>TARA_R100000306_G_scaffold48450_1_pt1 | contig 42605 bp, 52 predicted proteins | sample TARA_R100000306 | Tara Oceans TARA_R100000306 (sample SAMEA2620824) | marine metagenome | biome: marine biome (ENVO:00000447); feature: mesopelagic zone (ENVO:00000213); material: "saline water (ENVO:00002010), including plankton (ENVO:xxxxxxxx)" | depth 1000 m | reverse complement strand
GCAAAAATTTGACCAGCCGTGATTGCTTGTCCAGCAGATCATGCTCCGGGCCCAGAAGGCAGTCAGCAACCTGACAGTATTTCTCATACCATCCACTATCGGATATAACGGCCGTCGATAGATCCTGCCAGTCATTTGTTGGTAATAAGCCGGCTTCGAACCGCAGCCTGGTGAGCCAGAGGGTATCGACGTATATCATGACGTACGCCCAAGGCTGATCCTCAATGGGATTGCAGGCGTGCACCCAATCGGGATTTATAAGAACGAGATCGCCAGCTTTGATCAGTTGTTCTGCATCTCGACAGCGAAACGTGCTCATACCGTTGGTGATCGCGCCCAGCGACCATTGAGTATGGCTGTGGGGCGCGTAAGCGACCTGGCTCCCATCGTCGATCTTGCGGAGCTCGATGTACGGCATGAGAGGGTCGCGCCAGAAGACCGGTTTCGAATTGAGACGGTTCAACGAGCTATCTTGACCTCGCTTTGGAAAGAATCCGCGATACGCCTACATCAAAACTCTGAAATGGCCGTTCGACGCGCGCAATGCGGCTAGTTCATCGCGGGATTGGCCTCATGAAAATCTTCTACCGAGCCGATATTGCTGGATCGAGTAGACTTATTCAGAGCAACTCTGTGTTTCTGGCCTTCGACGAGAATTGATATCATACCAGCTTCTGTGATGAAGCGACGATGTAGCCAGTCGATATATTGTTTCAATGTCAGTGTCTTGAGTGTTTCCACCTGGCGCTCTCGATCATCCAGGCCAACGGCGCCGGAATGGATAGGGAACCAGACGCGCTCTGCCTTGGTTTGTGCTGAGCTGGCAGGTATGCCAAGGCGATCGACGAGACTATCAACATAGTTTTTGAAGCGGGCATCGTCCATTGATGACAGTTTTCCCCCGAAGCTATGGAAAAATGTGAGCATGTGTGTCTCTAACAGATCAGCGGAGACGTAAGGCGATTGCACAGCTAGCCTGAGTCCGGGCACACCACCGAAATCAAGCCGGCTCGTGTTGACCACATACCCCAGCTGAGCCTCAGTGCGAAGGGTAGAAAAGAACTCGCTCGAAGCCAGCGACTCAGTCAATGCAAAAAATGCCCGCTCGCTCGGCTGACTCTGGTCACCCTGGATATACAAGAGCGCATAAGAGTCATCATAGGGCGTCTGAAGAAGCAGCCGCTGCAAGCCCGGCCTGAGACGGGTGACTGCAGGGCTAAACACTGCTCTTCTGCCGTCGCCATCCATGTGCTTCGAGATCATTTCATTCCAGAGTCGAACTTTGGCTTCAGGAATCATGCCGAAGGCCAGTGTGGTCACCGACATCGTCTCACGCCAATCCTGCAGCATGGGGTGAAGCCTCGCATAGGAGGCATCACGGATTCCGGAGATAAGATCCTCATAGCTATAGGCCGGCTTCTGCATGAGTTTTGCCAGAACCCTGGAAGCATGGTCTTCGGCGCCGTCATCCTCGCGTCTGTCATACCAGTGTTCCCATCCGCGTTGATAGCCTCTAAATTCACGAGGCTTCACTGAAAAGCCGCCAATTCGCTCAAGTGTCTTTGTTAAAAGACGCTCAATGCTATCGGGATACCCGGAGAACTCCAGCATAATGCCGTTAGTAACATGATCGATGGATAGCGCCGCATCGGCATCTGACGCCGTAGCGACCATCGCTGTCAGCTGTTCATTCAGCAGCGAAACGAAAAGGTTGGCCTGCGCCGCGTTCCGCTTACTCTCATCAAGCACCGATGATCGAAGCATGATGTTGAATGTTGCAAGTGAACTGCGATCATCCTTGGCATTCCCGTACCACGCCTCAATGCCAGACCTTACTTTCAGGCGGCGCAGGAAGTCGCCCGTCGAAACAGCATTTTCGTCGAAGGCCTTGGCCACGAAAGGATTGGCAGCAGGCAACTTGAGATAGTAACGAGCACTGGTCTCCTGATCGGCTTTGAAGTGCTCTACATCGCTGTCTGCGAGCTTTTCAAAGGCATAAGGCGCACCAAACCACGGCGTCGAGGAAAAACTGCTGAAATCTGGATCAGCCAAGACCAACAACATATTCTCTGGTCGGATCGCGTTCGCCAGCTGACTCAATTTACCGGCATCCAACCCGCCTACTCCCGCGCTCTCGCTGAGCGCCAGCGCAGCACCGGAACGTTCGTATTGTTCAGCAATATCCTCTATATCCTGAGCATCCCTGCACCATCGCTGCGCCTGGAGCAGCATGTACTCGTCACTCCGCCACTGCTCCATTGGGCTCGATGCTATCAGATCTGCGTAAACGAATAATCGGCGCAATATCTCCCAATACGAGCGCCCGCCAGCATGGAACATGTCGAAATTCAGGAGCAGATACGGCGAGTTAGGATCTTCGAACCCCAGGGTAATAGTAAGGCCGTCAGCATACTCGTAGCCACGCAAAGCGTTCATGAGGGTGCCAGGACTGTTCTGGGTGAGCAGGTGAGCAAGCAGCTGGGCGCTGGATCCGCTTTGCCAGTCCACTCCGGCGTTCAATGGAAACATAACGCTCATGTCGTAGGCGTTGGGAGAGACGCTGGTTCGCACGAAGCCTGGAACCGCTGGACTGACATCCAGTGCCGGCGGAAAATAGCTTTTGAAGTCCTTGCGCGATGGTATGGCGGCGAATCGATCTTCGACTGCACGCTGTAAGGACTCGATAGACTGTGACGACCGCACCACAAGGCGCATGCCGCTGGCATGGTAATTCAGCGCCCACCATTTTTGCAGCAGATCGGAAAGCGCTTCCGCCGACATATGACCGAGCGTTTTCTGATTGCCGATGGAGAATCTCAACATCGGGTGAAGATCACCAGGCTTCGCTTGATCAGCTTGATCACCGGCCAGAGCCATGTTCAGCGAATCCGAAATCCGCCAGCCGGAATGGTCCTTGCGATACTCATATTCAGCATGAACCGCTAAACGTTCCTGCTCTACATATTTGACATCGAACCGTGGCGCTACAAATTGCGATGCGAAGCGATCCAGGGCTCCTTCCAGCCCCTCAGGACGGACAGTGAAAAAATAGTTCGTGATGTTGTATGCCGTAGTGGCATTGCTACGGCCACCGTAGCGACTGAGATAGCTGGCATACTCATGAGCGCCCGGATACTTGTCGGAGCCCAGAAAAAGCATGTGCTCGAGGAAGTGAGCGAGGCCAAGCGCATAGCGGGGATCGTCTTTGCTGCCCGCCTGTACCACCATGGCCACGCTTGACTCTTCGAGATCAGGATCACTGACGAGCAATGCGCGCAGCCCGTTGTCGAGGACCATCTCGCGCACCTCAACCTCATAGCTGCACGCTTGCGGCAATGACAAAGCCGGTGTTGTGATTGAAGTGGCAGCATGCAGCTGGCCAGTCAGGAGAAAGGCCATAAGGCACGCGCGGCTCGTGAACAGGCGCATGAGTTTAGTGCTCCAGAGGTCGAAGGCGCCAAACTCTATAGATGTAGGGACTTATGCAGAAGTGCGCGCAGAGTAATTTGACAATTGATTACAATCGCTACCGTGCTGAAAGCATTCAGGTCAACGCATTTAAATCCACCGCCGCACTTTTCTACAATAATCAGCAAATATATGACCGAATATCTCTTCCAGCGCCCGCTCTTCAGGCTGGATCTGAAACCGGTCGAGGTAGACGACAAAAGCGCCCACGATCAGCAGCGACCATGGAGAGGACAGCCAGGCGGCCCAGGCAAGAAGAATCGATGTGAACCCTACGTACATAGGATTTCTGGTAACTGAATATATGCCGGACGTCACAAGGGACGAAGACGCCTCCGGCTTGCGTGGATCGACTGAGGTTCGGGCACGGCTGAACTCCACTACGCCTGCCAAGCAGACACCGTCCCCTGCAACGAGCAGAATCATGGCGGTCAACAGTCGCAGCGCATTTGGCAGGGCGAACCCAGGCAAAACCATCGACAAGCCCCACATGCCAGCTGCTGCGGCCCCGAGCAAAACTAGTGGCGGTATCTTTTTATCTAGCGCGGCCATGCTGCCGGTCCCCTACGAGTGCTGCGGAAGATCATCTGTAATGTCGAACCACGGCGCCTTGTTGCCGACATACATGTGACGCTGCGGCTTTACGCCGGGGTCGGTATCCAGCGTGCCCAATGGGAAACCATAGACCTCAGGCTGAGCGTCGAATCTGGTGTATAGGCTGGAGCCACATTTAGAGCAGAACGCCTTGTGCTCCCCCGGGGAGGACTCGTAGAATTTCAGCAGCGCTTGCCCTTCGAGCGTCGTCCAGTCTACCGCACGCACCCTCGCCCGTGTGCGGAATGCGGCAGCATGAAGCTTGCGGCACATCGTACAGTGGCAGTTGAGTACGTCGCTAAGCGGGCCGTTGATTTCGTATTGCACACCGCCGCAGAGACAGCTTCCTGTTAGCTTCATGGCTCCGTTCCTTCACTAACGACAAACATTGATGTCCTTCTCCGATAGAGGCGCAATGCCTGGTGCGGTTCGCGGCGCGTGACTTTCCTGGAGACTCTCATTCAAAACATGTGTAACGATGCGATCGAAACACCCGTCCGCCTTGGCTCCTTTGAGTGCAGCAGCCAGCTCGTCAGCAAAAAACCGATGACGACTGTTAAGTACATGGTAAACCGTGAAGGGGAAAATCGGCTCTTTGAAAAGCTTAAGATCATCGAATTGCAGCAGAAAAGCGGCAGCATCCCACTCCCCGATGGCAATAAGGTCGACCCGCTTTCGGCGGAGCAGATTCAACAACTGATCGTAACCACCCTGAGCGGCTATCGTATCAGCCTTGCTGAACTGCTCCTGAAGCTGTTGAATGCCATGAATATAGCCCACCGAATACCCTTCAAGCTTTGCATCTAGCGCTTCAGACGAGAAGCCCTTGAGTGCCATAAGTTTGAAATTCATTGTTGGGAAAGGTTCAGGGATGCGAATGAGGCTATCATCGTCATCCACCGTCCTGCTCGTCATGAGGAGCCCATCCAGAGAGCCTGTACTTACTTCTTTCGCGGCGCGGGGGACAGGCATCTGGTGATAGACCACACGGGGTCCAACTCGGGCATAAGCTTCTTTCAGCAGTAGCTGATAAATACGAACCGTGGGCGCCTGGGTATAGGTCGCAATTTCAAGCTGCTGTGGACCGGGCTTTGCGTCATCTGCCTGCACCTGCAACCCGAGAATAAGCAACGTCACCATAAGCAAGCTTTCGAAAGCAGGTTTCTGAACAGCATCGTCTAGATACGTCATCGTAGTTTGGCCTGCCTTTCTATGTTAAGGGTATGGTGTGCAAGAACCACTTGGCTAGCGAACTACCCGGATGCCGCGAGTCGATCGCCTTAGTCAACGATGAACAGCTTGGCTCCTGTTACAGTCGACGAACGATGCGGCTCGGCGTTGTCGGCAACCTGATAGCTAACCCCGGGGGTGAGCACGAACTTTCGTCCATCCGCCAATTCGGTAAGCAACTCTCCCGCAAGGCACAACAGAACATGCCCCTTGGTGCACCAGTGGTCTGCGAGGTATCCGGGTGTGTATTCGACCATACGTACGCGTATGCTACCGAACGACTGAGTTTGCCAGAAGGCCTTACCCTGCTCCCCTTTGTGCTCGCTCCTTGCCACCTTCGACCAGTCAGTAAGACCAAAGGGTAAATCAGTTATCTGCATGTGATTCTTCCTTGAAAACGAATGTGCAAAGCCCCCGTGTTCAGTTATCAGGGGACGGAACCGCCACTTGATCGTATACCCGTGCACGATCTAGTTCGGGACCTGCGAAATATTGCGCGCGTATTTGCTTCAGTGCGGCTTCCCTGTCGATCGCGCTGAGGCCAGGCGTCTGGTTGATCTGCTGCCGTTGCTCGCTGTACTGCGCGTAGCGGCGCTCCCAGTCTGCATTCTCCGCGTCGATCCTAGCAAGTCGTTGAGCTTCCTCAGCACCTACCTGCTGCTCTCGATACTGAAGTATGTCCGTTTCTGTAGCCCCACGCACCCGCATTTCTTCAACCGTCTGCTCCATCATGACAAAGCCCGTTGTGCGATGCTTGACCTCCCTGATCTCCACCGGCGCATTGGTGGCCAGTTCGGCAAGACGTCGCGCCTTTTCATCAGCAGCGAGATCACCGTCTGATGCAATTCTCATTCGCTCCAGTGCGTACGCACCATAGGCCTGCTCCACCCCGAAGAGAGCCTGCGACTGCTCCGGCGAGAAATGCTGTTGCCGCAAAGCGATAAGTTGGTCAAGAACGCGATCCAGTGTGTCGACATACTCGTCATTTTCCTGCTGACTCATGTCCTGATGCAGGTAGTCCTGTTCAGCCACTTTGTAAGCAACATAGTCCTCGAGCAGGACGATAGCCTGGGCCGCCGCATCAGGTGGTAGCCGCTGAGCCGCGTACTGACGAATTTCTTCGAGAATGGCTTCGAGTGAGCGTTCGCCCGAGGTCGAGAGGAAGTAGTCGAACAGGTCGCGTGTACCTCTGGTTACTACCAGATTACCGTCTTCGTCAACTTTGAGTTCGCCATCGACATCAGTACCGGTGAGCGAAGGCGCGAAATATCCGCGTTCAGTTTGTGGTTCTCCTGGAGCATCCTCAATGGGCATTCCGGAAGAAGCCGGGGGCGTAGTTGTCGGGGCGGCAGGAACTTGCGTAACCGTACTCTGAGAAGCCTGAGAAGGCGGCGGAGCAGGCGGACTGTCAACATCGTCGCTGGTATTCAGAATTAGGGTAATGCCAAGGACGACCAACAAGCCGGCGTACGCAATTTTTCTGTTCATGTTTCTGCCTTGGATATCGTTCAGAAAAAAAAGCCAGCCTCCCGGGCTGGCTTGCATCAGGACGACTGGCTACAGACCATCATTCTTCAGACGGTTGGCATGCTGCCGGTACACGCTTACGGGATCAGTCCAGCCTCGAAGCCCGAACAGATGGTTCATTGAATCCACATGGTTGAGGTCATAGTCATCGCGAATGACTTGACCGAAAGCTGCGCTGCAGCGATCCACCATACCATCGTTCGGTATCTCAAAGACTTTGCCCGTGAAGTGCAGAAGGGGATCGGTAATGTCCGCCCAATGCGTAGACTGGGCCGTACCAGTCCAGGAGTAATACCGGATGTAGTGCGCCCTACCCCAGGGATCATGAGACCAGGCACCATGCTCTCCACCACCAGCACAGTAGGACGAGTTGTTCATGCCTCTGGGATACCTGTGATTGAAGCCGTTCATCATCTCGGGACTGGAGAGGGAAATGAGCGCCGCGAGGGAATTCTGATCATGCCAAGAGCCGGTCAGCACGTTGACGATCTTGCCCACTCGATTGACTAAATCAGCCGTGTTGCCCTCGAAATTTGATCCCGGTCGGATGATGCCCCGCAGCACATCGGCGACTCTCGAACCTTTATTGACCCCGTTAACGGACGTAACAGAGGCGACAAGATCAGGACGTTTGGCCGCTGCATATCGTGCCGTAGGCGCTCCCTGGCTATGTCCGATCAGGTTGACCTTGTGAAAGCCCCAGCCATAAATCTGTTGCAACAACTCTTCGCCCCGCTGCTCGGAACTGTTGAATGCCGAAACGCTGGCGATGCGAACGGTCGCGTGACTTCGTTCCAGCTGATAAGGAATGGTGAAGAAGTAGTTGAAGAATCCGCCAATCTTGTTGAAGCCGGAGACGCCGTGCACCAGCACGATGGGGTTGCGCGTCTGGGTATAGTTATTGAAGTTGTTGACTCTGAAGCGCTGATTTGGACCACCATGACAATCCCACTGATGGATGTTCGCACCGTTATTGGTGGAGGGTCCGTTAACGTCCAGGCACTTTCCGCTGAGCTCGGATCTTAGCAGGTAAAATCCACCCCCAGCATAATCCAGATGCCAGTTCTGATTGGGCGCGCCGGTGCAGCTCCATTGATGGACGTTACCGCCGTTGTGGGTTGCATGATTGTTGACGTCGAGACACTTGCCACTGTGTTCGCTTACGAGTCGGTGATAGCCATCTCGTGTCGGCTCGAGACGCCATTTCTGATTGCTGCGACCAGTGCACTCCCACTGATGTACGTTACCGCCATCTGATTTTGAGTTTGCTGAGACGTCGATGCATTTGTTGCTGTGCTGGGCAACAAATTCATTGTCGGCGTGAGCCTGAGAATGAACGATGGAGAGTAGAAAAGCGGAGCAAAGCCAGCTCGCAGCTGTGCGGCTTCTTATTTTCATACGATACTGCCTTTTAATCGTATTGTTGTTTTGCCAGCCCACCAGACATTCTGGGCGCGCTAGGCCATTCGGCCAGCATTAGCATTGATTGTGCCAGAACCAAACCCTGCATGTACGCCCCATAATCCAAGCATTAACATTGGTTTAGGATCTTTCTGGTAACGCAGAACTCGTCACCCGTCGTAACAGTGCGACACCTCCTGTTACTTTTTGTTTCAGATAACGCCCATTTAAAGGGTCTCCGCCCAAGCTCCAGGTAAGTCCGACGCCCGTCACACAATCCGAAGAAATAAAGACGACGCGCCTACTCCTCGTCGGTTCCGACGATGACGCCGCTGAAGTTCGTCCGCTAGAGTTCGTCCGCTAGAGTTCGCTTCAGCGGCAACCTCCTTCGGCAGGCTGCGCACTGCCCATAAGAAACAGGAGAGAAAGGTATGCAGTTCCAGAGACTTCTGGTCCCCTTCAAGTTCGTATGCGGTGGCCTGTTCGTTTTAGCGACCAGTCTCCCCGCACTTGCTGGCACCACCTTCACCGGTAGCTATTACCTGGTGAACGTCCATTCAGACAAAGCGCTCGATGTCGCCGATAACGCTCGATCGGCAGGTGCAAACGTGCACCAGTGGGCCTACGGCAATGGTGGCAATCAACAGTGGGAGCTGCAGTCGGCCGGCAGCGGCGTCTTCTTCCTGAAGAATCGTAACAGTGGGCTCTATCTTGATGTGGCCTGGGGCGCGGCTCATGACGGCGCTAATGTTCAGCAGGCGAACTATAACGGTGGCAACGCCCAGAAGTTCCGAATCGTCGAAATGGAAAAGGGTATCTATCGTCTGGAGAGTGTTGCCAGTGGCAAGGTACTCGACGTGGCGGCCTGGAATCAGAACAACGGCGCCAACGTACATCAGTGGACCTGGGGCAACCACAATAATCAGAAGTGGAAGATCATCCCGGTCGGGGCGGCGACCAATCTCTCGGGAACTGTGCGCATAGACTCCGTCCATAGCGGCAAGGCTCTCGACGTTGCCAATGTTTCGACATCTCCAGGCGCCAATATTCACCAGTGGGGCTACGGTGGCGGCGCGAACCAGCAGTGGAATCTGATCAATACCGGCAACGGCTATTACAAAATTCAGTCACGTCATAGCGGTCATATGCTGGATGTTGCTGGCGCTTCAACCGCTAATACCGCCAACATTCAGCAGTGGAGTGACAACGGCAACGATGCACAGCTCTTCTCCTTCATCAGTGTCGGCAACAATGAGTATCAGATACGCAATAAGCACAGTGGCAAGGTTGTGGATGTAGCTGACTGGGCCGCTTACGACGGCGGTAACGTTCAGCAGCATCAGTACCAGGGCCAGGCCAACCAGAAATGGCGAGTCGCGGGCGTCACTGGCACGCCCGGGGGCGGGGGTGGCGGCACATGTACAGCGGCCACGGTGTGGTCAGACGAATTCAACTACAGCGGCCTGCCTGATCCCAGCAAGTGGAGCTTCGAAGTGCAGCGTCCTGGCTGGGTCAACGATGAATGGCAGAACTACACTGGCAACCGCACGGAAAATGCCCGCGTCGGTAATGGTGTCCTGACGATTGAAGCACGCCGCGATTGGTTCGGCGGCCATGAGATCTCGTCGGCGAGACTGAAGAGTCATGGCAAAGGTGACTGGCTCAATGGCCGCATCGAGGTCCGTGCCAAGCTTCCAAAAGGCCGCGGCACCTGGCCCGCGATCTGGATGATGCCGAGTGATTCGGAATATGGTGGCTGGCCGAATAGCGGCGAAATCGACATCATGGAAAATGTGGGCTTCGATCCCTGGACCGTCCATGGTTCGATCCATTCCAACGGTCGCAACCATATGCTGGGTAATAACTTTACGGTAACGACGAAGAATAACGTGACGGTACAGGATCAGTTTCACGTCTATTCGGTCGACTGGAACCAGAGTCGCATCCAGTTCATGATGGACGGCCGCGTCTATGGCACCTACACCAATCCCCGCCAGGGCTGGACAACATGGCCATTCGACAAGCGCTTCCACCTTATTCTTAACGTTGCTATTGGTGGCATGTGGGGCGGACAGCAGGGGGTTGATATGGGCATCTTCCCCGCGAAGATGGAGGTAGACTGGGTGCGGGTATATCGCAGCTGCAACTAGACGCTGAAGCAGCCTCTCTGGCGCTAGCGAGAGGCTGCCGAAGATAATCTTGAACGGTCCCGAGCTGGCGACCGACCAAGGCTATTTACCTGAACGAACGCTCAAGGCCGTCACGGTAACCAAAACTATCGTCATGCCCAGCAGCTGCAAGGGTGCCAGGTGCTCGCCCAACACGGTGACGCCGAATAACGAAGCGGTAACCGGCTCAACCATCGCCACAATTGAAGCAACCGCTGGCGCAGTGTGATTGAGACCAACAATATAAAGTATGAACGAAACGCCTGCACCAAACACCCCCAGTGCCAGGAACCATGGCCAGGCCGGCGTCTTCAGTATTTCAAGGACCTGCCCCGCTTCAGCAGGCCATACAAGGACGACAGCGAGCACCGATAACGCGATGGAGAGGATGGCCTGCGGACTACCGTGTGGTGCTGCAAACTTGAAACCGAATATGAAGACCGCGTAGCACAAGCCGGATAAAAGTCCGGCAATGGCGCCGATGGCTGTCACGCCACCAGCGCCACCCTCATAGACGCCTGTCAGTAGAACGATACCGAGTATCACAGTCGCCATCGCACACCACTTGAACAAATCGGGTCGTTCAAGTTTGAGTGCGAATGAGACGAGGAAGACGAAGACGGGAGCGCAGTACATGAGTGTCGCGGCAACCGAGACGCTGCCATTGGCGATGCTGAGAAAATAGAAGCTGAAATTACCGGCCACGCCCAGCCCGGCAACCGATGACCAGAGCCATAATCGGCTACTCGACAATCCGCTGTTCTCAGAACGCAAAGCGAGCCAGGCGAGAACGACAAGAAGCCCGATAGCCCCTCGACAGAAAGACACCACGAAGGGGTCCCAGCCATCGTCAATCAGCATCCCGCCGATACCGCCTGCCAGGCCCCAGATGAGCGCTGCAAGGACCACGAAGATGATACCGAGGCTCGCCGTTTTACGGGATGACTTCACGTGAGCTCCGCCCCGTTCAAGCCCGCGCCGAAGACGACAAGCAGCAGGAATACCGCCAGGACAGGCATCAGTGCCGTAATGAGTTGCAAATAAGCCATGGGGCGCGGGTCCTTTATGTCAGGCATCTACCTCAGGCATACGATAGCCAACAGTCACCCGGGTGAGCCAGTATCTATAGAAACCGATCGTAAAGGACGCCGCTGATAATCAACGAAGATATTGAAGGCGATGACCTGGCACCTGGTGCGGCCAAAACACGCGCAATCACCCAAGCTGGCTGCGTGTCCCTGGCCTGCCGCAGGCTCGCCTTCAGTCCGCGCGAATAAGTCGAAACATCTGGTTTTCGCTGTTTGCCGTGCAAGGCCACTGTACGAGGTTGGCACCATTCTCTCGTGATCGGGCTGAGACATCCAAACATTGCCCACTATGTCGACTGACAATCCGCCACCGCTCCGCACCAGCTGATTGGAAACGGAACTGCTGATTGGCGCCGCCTGTGAAGCCCCAGAGCAAGACATTCGCCGCGTCTTCCATCGAGGCACCAGCCACATCGAGCACTTTACCAACAGCGTTCACCGAGGCGATGCGATGCCATTCACCCTCGACAGGCTGTATTTCGAATTTCTGGCAGCTGTTATCGAGCCAGTCCCACTGCTGGATATTGACGCCGTTAGTGCGACCGCATTGAGCCACGTCCAGTGCCATACCGCTGTGAACAGGCGCAATTCGGTAAGTCCCATGAATCTGATCGGGTCGAACAGGAGAACCTCCGCCAAGAGACTCACAGCCAGCTACCTGCACGCTGGATGATGCAGTACGAACCAACTGACAGTTTGGTCGGCCATAGGCTACGGAGCCTGACAACACATAGGTATCTCTGGCATCCTCCAGGAAGATCCCCTGGGAGGTCGAATCTGCAATGTCCACCTCTTCTATCGTGGTGCCATGGCTACCACTGACACTGAAGAACCCGCGACCGGAGTTGCGAGAGCGGACACTCTTCACATGCACGTTGGGACCGTTTGTATTCGCTACACGGAAGGTGGCATAGCCACCGCCCCTGTTATTGCGGTCGCCAACGATCCGACCGACCGTGCCGTTGCGGGAGTCGTTCAGAAGCAAACCGGCCCCACCGGAATTGTTGATCTGCACATCGCCAATGGTAAAACCATCCACGCCATAGGTCTCGATACCATGGCCATGGCTACCATTGATCACCGTCCGGCCACGAATAACCAGATTGTTAGCTGGGCCAGTCGAGGCGTCGACACGAATGCCGAGTCCGACATAACTGTGGGCACTCAGATCCATGGAGACATTCTCGAGAACCACATCCGAGCAGCCTCGGAACCACACACCGTACCGCGGACTGCCGGTAACCCGCAGGTTCTTCACGGTAATGTTATCCCGGCGGTCACAGTAGATCGGTACAATGAGATCTCCGCCACTGGCGTGAATCTGGTGCCCATGGAAGTCCAGCGTCTGGTTCGGCTGTGGGCGAATTGCATGAATTCTGCCACCATCCGGGCCACTGTTGCCTGAGTTGCGGATATTGATGGTGCCTGGCCCCATGCTGTTGATAGCGGCATTCACCGCATCGAAATATCGGCCACCCTGATACACCGTGCCGCCATCGACTCGTGACAGCCAGCTGCCACTGCTGTTGCGTGTTACTTCAGCGTTAGCCCCATAGCCATAGGCGGTGGCAGGCAGCTGACCGACGATCGTCATGAATCCCGCGAGCCAGGCGACTCGTACAATGCGGCACTTCATAGCGCTTCTCCGATATCATGAGTTTGAGTTCAGGGCTCAATGATGCCTCGAAGATTCGCTGTGGTGGGTGGATTTCTGGTTTAGAAGCGTAGCTTTGAGATCTTGTTCAGACAGTCCGGGAGTAAGGCGTCACAACTCCACAACTGCTCGACTGCATAAGAGGTGTTCACATGACGCATCGCAGGCGCTGGCCCAAGGTTGTTTTTGCCTATGTGGTCGCGCTACTGCTGGGGACAATACTCGGCAGTATCATTCAGACGCAGCTCAATCTGCTGGCGCTCAGCCGCCTTGGCGCTGACTTTGATTCGACCACTCGCTTGGTGGTGACAATGCAGGACCTGGTGCATTTCGGACCAATATACGGCGCCATCCTCGGCGTCAGCCTTGCAATATCTCAGGCATTTGCTGTCGCCTTGGCAAAGCGTGCCGGAAGGCGCTGGACAAGCTTACTGTGTGCGCTCGGAGCTGGCCTCGGTTTATGGGCTGCGGTGCGGCTGGTGGACGCCCTGGCGCCTATGCCAACCTTCATCGCCGCCACTAGAAGCACAATGGGCATGTTGGCCATGGCCGCGAGCGCGGCGCTGGCGGGATGGACTTTTAGTGGACTGCTCGCCGGAAGCCGTTTGCGCTCTAATGCCTCTGCGGCTCTTCCTCTGATCGGTCTGTTTTCACTCTCCAGCCTGATGCTGTCGGCTGACGCACGGGCTGAGAAGATTTATGAGCTGGAGACCGTGGCTGAAGGTCTGGTGCACCCGTGGTCAGTGGCGTTTCTCCCTGACGGTCGTAAACTTGTGACCGAACGACCAGGGCGTCTGCGGGTAATCAGTGCTGATGACAAGCTCATGGCGAAACCTGTTGAAGGACTACCGTCACGGATATTCGCCCAAGGTCAGACCGGGTTACTGGAAGTGTTAGCTGCGAAGGACTTCGCTCAAAGCCAGTACGTGTTTCTCAGCTACGCCTGCGGCGATGTCGAGGCGAATCACCTCTGCCTGGCGCGAGGTCGGCTGTTGGGGAATCAGGCGGAAGAGACTGAGCTGGTAGAGGTGGAGGAAATTTTCCGCACTCAACCTGCCAAAGCCGGTGCAGCGCATTTTGGTGGCCGAATGGCCTGGCTGTCGGACGACACCTTGATCCTGACTTTTGGCGATGGATTCGACTATCGTGAGCAGGCACAAAATCCCGCGAATCACCTAGGCAGCATCTTCCGCCTCAACCGGGATGGCAGTGTTCCTGAGAACAATCCCTTCATAGGCCAGCCCGGCATCAGGCCAGAGATATACAGCTATGGTCATCGCAACGTTCAGGGTCTGATCTATGACGAGTCCGGTAGCCGACTCTTTGCCCATGAACATGGTCCCCGCGGCGGCGATGAGATCAATCTCATACGGCCTGGTGAAAACTATGGCTGGCCCATTGCAACACATGGACTGGACTATACATGGGCACGCGTAACGCCCTATCAGGCATACCCAGGCACCGTTCAGCCCGTTCTTCACTGGACCCCGTCGATCGCGCCATCTGGTATGACGTTTTATCAGGGCGAGATGTTTCCAGAATGGCAAGACACGCTGCTCGTTGGGGCACTGGTGACCAGGCGCGTCCATCGCGTAAAGCTTGTAGATGGCCAGCCAGTTGAGCAGACACCCCTGTTCGAGGAGTTGAATGAGCGCATCAGGGATGTCAGAACAGGTCCCGATGGCGCCGTCTACTTACTGACTGATGCGCCTGATGGTCGGCTGCTACGAGCTGTCAGGCCAGGCAAGTAGAACCATTTTCCGAGAGATGATGGCGGCGCCTAACGCTGCTCATTCTTCGCCTGATCATACGCCCTTGCAGCCTCGACTTCCTGCGGAGGGTAGTGCTGCCGCAAAAGGGCTTCGATCTGTCTGTCTTTTTCACTCTGGTCCAGGCCCGCTTCGCTGATGACCTGTTTGTCAGATAGGAATTTCTGGTAACGCGCCTCCCATCCGTCTTCGATACCGGCAAGTTCAGCCTGCTTTTGTTCCTGCGCTTCCGGCAGAGCCTGTGCTTTTCCCGCAGCGCCTGAGTCGTTGGATACGAGCGGTTCAGCGGTATCATCCGACTGCGAAAAGAGCAAGGCAGCCAGCTCGGGCCCAAATCGCTCTTCACGTAGCCGTGAAAGTTTCTGCTGGGCCTCCAGTTGGTCTGCCATGGTTGCGACCGGCTCCTCGCTCATGAGCCGAGCTTCTTCCTGCTCCAGCCTGTAGAGCTGGGTTATGATAAACGCGAGCTCCTCGGCGTCAGCAGCTGGAAGCTGCGCCTTGATAATGGCAGAGATGGCATCCAGATCTTGATCCCCGAGATTATCCGGCATGCTGGCAACGAACACGTCGATAGCCGCACGACCATCACGATCCAGCTGAAAGCCATTCTGGAAGGAAGGATAGACACTATTCAGAAACACATCGCCGAGATGATCGAGCTCGGCCTTCTGTAGCCGCAAATCGGCTGGCGCAGGCGCATTCGCTTCTGCCCCGAGTGCGTCACTCTCTTCTTGGTCAGCCATGGGAACAGGTGCATCAGGCGCCTTCATCGGCTCTCCACCCTCTGCCCTCTCGAGACCAGTTGGTTCTGCAGGTTGAGACACATCTGCGGCTGGGCTTTCCTCTAACGCAACGCCGTCAACCGAGGCAGAAAAATAATAGGCGAGAAACGAAGCCAAGGTCAGTCCAAGCAGGAGCACTACAGCGCCGAGGATCTTGTTCCTGGACTGGTTGTTCGTTGGCATCGTCCGCTCAATTCACCTGTTGGGAAACGCGCTGCTCATTGAAAACGATAGATGCCTGCTCAGCAAGGCTTTCCAGCTTCTCGTCCAGTTTGAGCCGCGCCAACTCGGCCTTGATGATTTCCCGTTCTTCATCATAGCTTTGCTTCGCCATGACGTTCTTGTCGATGACCTGCACAAGCTTCCAGAAGCCATCCTGGAAAACGGGTCGTTCCGCAAAATCGTTTGGGGCGAGCCCGCGCACCAGTGCATTCACTTCCGGTGCAATATCGACATCTCGCAACCAGGGTGTCTCTATAACATCGCTAAGGTTTACCTCGCGACCGGCCTTTAGTGCTTTCAAGACAGTCCGAGCCTTGGCCTCTTCCGGCGTGCGCCAGATCATGAAGCGATACATGGCCTGGTCCTGTTGTTGTTGTTCGTAATATTTTCGAATCTCGGCTTCGTCGATTTCGATCGAATCCATCAGCTGTTTTACGAAAAGTTGTGCGAGGAGAGTCTTCTCAGCCATCGCCATCTCGACTTTGACCAGTTCTGTTTCATGCATACCGAGTCGGGTGGCCTGTTGTGCCAGAACTTCGGTCATCACCAGATCCTTTGCGGTTTGCTGGCGATTCATTGCGGCATCGAATCCCTCATCCTGAGCCTGTCGTTCAAGACTTTCCTGCTCTCGGGAGCCCAAGAGGAAATGGTAAAGATTCAGACCCAATGGTGTGCCGTTTACAGTAGCGAAGACATCCGGATCGTTTTCTACGGCTTTGCTGCGAGAGAGATCCTCCTGAGCATGGGTGGTACCGACAGACATCACCAAGGAGGCGAAAAACAGCATTAATAACGGACTTTTCATTCATCGTCTCGACTGGAAAGTAACCTTCATCACATTCATCGAAAATGAGCAAGTCAGCTGACTGACTTGCTCACCCAGGAATCCCTATCCTGCATCACACTGAGCAGAGCGCATCAGTAATTATAGATAGCGTCTAACGTCGTTGTAGACGTCTTTCCAGACCATCAGCGTGAGATGGCCGACGCTTGATGTCCGGCGGCTGTTGCCACACTGGGCGTTGGTCTGCGGAATAACGATTTCGTCGAGGGCTGACCACAGGGAGACATCACAGCCGCGCCCAGCAAGTGACTGCAGAAATGACGAGTTGTAACGCATCTCCGAGCACGCAGGACTGAAGCAGGCATAGGCCCAGGAGGTGCCCTTGTGAGGCGTTCCCAGTGTAACGAGTCGATCGGTCGCTGAGCTTCCACCTTCAAACACACGGTACCAGCGCGAAACCAGGCCGCCATTGGAATGGGCGATGATCTTGGCCTGACGGTTGCCATGATTGGGCCTGATGTTATTGATGAAGGATCTGAGTTCCTTGGCGCTGGTCTTGTTGCTTTGGCCCAGGCTGTTGTAGCCAAACTTGTAGAGTGCACAAGCTGGCGTACCGTCGTCCTTGAAGCGATTGATCATGACGTCGAACTGGGATTTCCAGCCGGAATAGCCGTGGATAAAGACGATGGGACTTGCATTGCAGGCTGCGTGGGCAGCACCGGTGAAAAGGACTGATGCCAGTAAAGCCAGCAGGGATGATTTTCGAACGGAGTATTTCATAGGGGTTATCCTTTTTTATATTTATTGTTTAGCTCGGTGTGCACCGCGGAGGTTGGTCGACCAGAACGCCATCACAACCTGCCGCTTGGTCAAAATTAGACCGACGGCCGCTTTTCTAGCTACTCCCCGAATGGGGGAACTAGCGAAAACCGTGACGGGCGTCACAGAGGTCCAGCGGCGGCTGCTTGTCAGGATGAGGTAATCGTTTTTATGAAGCGGCCTGAAATGCAATCAAGGCCTGCTAGCTTTTGAAGCTAGTGAAGGACAAAGAAAAGCTGCAGCGAGCTGCAAAGATATAGTCGCGCTCTGGTCAACTGGACTTGTTTCGCCAGTGTGCCCATGGGTCAACGTTACCGGGGATTGAAGCGTTCGAACCATTGCCAGTTCTATTCGTATCCTTTCGAGTGCCGTAGGTTTTGGCAGACCCTGAGCCAGCTCTTGAATCAGGACGAGAACGACCGGATGCATTTTCACGCCGTTCGGCTGCTTTCTTGGCACGCTTTTCCCGCAGACGTTCAGCATCTTCAAGGCTCAGATGCGCTGGCTCGCCAGGTTTCTGATTCTCCGGCACGATGCGGTCTCTAGGCGGCAGCTCGAATTGCTCTGCAGAGGCCCGTGGCAGGTTCTTGAACTGATACAGGTAGAACGCCTCCACCTTTTCGCGCGCCCAATCGGTCTTCTTGAGGAACTTCACGCTGGAATCAATGCTGGGCTTGTTCTTGAACGAATTGATCTCGAGGTAGGCGTAAAGAATCTCATACCCATAGTGGTCGACCAGTTCGGTCACTAGCGTTTTCAGGCTGACGCCGTGCAGCGGGTTATTCTGATAGTTGATGTCGTCAGTCATGCAGTGTCCAGCGCCGGTAAGAGTGTTTAGGCATTATATCTCCCTCCGAGATTATTTTTCTGTTGCTGTCGATTTGCAGTCCGCTGATCGACGTTTCGAAGATCGAGTCGGCCTACCGAGCTCGTTAGCCAAAGATCCACTGGTGGATCGTTCTACCAGGCGCCAGGGTGCCTAGACCAGCGCCAATGACGCCGTAGAACGCACCCACCGCGAAAGCGCGATGCCGACTGCCATGGTGTTCTACTCAGTCCTTCACACGCTTGGTGTATTTCTCGACAGCCAGTCCGTATGACTCACTCAGCAGTGGCTGCAAACCCTGCCACATCACCAGGTCCGGATTGAGGACGCATACCCAGGCCATCCACCCATAAACGGGGTGCGGCATGAGCGTGTTCAACTGGGTGAAATCGTGACCCGTGTCCACCACCCCACCAGCAGCGGGTCTCGCAGGTCTCGCGCCGAGCACTTTTTCGTATGCAGACTTACTGATACCGAAATTGAAGCGGAAAACACCGGCGCGTCCGAGTTGAGATGCCTTGTCGTTATCGCCATCCTTGCTCTTGAGCGTTGCGAAATAGACGCCCCGCGGAAGACGACCTTCGGGGTTATAGAAAAACGATTGTTCGCCCCAGGCGTCTACCGCAACGAGGCCGTGATATTGCTCGAGAATGAGCTTTGAGATTTCCGATTGCTGCACTTTGCTTTTAAATCCTTGCTGCGAGACGACGAGCTTTGTTCAACCAGGCCTCTCTCTTCGCTGCGGTCGAGTTGAGTACAGGCCCGACCGCCAGCGTGCGGACCGGCCGAACGCCACAGAACTCCAGCGTCGTCTTCTTCATCTGATGTATTGCCGGTGCACGATAAGCCCACTGAAAATACCACGGCGGCGTATCCATGGTAATCAACAAATGGGCGGAACGGCCTTTCAGCAACTGTTTTGGAAACATTTTGCCCGGCATATATTTGAATGCAAAACCTGGCAGGAACGTGCGATCAAGGAAGCCCTTCATCAAGGCGGGAATGCTGCCCCACCAGACGGGATAGACAAACACCAGGTGCTCAGCCCAAAGAATATCCGCCTGTGACGACTGCAGATCTGGTTCAAGGGCCTGAACCATCCTGTAACCCTTACGCAGGACGGGATCGAAGATGAGTTGATCCAGCCGGATCACCCTCACCTCGTGGCCCTTTCGTTCAGCTTCCGCCACGTAGGCTTCTGCCAGGGCGTGGCCGAAGCTTCCGCTGGGCGGATGCGCCACCACCAGAACACGCTTGCTGTTCATATCGTAACTCCTCTGAGAATCAGAGAAGTCTAAGGCTTGCCCCTAGGGGCAGAGTCAAGCGAGTCTGCTCTGGCTTGCTAGTGCTGGCCTCCTCGTGTCTTCGCAGGCAGCAACATCCGGAGATGGCATTTCCACAAGGCAGGTTTGGAGCTCCATCTGTACCTGCGCAATCTGCGCTTCGAGCTGCGCCAGTGACCGCATCTCTTCACGAATGCTCGCTCGCTTGTCATCCAGCTGCTGCAGAACCTTTTCCCAATCAGGCTCGCTTTGCTCATTGGCCAACGAACCAAACTCGGACAGGCTAAAACCAAGAGCCTGTGCTTGACGAATCAACCGTACCTGCTGGAAGTGCTCCTCAGTATAAACGCGATACGCGCCCTGTCGGCTGACGCGCGAAAGCAGCCCACGAGCCTCATAGAGACGAATAGCTTTTGGAGAGGCGCCGGTCCGTTTAGCGAGATCACCAATGAGCATTTACACGGCATCCCACTCATAAACAGTCAGTACAGAGGAACCACTCGTGTGAATCGGGTCTTCGAAAGCAATCGCTCGTGCCGACTCGAGGTCTTTTGCGCTGATGAGGTACGCGCCGCCGGACTTGTCGGTGAATGGCCCGGTCAGCTCCAGCAAACCTTGCTGCTTGAGCTGAGCCAGGTAGGCCTTGTGTGGTTCAATGGCTGATTGTTGAAACTTGGCGGTACGCATCGCCAGAATCAGGTATCGCATGAGAACTCCTGTAGTCGAATTATCGCGCCCTGGCGCGGCATTTGGTGCATCAGCATAGGGCAGCTTATTTGCTCGCCGCCTCACCAGTTGCGATCGCAGCTATCTTTTCCTGGTCTATATAACGCGCGTAACCCGCCAGGGCTTCGGCCGTCGCCTTATTCGTCATGATTTCCTGCATGGCCACCTGCCCGACAAACTCGAAACCGCGTTGAATAGCCAGTGAATCGGTCTTGTTGGCCGCACGCAGCTCAGACGGGCAATTCTCGGTGAGCAGACGGGTTACCAGTTCCCCAATGCGTTGATCGATCTGTTCCCTGTCTTCGTCGCTCGACTTAGAGTAAGACTGCAGCGTGGGGTGAACCGACATCGACAGGTATATCCATTTTGCCAACTCCTTGCGCTCCTTGCCGTTAAGCGAGTCAGCCAGACAGTTAGCAAAAACCTGGGTGTTATCCTGCGAATAGGCGGGCAGTGATAAAATGGAGACGAGTGCAAATGCCGTAATCTTCAGTAGCTTGGTCATGATCTTCCTTGATAGTGCTGTGAGTGCGCCGCTCACAATATCAGATTCATGCGCGCGTGGCAGGCTTGGTGTTGCCTGCCACTAATTGTACTTCAGTAGCCTCCGGCGGAAATGCCGGTGGCTACCCTTTCCCTGCCTTTTGATCAAATGTGTCAGTTCGAGGCATTCACATCGGCAGATGAAAACACGGGATAGTTTGACGGCTTTCCATTGTTGATATTATTCAGAAAGTTGCTGTCCTTCACCGGCAGATTCGCTGAGCCGTAGTCGAAGCTGTTGAGTCTCCAGCGCATGTCCTGATTAGACAGGCCATCCCCTACCATCTGATACCAACTCACGATGGTCGGGGTCAGGAATGAGCCGTAAGGGTTTTCTGCATACTCGTTACTTTTCGCGAAGCGAAATGCGTGCGTGGTAACACCATCCTTGTGATACACGATCTTCAGGTGACCGTTTTCGAAAGGCAGTTCTGACGCGGGTTTTGTCGTCTGATTGCCGTGCGAGCTATACGTGCCGTGAGTCACCACACCGTTGGTTGTCCACACCGCGGCGTGCTCCCAGTCATGGCGATGACCGCCACCGAACCAGTCGAAGAGCTGGTCCTTTTCAAAGTACAGCGCATAGATGTGGCCGCAATACTGGTTGCCACCAGCTATCTTGCACACATAGCGGTGCACGGTATTGGAGGTGATGAGGAAGTTGCCTGAACGACAATCACCGGTAATCCTCCCCGAGGTCTTGAGTCCCGGATTCTGTTGACCCCAGCGGCTAATGCCTGCGCTGGGCAAACAGCCGTCGCCATCAAAATCAAAGACGGGTTGTTTGTTGTTGATTATGCCATTGGGTGGCAGTGCTTCATCCAGTATCGCAAAGTCGCTGGCGTGGGCGAGTCCGGAAGTGATGAGCAAGGTCAGAGAGGTCGTCAGTATCGAAACTTTCAAAGGCGTCTTTTCAAGCATGCTGGCATGTCCATTTTCTGTTGTTTTTGTAGATAAGCAGTGGTTGAGGCATGCCCAAAGCGTGGCATGCGGGGTTTGCAAAGACTACTCCCCGAATGGGGCTGGGCTAACGATTTGTGAACCTGTTCTGGATTCCTGGTGCCAAACGCCAACGATGCCAGAGCTGCATACTGAATGCCTCCACCAGATCTCCACTGCCTTGAAGCGGCCTGAAATGTAGCATAATTACATCAGAACCCACTTAAACCTCTGAAAATGACAGAATTTTGCCCACATCAAAGCATTGATCGATAAGACACGTTGTTATATAACTACATAGCCTTCCATTGGAACATGAGTAGTAGAGCAAATGGACGCGTCTAGACACTCAACTGGGATTATCGGAGATTTTATGAAGGCTCGTACGACCGACGCTAGCAGTATAGGAAATGCTTTAGGGGCAGCACTGCTGTGCTCGCTTTTCTTTGGGTTCTCCAGCACCAGTTCTGCGGCAGAAGTAGCAGTCAGAGGCCAGGGCAGCTGGGATGTATCGACAGGCACCACCCCGGAATACTGGGCGGAGAAAGGTTTTTGGCTAGATGTCACTGTTCAGAATATTGCGTATCGGAAGGCAGTCAGTGTTCTCTGGACCGATGACGCCTGGGCGACTTCTCAGGTGTCCGATCTGAAGTACAAGTACCAACTGCCAAACGGCTACGAAGTGTGGGGAACCGAGTTCGCGCCCCTGGGGCGACTCGACTCATACTACATAGGGGGCTGGACCAATTACGTGACGGGCCAGACTCGGGCCGGCGGTCAAAGCGTTACCATAGAATATGCCGTCCAATATGAAGTCAACGGCATGACCTATTGGGATAACAATAGTGGCCAGAACTACCGGCTGAATATCGAGCTTTAAGGCTCCAAAATTTCAGCATCCAAATAAGCGTGCCTGAAGCAGTGGCACGCTCATAACGCAGTCAACTGGCGGCTGGTGTGTCCAGCTCCATTGGGCCTTTTAAACTCGCTGCACAGCCTCCAGGGCCTGCTTCAGAATCAGCCCCTGCCCTGCCGCATGCTCGGCCATCTCGGCACTATCCGTAGTACTTATCACCTCACACTCGATTCCCGCCTCCTGGGCCAGGTTCAGAATAGCTTCTGAGCGTGCGGGGTCCAGGCTGACATCGCGGATGTAGATGGCAAGAATCCGCCCGGGATGCTCCTTCACAATACGGGTATAGGTTTCCGGATCATGCTGGCCGGAATCTCCCACAAGTACGAATGGCATGGTGTCGTACAAATCGAGCACATGGCGGATAGCGGCCAGCTTATGATCGCGAGCCCGCCTGGGCAGAAGGCTGCCACGCTTCATACCCCACTCTCGCAAAATCAGAATGGGGCCATTCGGAATCTGATGCATCTGGAACATGGTCGCAAGCACTTGATAGATGCTCCAGGGCGCTCGGGATACATACACGAGGGGATTGCCGTCCTCGCCGCTGCGCCCCCCATAGAAACCCTGATACAGTTCGGGCACGCCTGGAAAAATGACCCGACTATCCGAGTCCATCGCAAACAGACGCCACATCATCTTTGCCGTATTGGCGACACCGGTGTAGACAACCGTGTCATCAATATCGCTAATAACGCCGTAGGTAGCGGTATGTGTTGGCGTGAAGAATTGTCCAGTGGTTGTGGCACGCTCATCGACAGGCTCGTCCAGCGACAGGCCGACAGAGTGCCAGGTGACGTCTGAAGGCATCGCTCCGAGTTTCATATCCACGCGGAAAAAACCATGCCGATCTGTTTCGACCACTGTCGCAGTATCCTTGTACTTCACCCGGACCCGAGCACCTACGATTGGCTTGCGCAGCAACCTGCGGAGCAGGTCGATCAGATCCCGTTTCAGCCGGCGCTCGTTCAAGGATGAACCAAAGCCTGGCTGATGGAATACCCGTCCCATCAGGAATACACGGCCTCTGGAGCCATAACCCAGGTATGGCTGAATGAATAATCCACCGCGACCACTGTCTCCCTTGACGGGCGCTGCGAGCACACGGAGCCCCCGGCGCAGGGCAACCAACAAGTCTCGGAACCGTTTACGCCACCACATCAAGTCCTCTCATTCGATAGCAGGGTTATTATCATGAGCGTATCCCGCCAGCAGTCGGATCCAGAAGGGGGTACAGGTGCCGGTCAGCTTCCTGCACGATCGACTGCCGTAGCGCGACCATCACCTGACTTTCAGTCTGCCAGTGATGCCAGTACAGGGGTGTGTCGAGCACGTATCCTGGTTCAATGTCGATAAGCCGGCCGGCGCTCAGGTGTTGATGAATCTGCAACTCCGGCATCATGCCGTAACCAAGACCCGCAAGCGCTGACTGTACAAAGCCCTCGGACGATGGACACAGATGGATACGACGAGGCTCAGCATTCGCGACCTCCGCCAGGAACCAGTGTTGTAGTGGATCGTCCCGGTTGAACACCAGGCACGGTGCCTGGGCGAGCCGCTCACTGTGAGTCGTGCTCCCCTTCCCCTGCGCGACTTCGCCCTCACGTAGACGAAGCCCATGACGCGCGATGAAATCAGGCGTGGCGACAGCTCGATATCGCATCTTGCCCAAAGCGACGACCGCGGCCCCATTGAGGCGCTCGGCACTCGCGCAAAGACAAGCCATCACTTCACCCTGTTTCATCTGTCGCAGACCTACCGTCTGGTCGTCTACAGAGATGTTGAACCGCAGCGAGGTATGCTCAGGTAGCACCAGCGCTGACGGCAACCAGGTGGCGAGTGAATCTGCATTGACAGTCATACGAATGGTCATCGCCTCCGAAGCACCACTCAAACCTAGCTCCGCTTCGAGCTGCTGCACTTGCTGCATATGGTTATATAGCCGCAAGCCCACGACCGTGGCGCGCGGCGGGGTGCTCCTTACCAGAACCGGCTGCCCGAGTTGAGCCTCCAGCTGTCTGATACGCTGGCTGACCGCCGATTGCGTGAGGAACAGGTATTGTGCCGCCCGCTCGAATCCACCTTGATCGAGCACTGCGCTGAGCGCCTGAAGCAGTCGATAATCGATCATAAGCCTGGCTAATGCATCAGTAGAATTAGTCGTTAGCCTAATGCTATCTGCTGCGACATGCTATGCCTACTTTTACAGGGCGATTGGAGATTAGTGTTATGGGATCGTTGTCGACCGGCTTCGTCGTCGGACTCGGCCTTATCGTGGCGATTGGCGCACAAAATGCGTGGGTACTGAGTCAGAGCATGCGAGGGAACCATCGCGGCGTTATCGCAACCGTGTGCATCGTCTGTGACGCCGGACTCATCTTCCTCGGCGTTTTTGGCATCGCCCAGATTCAGGCACGGCTACCACCGCTGATACCTGTGCTCACATGGCTCGGCGTCGGCCTGCTACTTTGGCTGGCAGCAAAGGCCGCACTGCGAGCGTACAAGGGCTCATCGGCACTGCAAGCCTCCGATGCAAATGCGACGAGCGCAAAAGACAGCATGTGGAAGACAGGCGCCACCGCCCTGGCGATCACCCTTCTCAATCCACATGTCTATCTTGATACTGTTGTACTCATCGGCAGCGTCGGTGCGCAACAAGCAGCTCCGCTGTGGTTCGCGGCAGGCGCGTGCTTGGCATCCTTCTGCTGGTTCACTGCCCTTACCCAGCTGGCGCCAAAGCTTCGCATCTGGCTGCGATCACCTCTTCACTGGCGCCTGTTCGATAGCGGCATGGCCGGCTTGCTCTTTGTAGTGGCCGTGTCGTTGGTACCGCTAAGCTGATCCCGCCTCGCGGTCCGGCAGCGTCTGCTGCGGTATCAATTTTAACGGCAAATTTCATCGTGATTGCCGCATGATCAACCATGGATGGCTCGGTGGTAGACGTGGAACTGTTCATCCCGCTTCCACCCAGCAGACTCGTATAAGGCTTGCGCTTGCTCGTTGCTAGTAGCGGTCGAAAGGGTGACACGGATTGCGCCTACGCTAGCAGCAAACGCCTCCACTGTTTGCAATAATCTCTTCGCCGCGCCCTGACCACGAGCTTCGGGACAGACGTACAAGTCGTTGAGAATAAAAGTACGTGCCATGGAGACAGACGAAAAGGCAGGATACAACTGTGCGAAGCCGATGGCTTGCCCACTGACCCGGGCCAGGAAAATAACAGACTCATGATGTCTGAGGCGTTCTGACAAAAAGGTCGCGGCCGCATCTAAATCGCTGGGCTGACCATAGAATTGGCGGTATCCATCGAAGAGTCTGGCCGCAGTATCGAGATCAGTCAGGTCAGCTTGGTGTACTGAAATATCAGTCTTATTCGAAGAAATAATCGTCATCTCCATCCGTGTCTTACCCTATCCCATCATTCAGTTGGAGCGAATCTTTCAGGGCGTTGACAAGCGCTCGTAATCTCGTCGACATCAGACGGCCGCCTGGATAAACCAGGTGTACCGGCAAGGGCTCCGGCTCGAATGCTTCGAGCACTCTTCGCAGCCTCTTCTCCCTGATGAGTTGCTGGACCTGGTAGGAGAGGAATTGTCCGAAACCAAGCCCTTCAGTGCAAGCGGTAACGCCTGCCGCAATATGGTTACAGCTGAATCGTCCCCCCACCCTGATGGTGATATCACGCCCGCGATCGCAGTACGGCCAGACGCTAGTGGGTGCGTTTCGCAACTGTATACATGGCAGCCCAGTTAGTGCTCGTGGATGGTCAGGAACACCTGTGCGGTCAAGCAACTCCGGGCTGGCACACACTATTCGACGAACTTCGCCGATACGGACCGCGATCATCGTAGAGTCGGCCAGCGGGCCAATGCGCAACGCCAGATCGATGCCTTCTTCAACAAGGTCGACGATACGGTCGAGCAGCAGCAGGTCGACGTGCACCTGTTGGTAGCGCGTGAGAAAGTCGGAGAGTGCCGGCACCAGGTGTAATTGTCCGAACTGCACAGGCGCCGTGATACGAAGCCCGCCGTACGGCTCGCCCTCTGCCTGCCCGAGCGCGAGTTCGGCATCATTCACGTCCGCAAGAATGCGACGGCAGCGTTCAAGGTAGTCGCGGCCTTCCGGCGTCAGGGACATACGGCGTGTCGTACGTCGAAGCAGCCGGGTTCCGAGGTGCGTCTCGAGCGCGGCAAGCGTCCGCACTACGGCGGGTTGGGAGCGGTCCAGCGATTCTGCCGCAGCGGTCAGGCTTCCGCGGTCCACAATCTCTATGAACACCCGCATAGCGCTTAGTTTATCCACTATCGATTACTCCACTAAATGAAGTAAAGATATCAGATTTGCTGCATTTATCAGCCACCCTATTCTCCTTACAGTTGAACCTTCAGCGAACAATTCGATCCGAGAGAAGACGATGAATGAACAACAAGCCAGAACACAGGGCGTGCACCACGTCGCCCTCACAGTGCCGAACCTCGCGCCTGCTGGCACCTTCTTTGTGGAGGCGCTCGGTTTTCAGCAAGTCGGAGAGGTCGCAGAGTATCCGGCGGTTTTCTTGAGCGACGCCGCGACCATGATCACGCTGTGGCAAGCGGAAGACCCGGCCAGTGCCACGCCCTTCGACCGGCGCGCCAATATTGGATTGCATCACTTTGCGCTGCGTGTGCGGGACCGTTCGGATCTTGAGCAGCTGTATGCGGAGTTCCAAAAGCGGGACGATGTGAAGATCGAATTCGAGCCTGAGGGCCTGGGTAGCTCAGAGATGCGCCACATGATGTGCCGAATACCGGGCAACATCCGACTCGAATTGATCGCAGGCTAACCAATGAGGACTGAACTGACTCCCGCACCCCGCTCGAAGCTCGTTGGCACATCACCTTTCCATATCGGGGAGCAGGCAGTGCAGACGCGACTTGGTGTTCGTGACGTCATCGAGCCTTGGGCGCGTCAGGTGGTCCGGCCTTTTCTACCAGAACAGCATCGGGCGTTTTTCCGGCAGCTGCCCTTTGTTGTTGCCGCTGCACGAGATGCGACCGGTCGACCATGGGTGACCCTGCTTGCTGGTAAACCCGGCTTCATAAGCTCTTCGGACCCTGTGAGTCTGCAGATTGCTGCCGATGTACTGCCGGGAGATGCATTACAAGGCTCACTGACTGCGGGCGCAGAACTCGGTCTGCTCGGCATCGAGCTTGAGACGAGGCGACGCAATCGTGTGAACGGCACGATTAGCGCGGCGGCTGGAAACAATCTCAAATTCAGGGTTGGCCAGTCGTTCGGTAACTGCCCGCAGTACATCACCGCGCGGCGCTGCCGTGAAATTGAAGTCAGGCCGATGGACAGGTCTGCAAGCAGATACAAGCGCCTCACCGAGAGGATGCGGAGATGGATCGGGTCGGCTACTACCCTGTTCATCGCCAGCGGCTACCGGGGCGTGGGCCAACATCCGGCATACGGGATGGATGCGTCCCACCGCGGTGGCGCAGCAGGCTTCGTTATGGTTAAGGACGACACCCGGCTGATCCTGCCGGACTATTCAGGCAACAACTACTTCAACACCATCGGCAACCTTGTTGCGGACCCCCGGGTGGCATTGTTATTCGTAGACTTCGAATCAGGCAGCCTGCTGCAGCTCAGTGGCGAGGCAACCATCGACTGGGGTTCCGCCGAAGTGGCGAGGCATCACGGCGCGCAGCGGCTGATATTGATCGACATCCAGCAGATTGTGCAGCTCGACGGCGGGCTGCCGTTGCGATGGGGCGAGCCCGAGCCTCATCTGCCCCTCCAGCTGGTCAGGAAGACAAAGGAGAGCGATGACGTAACATCATTTGAATTTGAAGGCTTGGACGATGCAGCGCTCCCGGCCTTCAAACCCGGTCAATACTTGCCTATCGAGTTGCAGATCGAGAATGCTACACAGCCCGTCAAGCGGACCTATTCGTTGTCCAATGCACCAGGTGACGCGGGATACCGAATCAGTGTGAAGCGCGAACCACAGGGCAGCGTTTCTCGATTCCTGCACGACGAACTCGCTGTGGGCGACGTCGTCAATGCACTGAAACCCGACGGTAACTTCGTGCTCACCCAGGGCGATCGTCCGGTCGCATTGATCAGCGCGGGAATCGGCGTAACACCTATGATCAGCATGCTGCGGGCCCTCGTTCGCGAGCCAGCCCGCCGATCGGTGTATTTCGTCCACGGCGCCCGAAACGGCCATCACCACGCTTTTGCTGGTGAAGCTCGCGCACTAGCGGAGCGCAATAATAATGTCCGGTTCTGCGCCGTCTACAGTCAACCGTGCGACAGCGATAATCAAGGGGAAGATTACGATCACCAAGGACGGATTGATATTGACTTGCTCAAGGACCTTATCCCGGCACTTGATGCCGACTTTTACCTGTGTGGCCCGGGCGACTTTTTAGCGGGCATCATCGCCGACCTCAGCGAGCGCGGTGTCATGCCGGATCGTATCCATACCGAGACGTTTTGATGCGACGGCTCAGAGCCATCGCTCGAAAAGCAGGTCGTTCATTCCATTGCAGGTTCGACCAATTCCGGAACCTCGTCCAGGTACATCTCCTCGTCCCAGATTTCAACGGGGAAGGCAGCTTCTGGAATTGGAACCTCGATCGCCGCTGCGCGTTGGATATACGGCTCTATGATCGGCGCCATACCTTTCAGCACTTGTGCAGGCAGCGCTGAAGTGAATCGGAATTGCCCAGCCTCATCACCGACAACGAACGCAGTCAGCGTGCCGAAATGATTGTCTCCGAGATAGAACACCAGCGTAGCGGTGCGGCTCAGTGCGCGACCGGTGACGCGCTGGCCGCCTGCGGTTGAGACCAGGCGGTTATCGCCCGTCCCTGTTTTTCCGCCCATGTTCAGGTCGCTACCATCCGTTCGCTTGAAGGCTCCCAGCAGGCGACGGCCCGTGCCTTTGTTGACCACATCGGCGAGGGCGATTTTCATGGCGCGAGCCACCTCTACATGCATCACCTGATCCGCCATTGCCAGCGGTTGGCTCAAGTGGGTTTCATAGGGAGTATCGGCCGCAAACACTAGCCGATTGATACGACGGGGCGAGATACGCGCGCCTTCGTTCATCGTGATGCCCATAAACTCCGCCAAGGCTGCGGGTCGATCCCCGGAACTGCCCAGTGCCGTGGCGAGGGACGGTACCAAATGGTCGAAGGGAAAGCCCATGCGGCGCCAGCGCCGGTGCAGTTCGGCAAAGGCTTCGACTTCCAGCATCGTGCGTACGCGGCTATCGCGTGCGCTGCTGGCGCGGGTACGGCTGAGCCAGCGGTAGACCTCTTGCCGCTGATTGGTGCTGGCCGTCAATACCTCAGAAAAGGTGGACTTGTCGTTTTGCAGCAGATAACCCACCAACCATAATTCCAGCGGATGCACCTTGGCGAGGTAACCCAGATCTTGCAAATTAAAGAGCTTGGGATCGTAGCGCTCATACAAACGCGCCAAGGTAGCGGCATCTGGTGCCCGAACCAACTGCTCCGTTACAAACTGGCTGAAACTGTCCAGATCCGCCGACGGATACAGGTATCGGTAAATTACCGCGGCCCGCACCGGCGTTAGCTGCAGCCCGGAGAGTAAAGCACTTACGCGCTCGTCGGGGCCTTTGTTGAGGTACTTGCCCCAGAAGCGGGACAGGAACTGGGTCCCTTCCCGATCCGCAAAGCGCGCCAATACCGTGGGACGACGGGGGTCATCATCATTCTTCATCACTGCGCGCAGGTCTTGCCACTGCTGCTCAGTGAGATAGCTGATCACATCCCGCAACATCCGCACGAAGGGCAAGTTGATGGATTCATTGAGTGCTTCGCGTACGGTCGGATTGCGACCGTTGTCCTCGCGCCGGAAGTTGCTGAAGGTATGTTTGCCACCGCCAGTGAAAAACGACTCAGCCGGGCTGGCGGAATAGCGCCGATCCATGGCCGCGGCCAGCATCTGCTCCAGGGTGATCTCGGGTTGAGCAAGAAATTGCCCCAATACCCAGCGGGTTAGCGAGTCGGTATCGTCCGGCTGCGCTGCGCGTGGCAGCGGGGCATAGCGCTCGTAAAGCTCGGCAATGATCTCCAGATAGGAGGCCAGCACTCGCAGTTTGGCCGTAGAGCCCAACTCCAGCTTACTGCCTTCATTGATGTCGAAGGGAATGTCGGTGTTGTCTGTTTGCACCCGTACCTGATTACCCAGATCGCTACGTTCGAACAGTGTGAAACTGTAACGCAGGCTTGCCGCCTGACCGGGACGAAGCAGATATTCACCAACCAGACCGTTGGATTCAGCCACAGCGGGATCACGCAAACTGCGCAGATGTGCGGTGACCTGCTCTTGCAAGCTCCGATCCAGCGTGGTGGTGACCATCAGGTCCATTCGGTCGAGCTGATACAGAGAGACATCAAGCAGGTTGCTCAAGCGGTTGCGCACCATATTGACGCCTTTGTTAGTTTCCCCCTGTATCACCGCTGGCTGCTCACGGAAGTTACGAAATACAAGTTCCTGCTCGAGTCCGGCCTTGGCGAGCGCCGGACTGATCCGGCCACCGGCACGTAGCAGACGCAGATGAGCGTCCGCCAACTCTCCGAGCTCGGTTCTATTCTGCAATAAATAATACGATGGCCGCCGGTGGGCAATCATCAGCGCCAGCACCTGGCGCAACGCAAAGCCTTGCAGTCTTAAGTCATCTTCCTCAGGATTTTTGAGTGCGAGCAAGCGATTCACCTCCGCGGGGTCCGCCGCGAACCAGACGCGAAGCCCGTCACCAATGCCATTGACCTCTCCATAGCCCGGTGCCGCCGCAAGGGGTACTGTGTTCAGGTAATCCAGAACCAGTTGCCGACGCGCTGGCATGGTGTCGTCTCCATGCTGGTAAACCCGCACACTGGCCGACACCATCTGCCTCAGCTTCTCCATGATCGAACCAGTCACGCCATCATCTGAATGGCGAAACTTTTCGATCTGCGTAGCTAGCGTGCTTCCGCCCATCGACGGCGTATTCAGATTCATAGCCTCGCCAGCTTTGAATATAGCGGCCTTGAGGAACCGACCCCAGTTCACCGTCGGGTTCATGTGCTGGCGATTGCCGGAAAGCAGGCGGCGATCCTCAATAAACAGGAGCGAGTCGATCATCAAGGGTGGAATGTCTTCGAAGCGCTCGAAGATACGACGGGGATAGCCAAACTCGAACATAAGCTGTTGATCCACATCGTGCACCGACAACCCCGCTTGATTTTTTTCACGATACGGCGGGTAAAAGCCGGCTTCTACGAAGGTAAGCAGTGGCGGCGAGAAACGTACTTGACGATCGATGTAGTAGCCATTGGCTTGCAACTGGTCGAGCATCGCAGGCAAGTGTGCATAACCCAAACGCTGGTCAAAGGGACCCTGCACCGGAAAGCGGATGCTCTGGCTCGGCCCCTCCTCAAGGTCATACGACAGCGAACGAGCGTAGTCCGGAAGCAACCGCGCTTGCAGCCAGGAGGTGCGCGCCTCAAACCATGCGAGCCCGGCAATCGCCACGAACAGCAGCGCAGCGGACAGCAACAACCAGCGCCAATACCTTCGCTTGGCTGGCTTTGGTTGAGGCTGCGTCGCCAGAACCGAATCATTTTCAGTAAGGGACGCATCAGTCATCGGTTGCACGTGAGAATCTTGCGGAGAACGTCGCATATTTTTTTAGTACTACTCTATAAAGCACACTAGACTAAAAGGGTTACACCAAAAGTAGTCCAACTGCTGCGCCTTATTCCATTATATTTCGAGATATTTTTGTGCGGACTTTTTTCGTTCTGGTCGTCTTGTCGCTGTTTGCCTCCACTTTCGTTCACGCACAAACTGTTACACCGGATCCTGCGAAGCTGCAGTTGGCTTCGGTGAATGCATTGATCATGGACCTGAACACCAATGAGGTTCTGTACTCACGTAATCCCGATGCGGTTGTACCCATTGCCTCGGTAACCAAGATGATGACTGCGTTGGTTGTACTGGATGATCTGGACAAGGCCTCACTTGATGAATGGATTACGGTTGACGTCGCGCAGACTGCAGAAATGAAGAACGTCTTTTCCCATGTGCGCATCGGTAGCCAATTACAGCGCCGTGACATGCTGCTACTGGCGCTGATGGCGTCTGAAAATCGCGCGGCCGCCACTTTGGCGCACCGATACAGCGGTGGTTACGACGCTTTTATTAAAGCCATGAATGTTAAAGCCGCGGCGCTGGGCATGCGGAACAGTCACTTCGTTGAGCCAACCGGTTTAGCCGCCGGCAACGTGTCCACGCCACGTGATCTAGCTTTGCTGATCCAGGCATCCGCAAATAATCCTTTAATTTCAGCGCTCAGCATTACCCCAAAGAAAGACTTCCATTTCCGCTCTCCGCGGCATGTGCGTGCCTTCTACAATACCAACCCCCTTGTTCGGGCGTCGAATTGGCGCATCGATGCGAGCAAGACTGGCTTCACGAATCCGGCAGGCCGTTGCCTCTTACTACAAGCCGAAATCCAGAAACGCCGCTTGGCTATAGTGCTATTGGACTCGTTCGGCAAACGTTCGCACATCGGCGATGCTGATCGCGTGCGTCGCTGGCTTGAAACCGGCAGCAGCGGTGCAGTGCACGCCTCTGCTCTGGCATATGTGCAACGCCGCCAGAGTGTGATCTTGGCGAGCAAGGGCGCTTTGTAATCAGTACGCTGCGCTGTGGACTACTTCAGCATCTTGTCGATTTGCCTGATCGCGTTCTGATCCTCGGAAGCACGCAGGCTCAGCATCGCTCGCTTGTCATTCAACTGTTGCCTGAACTCGGGACACAACTTACCCAGTTTTTCGTACTGCTCGTATCCCCTTTTTATTTCAGCAAGGGTGAAGCCGATGGCCTTGCCACGTTCGATGAAGGCCAACTCCTGGATGTGCGCCTTTCCATAGCGTCTATAGCCGTTCGTTGATCGCTCGGGGCGGCTCAGCAGTCCGATCTTCTCGTAATAGCGCAGGGTGTCACGTGACACCCCAGCCACCCTCTCAAACTCAGCAATTTTCATCTGTAGCGCCTCCGGGTTTTCTGCAGCGTGAACGGCAGGCATTGACTGTGGAGTTAATCCATACTTTACCATGGTTTCATCGCTAAGGAGATCCGATGAAAATCACCCAAATCAGAAGTGCCACCCTGATCATTGAAACCCGAGACTTTCATATTCTGGTAGACCCCATGCTCGCCAGACAATCCACCCTGCCCAAGCTCCGCTACTTCAAGAGCAATCAGCGAAATCCGCTGGTCGAACTGCCTGAGACCTTTCATGACTTGAAGCAGCAGGTCGATTACGCGCTGATCACCCACTGTCAGAAGAGGCACTTCGACCATCTCGACAGAGCCGGCGTGCACTGGCTGCGCAAGCACAGCATTACCACTTTTTGCACGACTCATGATGCAGGCTACCTGCAAAAAAAGGGCATTCCCGCACAGGCGCTGAAAGACAAAGTGAGCACCTTTTTCACCGGCACCATCGAGCAGATCCCCGCCAGGCACACGACGGGCTGGCTCACGCCCTTCATGGAGCATGGAGTTGGCTACTTCATTCAGCTGGAGAATGAGCCAAGCCTCTATCTCATGGGCGACACGATTCTGACGGATGTAATACGGGAGTTTGTCAGCAGACAACAGCCCGACTACATCGTTGCTCCGACTGGGAAGGCACAGTTCGACGTGGGCGTGCCGCTGCTTTTGAACGAGGAAGAGATTATCGAACTGGCATCGCTGAGTACGGGGAAGATTATCGCCAATCACATGAATGCGCTGGATCATTGCCGGATCACGCGCAGGGACCTTACACAGCTATTAGTTGAACATAGTCTGACTGATCGCTTCATCATCCCGGAAGATGGTGAGACTATAGCGCTTGATCTTCGTCAGTCTCCGGCATCCACGCGCGCACCCGGGGGCAGCAGTTCTGGCGAGACTGCTCGCCAGTCCGTCGTCTCCAACCGAAATCAAGGTGTCTTGCCATGACTACATTTATCAATGCGGACTTCGAACAGCGCATCGTGATCAGGCCCGATGAATACCGTTGGGTTGAATCACCAATGAAGGGTGTAGAGCGCATGATGCTGGACAGGATCGGCGATGAAGTTGCACGAGCGACTTCGATCGTTCGCTACGAGCCTTACAGTGAATTCTCATCGCACACCCACGAAGGTGGTGAAGAATTTCTTGTTCTCGAAGGTGTCTTCGCTGATGAGCATCAGTCCTACGCAAGAGGCACTTATGTCCGCAATCCGATCGGCTCATCTCACACACCAAAAATCGGCAAGGAGGGCGCCACCATATTCGTGAAATTGCGCCAGTTCAGCCCATCCGACACACAGCAGAGGGTGATCGACACTACCACTCAGCCCTGGTTACAAGGCTCTGTAGCAGGCCTTACAGTCATGCCGCTGCATGAGTTCGAGACTGAGCATGTGGCGTTGGTGAAATGGGCACCGAACACTCAGTTCAATGCGCACCGCCATTGGGGTGGTGAGGAAATACTGGTGCTGGACGGCGTGTTCCATGATGAGCATGGCAGCTACCCCAGGGGTTCGTGGTTACGCAACCCGCACCTGAGCCAGCATCGCCCCTTCACCATGGAGGAGGGCGCGGTTATTTATGTCAAGACAGGGCACCTTCTTGGCTGACTCCGTTAGTGCGAGAGTGCTGTCCATTCTCACGTGAGGCAGCTGCGTTTAGCGGTTATTCTTCTACCTCGTTAACGGTGTAGCTCGTACCTCGGCAACGATTTGCCCGTAATGAATGTATTTAGTTGCAGTTGTACTGTTTATTTCAGTCTCCTCAGGACAATCACCGCAATGCCTGTGTGCTTGACGCACGTCTCAGCGCGCAACGTATATAGCGGCACTGCAGGCGCTGGTTATGCGAGTACTGCAATAATGATTCCTCCTCCCACGAAAAAGATCCAAGGGAGTAACAGGATTGCAAATTGACGTATAGGGATGATTAGGTAAAGCAACGCGCCCAACATACCAGCAGCAGCTCCAGCGAAAGTGTTGAAATCCGCCGCTGCGTCGGCTTGGTAGAACAGCAAGTCAGCGTACCATTGCCGAAATTCATTGTGGTGAGCCAGAACAAGCTGAAATACTACCGTTATCAAGCAGACATAGAAAAAGGTCCCGCAAAGGGCCCGTAAGACGTTCGCAAGCAGGTATCCGCCGACCTCATCGAGCCGTTTGAAGAGTCTAGGCATGATCTAACCGCATAACGTTTCGCTAAACAGGAGACAGGCGCAGCTTCGACTGTCTGGTGGAGGACCAAAGGGCCGGAAAGCATTCAAGCGACTTGATACGTGCTGCGCCTCACTAAAGCCGAATGTGCTTCGACACCCGAATCTCTAATAGCCGCACAAGCTCCGGATCCATGCATTCATAGTTGTCGGGAAGATGCCCAGGCCTTGCGGCGCACCGGAGCGCTAGCGTAGTTGCGTCCGACAACAGCCGCTTGTTACGTATCATAATTACTGGAAACTAGGTGAATAATGTTCGATGGGCTAGAAATCCAGAATGCCTTAAGCCCATCTGGAAGCGGCTCAATCTCATCCCGACGATGACAGCCTTGCTCTTTAAGGTATTCAGCAGCCTTGCCGATATCACTAGCGACGACTTCTAACCATATTTCAGACTGACTCAAGCTCGACACACGATCTAGCCAAAGCACTTTATCGCCAAACTCAAATTTCGAGGTGTCGTGCGCGCCACTTCCAGCAATTTCTTTAAACCGCAAAACTTCTCGGTAGAAACGTACGGTATCTTCGTACTCGTGCGCAGGGATTTTCATTGCAATGTTCTGGCCTGGCTCAAATTCCAAATCCATGGTCAGATCCTCGCCTAGGTGAATACTTAACGCCGCGAACATGCGCAGCTTGTAGTGAAGGCGCAGCCAAAACGAAAGGCTGTCGCTTGCTTCGCCTTGTCAGGGCTGAACCTTCTCGCGCTTCTGTAAACCATGATCATGAAGACATCTATAGAACTCCAGAATGATTTCGCCCGCAGCCATATTGAAAGCTTTCGATTGAGTCTTAACATATTTGGACTCCGATGGGGCTACAGACAAAGCTTTACTATAGTAATTGTCTGCTTCTCTCATCTTGGCATCATACTGACACTCAGCCTTTGCTTCAGTAACCTCACTGCTACTAGCAAGCGTGCCATCGTGGAAGACATATTCGTACTCGATTCTCGGCCTCGGTGCGCATGCACAAAGCACGAGCAGAACGCTATAAATAGTGGGAATCTTCACCCAATCTCCTACAGTAGCTGGACGTTCCTCCGCCCTAACGCCCGCCATCAGGCCTTTGTCCTTGGAGGCGCTTGTTAGGGCCGCCTGTCCCCGGCTTTGCTAATTAGCAGCGTAACACTGGCTACAAAAACTACTGCTGGTGCCGAAAGCCAGAAAAAATAGCCCCTTTGCACTTGAACGGCCTCCTCGGCCAAGCCTCCCCCTACCCTCTCGGTTGGGAAAGCTGAAGGTTCTATCGCATAGAAAAGCATGCAAACAGCAGCCAAAAAGGAAAAAACCGTTGCCCTCCTGTCCAGCCCGCGCATGAAGTGAACTGTAGCGACAACAAATAGCAGGTTACCGAACCATGGCAGGCAGCGCCAGATTGCCCCAAAATCCAAAGTGACGATGCCCATTATTGACAGCAAGAGCCCTTGCACGAACAAATCCCAGCCCGGCAAAAAAACCTTGAAACTCTGCTGGTACTGATGGGAGTAGCTTACAGCCGGTGATACAAGGCTTGTAAGAAAGAATACCCCTGCGATCGAAGTGAGCACTTTCCTATGCAAAGTCATAGCCCTAACGCTTGTCTCAAGAGCGGCCGCGAAGCGGCTGTCTCGCGAAGAAACTTGCTAGCCCCTAAGTCCGAGGTCTTCTCGGATAACCTCGGGATGGCGGAAAGCAATCTCGATAAGTGCTTGGGCTGGCCCCGATGGTTTGCGACGACCCTGCTCCCATTCTTGCAATGTGCGTGGAGAAATATGAAGCACCTCAGCAAATTGAAGCTGTGTCAGACCAGTCTTACTACGAGCCTCTGCCACTTCATTCGGCTCTACAAGACTAACTCGTGCAGACTTACCAGCTTTCATCTCTTTGACTGATTGGAGCAACTTGTTGCCAAGCTCCTCGGCAGTCATGGCGTCATTACTCATTTTCAAGCACCTCTCGAATCGACTTCAGGATATGTGCGGGTATGTTTTCCTTAACAGCTTTCTTGTAGATGACGAGCAGCCAAATTTTACCACTAGCTAACTTAGTGAAATAGATAACTCGAGCCCCACCACGTTTCCCAGAACCCGCAACTGACCACCGAACTTTTCTGCACCCGCCGCTACCAGGAATCGGATCGCCAACCTCTGGATTAGCTGCAAGCCAAGAAAAGAAGCTATTGCGCTCATCCTCCGACCAGATTTTGTCGACATCTGCTTTGAATGTAGGTGTTTCGATGATCGTATACATAAGCGCCATAATACGTCATTGACGTACCTATGTGCAAAGATTTTCCAAAGGGTTAACGCCTTGCTCAGCCGCATGCGCGCTGGTGCGGATCTTGCGCGACAATGGCGCGAAGCGACATGCGCAAAACTCGTGGAAGCGCGTATGTCGGTTGCAGTAACTGATTAGTGCTTCTGAGCCCAGGAAATGTCGATCTTTCGCTGCTGGGCGACGCAGTCACGCAAGTACAGATTGATGAGGCTTTGATAAGGCACGCCTGATTCCTCGGACATACCCTTGAAGTACTCTATGACTTCCTCGCTCAGCCGCATTGTCACTGGCTTCTTTAGACGAGCAGCGTATGGGTTTGGGCGGGACTTCATCTTCGAAAAATCGTAGCTATCTTTCATTTCTTCGACCCTCGGTAGAATTTGCTCTCAGATCCGGTTGCCTTCCTGGCCGATATGATTCAAACCGTGTGACCGGAGTTTCTTTCGCAATGACAAACAACGAGAATCCTCGACTCAAGGCTCATGCCCAAGAGAATGAACCTGTCCTCAGTATCCGAATGCTCCTCATCGAAGAATTGAGTAGCCATTTCATCGAAAAACACGGATTTAGCCTCGCCAAAGGATACTCCATGCTTCTTCAAATTCGCCTTGGCCTTAGCCTGGTCCCACTCGAAATCTATCATATGTACATTGTATGTACAAAACGTCCGGTGTCAGTGCACTAACGCCTTGCTCAGCCGCATACGCGGTGGAGCGGAATTTGCGCAACGATGGCGCAAAGCGACATGCACAAAGTCCGTGGAAGCGCGTACGTCGGTTGCAGCAACTGGTTATGTGATGCGACTACGCTGCTACCAGCCTCTTCACAGACAACTCGTGCCGATGCTGCTCGGCGTGCCACAACTCATACTGTGTTTGCTGGTTTAACCAAGTCTCAGCAGATGTGCCAAATGCAATGGAAAGCCGCACCGCCATCTCCGGCCTGATACCAGCTTTACCGTTAAGCAAAGCACTGAGGGTTTTCCTGCTAACGCCAAGCGCCTCTGCTGCTGCTGTGACAGATAGCTCAAGAGGCTCTAAGCAGAGCTCTCGAATAATTTCACCTGGATGGGGAGGGTTATGCATCATCATAGGTAGGCCTCAATGGTAGTCCTCGTAATTCACGATTTCAGCATCGCCGTCTTCGAACCGAAAGGTAACCCGCCAGTTACCGCTTACAGTGACAGACCAGACGCCTGATCGATTGCCCACGAGCTGATGAAGACGGAGCCCCGGCAAATCCATGTCCTTAACAGCACTGCATGCATGGCTCCTCTCTCGAGAGACCGGTAACAAGTGCGAGCGTTGCATGACTCTTAAAGCGATAACTCGAACAGTCATCGGGGCCTCGAGCCCGTATAGCAAGGCAGAGTCAGCTTATTCTGAACACACCAGAAAACCAAATTGAACTCAACGTTGGCATTGATGTCGGAAAAGCCCAACTTGATATCGTGCTCCATCCTTTCAACGAATGCTATTCGATTGCCAACTCCGAAAAGGCTATCGTGGCATTCGTCAAGACACTCATGGGCCAACCAGTTGCCCGCATCGTTGTTGAAGCCACTGGTCGCTACGAAAGCGCCCTGGTCGCTGCCTGTCACAAGGCACAACTCCCCATCATTGTCGTCAACCCAATCAGTGTCAGACGCTTTGCTCAGGTCATTGGTGTACTAGCCAAAACCGACAAGCTCGATGCCGGGGTAATCGCTAGATACGCAGCAACAATTAAACCGGAGTTCAAGCCCGCAGCAGACCAAAACTCTCAACTCATCAAGGACCTACTCGTCAGACGCAGTCAACTTCTGGAAATGGCAACGATGGAAAAGAATCGGCTACAGATCCTGCCGAAATCACTGCACCGCTCTATCAATACCCTTCTAAAATCACTTGAGACCCAGATCAAAACAATTACTCAGCAGCTTGATCAGGAAGTCGCAAAAGTTGAGCAGTGGCGAAGCAAAACCGAACTCCTCACCAGCGTACCTGGGGTGGGCAAAGTCCTCGCCTACACGAATACTCAGTGACCTCCCAGAGCTCGGCTCACTCAACCGGAAAGAGATCGCAGCCCTGGTCGGTGTGGCGCCAATAAACAAAGATAGTGGGACGTTCAGTGGCAAGCGCAGAACCAGAGGCGGACGGCCGAAAATCCGAACGGTCATGTTCATGGCCATGCTCTCCTCCATCCAATGCAATCCTGTGTTCAAACGCTTTTACGAGCATCTGAAAGCCCAGGGCAAGCTACCGAAAGTTGCTGTGGTTGCCTGCATGCGTAAGCTCATCGTGGTGCTGAATACGATGGTGAAAAACGGTGAGCCATGGCGTGCTGTGGCTGCTTAATATTAAGATTTGACACCACAGTCACTTGTTAGGCATCGGGCTCATCCAAGGACAAGAATGGTTCGATCATCAGAGGGAGGCCACGGTTTGCAAGCTCTACAATCGCAGTTGGCGAAACCACGAAATCGGCATTCCATTGATCAGTGTAGCCAATGAGGCGAACCCGCACGGTGAACCTTTCTTGAATGATTGTCCAAGCCGCTTTTTCAACCGGGAGTGATTGGACCCATTTTTCGAACTCAGCCTCCCCAGTCCCACCATTCGACAGTAATACTTCGCCGGACTGCAAATCCCAGCCACCGGTTTTATAGTACTGGGACCCTCTTGGCCTCTCATCATCTTTTCGGTAACACAAGTCCGGGACCACACCCAAAATCTCGGTTATCTCATCTGGGTCTAGATCGTCACCAGATATATTCAGTTCGAAGAACAACCTGTTGAACGGCCCTCCCATACGGGCGAATAATCTCAGGTTATGATTCTTTCTAGCATGATCCAAGGGAAGCACCGCTCCGAGTTGAACGTGATTCTTTGCCTAACGCCGCCAACACGCGCAGCTTTGTAGTGGAGGCGGAGCCGAAACGGAAAAGCTGTCGCTGTGCTTGGCCTGGTTAGGCATTGTCGATATGCGGTGGTTCGCCATAACACTCCTCGTAGGTAAGCCAGCCTTCAGCTACCGACTTCCTCACCCATTTAGAAGCACAACATTGCGGGGGAGAAAAACTGTACCATGGCCAGCAAATCACGCCCTCTGGCTCCTTTACGTCATTAGTAGCCCCGAGCAATACCGCAGAGTGTGTAAACATCTCAACTTTCCTGCCTTCTTCGGTCCGTTTAGGCAGCCGGCTCAAAAGCGGGTCGGCTAAGTCGCTCGCTCTCTCTAGGCTACTCGCTCGAACTATCAGGTGAGTGTCATTGCTTGAGTCAGGGCCGTCATCTTCCTCTCCGTTACCCCACCTCGTTAGAAAATATATATTCATCGCTTGTGTGCCTAACGCCGCCCTTTGCGGCCGGAATGGAGTGAACAGCCTTGTGGTAAAGTGGCGAAGCCACTCACAAGGCTGTTCACGGAATGCAGGTCCGACAACAGGGCCTTGTTATATTCCCACACCGCGGCCCCTATTTGTTCGCGAAGTAGAGAGGTATATCAGCGTCCCTAGCAAGCTTCGTCACGTTGGGGACTTTCTCTTCAGCAACTAGTATTAGTGCATAAGCATCAGAGTCTTCATTGATGGCCAACAGTTTATAGCCGATTCCACTTATACAGTCGAACAAGGAAGGGCCGTAGCCTGGGGCTTCGAGAAAGGCGCTGAGACCATATTCTGTTTCGGAATAATGCTTTTCCAGCTCTTTGTAGCATACGCTCTGCCCCAGGCTTCCTTCAGACAGTTCGTTCAGCCAGACCAAGGTGTCGGCAGGATCGGAGCTGTGATCTTGATACACCAGCATTTTAGTTCTCACTAAGGCGTCCACCAACGCTACTTCCGGGGAGACCTCCTCTGAGCTTTCGATGCCTCTCTGATATAGCTCATCTTCAAAGCGGTTAAAATACTCCTGCCTATTAGACAGAAAGAGCTGTAGCTCTCCTAAGGCCTGCTCGCTACCACCTGACAACTCTTGAGTGAGCGTAAGCAGTGGCTGGCTTTCCTGATTGGTGTCTCGGTTATGCGCAGTACATGACAGAATCGCTAAGGCCAACACGGCAATTATGATGAGATAAATCATCTTCAATCTAGCTACCTCCCACCTGGTGATCGATTACTCTTTGAATATAACGCTTTGCTCAGCTGCACAGCGGTTGTAGTGGATTTTTGTGCAACAATGAGCGAAGCGAATGCACAAAAAGGAGCGTAAACCGCTGTGTCAGTTGGAGCAACTTGATACTGATTGAGCCTTCTCCCCAGCCCAGCGGTTACCCGCTAAGCTGGAAGGCGACCAAGCACTACATGGGAGAAGACTCATGAACTTTTACCATAGCACCCACCGCCATTAT
>TARA_R100000306_G_scaffold26078_3_pt1 | contig 42669 bp, 33 predicted proteins | sample TARA_R100000306 | Tara Oceans TARA_R100000306 (sample SAMEA2620824) | marine metagenome | biome: marine biome (ENVO:00000447); feature: mesopelagic zone (ENVO:00000213); material: "saline water (ENVO:00002010), including plankton (ENVO:xxxxxxxx)" | depth 1000 m | reverse complement strand
TTGGTATCGTTCACCTTGGCATGCGCGCCGTTCCGCCTGCCACTACCCGCAACATCTTGAATGCCAACGGGACATTACCAGTGGCAGTACCGAGTTTTAAAATTCAATTTTTAAACAGAAGTACTATTTGGAACTATAGAGATGCCGGAAACAGCAATTTACTGCATTCGTCAGATCCAGACACCTATCCTTTGGTAAAAAATGGAATTGTGGAATACACATTTGACGGTAAGAAAAGACCGGCGGCAAACCCCAACAGCTTGCTGTTTGAAAAAGACAACAACGGAAATATCATAAAGACAATCTCAGAAATTTACATTAATTAAAATCAACATTATGGCAACATCGTACAAAACACCAGGCGTATATGTAGAGGAAATAAGCACTTTTCCTCCTTCTGTAGCGCAGGTGGAAACCGCAATTCCAGCTTTTGTCGGCTACACAGAAACAGCTCTGAAAGACGGGAATGACTTAACGAACATCCCAACACGCATTGTTTCATTGCTCGAATATGAGACCTATTTCGGGAAAGCCGAAGCTGAAACCAGCATGGTAATCAACATTAAAGACCGTGTTCACAGCTCTGACACATCGGTAGTTCTAGACCGAAAAATTTCTACTTCCATCAGTGCGCCGAGCAAGTATGTGATGTACTACGCCATGCGCATGTATTTCGACAATGGAGGTGGCCCATGCTATATCTGCTCAGTAGGTGATTATAGCGGTACTAATGTAGAAGAAAGTAATTTATTAGCTGGTTTAGCTGAACTAGAAAAGTATGACGAGCCTACTCTGATCGTATTTCCTGACGGTGTGCAGATGAGTGATAAAGATAAATACTTCGGGGTGATGAACCAAGCATTGCAGCAGGCCCAAAAACTGAAAGATCGATTTGTGATCATCAGTACACATGATGACGACAGTGATTTGGTTCGTTCTAGCAATACCCTCGGGAATGGTGTTGACCTCATGAAGTACGGAGCTGTGTACCACCCCTATCTAAAATCACTCTATCCATATACCTATAGTGATACAGCCGTCACTATTGATCACGATGAAATTGACGAGTCTGATACGGTAACAGACGGAACATGGCACAGTGAAACGCTAGATGCCTTTAATACAGGCGGAACGCTTGAAGATCTAACGCTGTATGGTCAATTTAAAACAGCATTACAGAAACTTACCGTAACGCTATCTCCTAGCAGTGCCGTTGCTGGCATTTATGCACGTGTAGATGCCAACCGTGGTGTCTGGAAAGCTCCTGCCAATGAAAGTGTGAGCAGCGTGCTAAAACCCACTAAAATGATTACACATGAAGCACAGCAAGACCTGAATGTGCATACGTCGGGTAAATCGATTAACGCGATAAGAGCCTTTGCAGGCAAAGGCATATTGGTTTGGGGTGCGCGTACCTTGGCTGGAAATGACGCCGAATGGAAATACGTAAACGTTCGCCGCTTCTTCAATATGGTAGAAGAATCTGTAGAGAAGGCTATTGAACCTTTTGTATTCGAGCCAAACGACGCCAATACTTGGGTAAAGGTGCGTGCGATGATCGAAAATTTCTTGACACTACAGTGGCGTGCAGGAGCATTGGCCGGTGCAAAACCGGAACAAGCTTTTTATGTCCGAGTGGGCCTTGGTGAAACGATGACGGCTGATGATATTTTGCTGGGTCATATGATTGTAGAAATAGGAATGGCAGCCGTTCGGCCTGCAGAATTCATTATTCTGAAATTTTCACACAAAATGCAAGAAGCATAGATTCAGCCCCTGGTAACCTGTATAGCAATCAGCAAACCAGCATTAAATAAACTTAAAATCAATTTTAAAATACATCATTATGGCAGAGACATATCCATTAGTAAAGTTTCATTTCTCAGTAGACTGGGGAGGAACCAACATAGGCTTTACAGAAGTTAGCGGACTCGATGTAGAGACCGAATTAATTGAGTACCGCCAAGGCGCAAGTCCAGAATACAGCAAGATTAAAATGCCTGGCATGCAAAAATATAGCAATATCACGCTAAAACGAGGCTCATTTGCTAACGACAACGAATACTATCAGTGGTGGAACACCGTACAATTAAACACCATTGAACGTAGAGACATCACGATTTCATTACTCAATGAGGCACACGAACCCGTAGTAGTTTGGAAAGTAAAGAATGCTTTTCCGTTAAAAGTGCAATCTACAGACCTTAAAGGAGATGCCAACGAAACGGCTATCGAATCGATGGAAATTGCGCATGAAGGGTTAACCATTCAAAACGGGGATTAATGGCAACATTAGAAAGTTTGGCAACCTATTATCCTCCTGTAAGTTTTCACTTTTTGGTAGAGTTTAACGGCATACAACCTTCTCTAATAGATACCCAATTTCAGGCGGTATCTGGATTGAGTGTTGATATAGAAACCGAAGAATTTGCTGAAGGTGGTGAAAACAGGTTTAAGCATAAATTTCCGGTAAGGACTAAATTCCCACATCTCGTTCTCAAACGTGGGATGGTCACCGATTCAAAACTAATCAATTGGTGTAAAGACGCTGTAGAGAGTTTTAAATTCAGTCCGATAGATCTTACCGTGAAATTGCTTAACGACAAACATCTACCCCTAGTTACATGGAATGTGGTAAACGCGTACCCTGTAAAATGGAATGTAGACGAGTTAAACGCAGAAGAGAATAAAATTGCCATAGAAACCATAGAATTGGCTTATAACTATTTTACACTCGTGTGATATGCCCATTGAAATAAAAGAACTCTATATAAAAATAAACGTGAACGACGCGGCTCAGACCAATGCTTCAGAACAAAAAGTGAGCGGAGGTCGAAAGGACGAGATCATTAAAGCCTGTTTAGAACAGGTTACGCACATCCAAAATCGTAAAAACGAACGCTAAATGAATACGGGCCAACTTAAAAAACTTCGTGTAACCGGCTATAAAGACGACCAGTTTACTGAAAAAGTAGGCGATGGCGAGTTTACCAGCTTGCTTAACCCAGAGAAGTACACGTTTAAGTACAAAGTAGAATATAGCGAAGCACAAGGCCAAGGTGCCAGTGCTACCCAGCCCAAATTTGTTCGCACCCCGCCAGAAGACCTAGACCTAGAATTCTTGTTTGATCGTTCGGGGGTGATAAAAGGCCAGGATGATAAGACAGGAGACGGTATAATTTCAGATCTGGAAAAATTTAAGCGTATTGTATTCGATTATAGCGGTGATGAGCACAAGCCCAATTATGTGATGATTGGTTGGGGCACCCTCCTATTTAAGGGTTCACTGTTAGAAATGGCAATCGAGTTCAAATTGTTCGCATCAGATGGCACTCCGTTGCGCGCTGTGGTGAAAGCGAAGTTTAAAGGCAGCGTAGAAGACAACCTTCGGGTAGCGAGAGAGAATAACAATTCGCCAGACCTCACCCATATCCGAACGGTAAAAGAAGGCGACACGCTTCCGCTAATGACGTATAGAATTTATGGTGATTCAAAGTATTACCTGCAGGTGGCCATGGCCAATAACCTCGGAAATTTTAGAAAACTAACACCCGGGCAACAGTTAAAGTTTCCACCGATAAAAAAAGCAACCTAAATGAACAATAGCAGAACCATAGCAACTTCCCAAAGTGCCGATTTAGTAAGCTTTTCCATCTTAATTGAAGGAACAGAGCTCTCTGCGGTATATCAGGTTCAGCATATTTCAGTAGAAAAAGAATTAAACCGAATACCGTATGCGCAGTTGGTGTTTTTTGACGGTACAGCAGCAGAACAAGATTTTGAACTGAGCAACGAAGATTTGTTGGTTCCAGGAAAAGAAATCGAAATAAAGGCTGGCTACCACAATGAGGTGGAGACTATATTTAAGGGCATCGTTATTAAGCAACAGATTAAGATTCGTGAAAACACTTCGCTATTGGTCGTAGAATGCCGTGACAAAGCCGTACAAATGACCATTGGTCGTAAAAGCGCCTACTTTTATGAAAGTTCCGATAGTGAAATAATTGAAACCATTGCGAACGCCTATCCCGTATCGATTTCTGCGGAAGCAACCACGGTTACCCACAAAGAAATGGTTCAATACCGAAGTTCAGACTGGGATTTTATACTTACCAGAGCGCAGGCAAACGGTTTGGTGTGCTTAGTAGACGACGGTAGCATTGCATTTAAGAAACCTGACCTTTCTCAAGAACCCATAGAAACAGTGGCTTTTGGCGCCACACTCTTAGCGTTCGATGCTGAAATGGATGCTAGAAACCAGTTTAAAAATATCACGGCCTATGGTTGGAATCCGTCAGACCAAGAAGTTCTGGAAGCCGAAGCCGCCGATCCGAACCTCAACCTCAACGGAAATATTTCAGCAGCAACACTGGCTGAAACTGTAGCTCCCGACAAGCTCGAATTAAAGCACGGCGGAATCGCGAATACAGACGTATTAAAACAATGGGGCGATGCAAAGGCAACCTTCCAACAATTAGCCAAAACGCGTGGGAGAATCAAATTTCAAGGAATTCCGGCAGTAAAACCGAACACTAAAATCATGCTAGAAGGTGTGGGCGATCGCTTTAGTGGTGGTGTTTATATAAGTGCTGTTAAACATCAGATTGCAGATGGAAATTGGACAGTAGATGCCGAATTTGGTATGAATCCGAAATGGTTTAGCGAAACCTTCGATGTTTCTGAAAATCCAGCAGCAGGATTACTCCCAGCTGTAAACGGACTCCAAATTGGTTTGGTAACACAGCTGGAGGACGATCCCGACGCACAAGATAGAATTTTGGTGCGTCTTCCCATCATAAACAATGAAGAACAAGGAATTTGGGCTCGTGTAGCGAGTACAGACGCGGGGGATTCTCGTGGTGTTTTCTTCAGGCCCGAGATTGGCGATGAAGTATTGGTTGGTTTTATTAATAACGATCCCAACCACGCATTTGTATTGGGAAGCCTACACAGTAGCAACAAACCAGCACCTATTGTTGCAAGCGACGACAACCATGAAAAAGGGATCGTAACTCGTTCTGGGATGCGGCTATTATTTAATGACGATACAAATACGGTCACGCTAGATACGCCCAACGGCAATCAGATCATTTTAGACGAAGACAGTGGTAGTATGACCTTAACAGACGAAAATGGAAATAAAGTACTGATGGACAGCGATGGTGTATGTATAGAGAGTAGCAAAGACCTAAAGTTGAAAGCGGCGGGTGATGTAACCATGGAAGGAACAAATATTAACATTAAAGCCAATGCACAACTTGTAGCCGAAGGTGGCGCAGGTGCAGAACTTTCAACTAGCGCTATCGCTGTGTTGAAAGGGTCGTTGGTTCAAATAAATTAGAAAAAATGCCAGCAGCAGCTAGAGTAAACGATATGCATGTATGCCCTATGGTTACAGGAACCGTCCCACACGTAGGCGGACCTATACTACCGGCTGGAGAACCTACGGTTTTAATTGAAGGAATGCCAGCAGCGCGCGTTGGCGACATGGCGGTATGCACAGGACCACCCGATACCATTGCCATGGGATCTACCACGGTATTGATTGGCGGGATGCCCGCAGCACGTATGGGTGATACCACAGCACACGGCGGCAGTATTATTCTGGGAGCCCCAACCGTATTGATTGGATAAAAGAGTAGATAATTAAGAGATCTAAAAGAATTATAAGAAATGAAAGACGCAGATTTATTTTTAGGAGAAGGTTGGAGTTTTCCGCCACATTTCAACAAAAAAACGGGCACTTTAGTGACCACGGTGGGAGAAATTGACATCAATAACAGTTTGGAGATCTTGCTTTCTACGAAACTGGGTGAGCGTATCATGCTACCTCAATACGGATGCAACCTTGAAGAATTGCTCTTCCAACCATTGGATATTACGCTTCAAACTTATATAAAAGACGTTATTACTACAGCCATCTTGTATCATGAACCTAGAATTGATGTGCAAAAAATAACGCTACTTACCGATCAAGAACACGACGGTATCATCACCATTCATATAGAATACAATATCAGGATTACCAATTCGCGTGGAAACATGGTTTTTCCATTTTATAAAATTGAAGGAACTGAAGTATAAAACATGGCAAAAAACTGCGACCATACCTTTTTAACACAGCATCTCGGCACCGAGCAGGACAACCGTTCCCGTAATAAGGTAGCTCCCGAAAAGCTACGCCTCAATGATTTTACCATTGAAGATTGGATGCATTTTGCCTATAATTTTGCTGAAAAATTAAATTATTTTGATGCTGAAGACCATTTGAATCCCGATGGGGATTGGACCCAATTTTTAGTTAAAAAAGACAAAGTGGCTTCATTTTTAGCGACCCACGACGGAACGGGAACCATGACGCCCCACCTTACCCTCTTCGTCTGTTTTTTGAAACTTCTCGAGTATACCCAAGAAAATTTTAATAGCATCACTAAGCGGCATCTCGATTTTTATTATGGGCAAGTGCTTCAACTAGAGAAAAAAGCGCCTATCGCTGATAGTGTCCATTTGCTTTTTGAATTGGCAAAAAACACCCAAGAGTCCCTTATTTCTAAAGAAACCATTGCCTTGGGCGGAAAAGATGCATTGGGCAAACACAGGAAATATAGCACTGCACAAGAGGCTGTAATCAATACCGCACAAATAGTTTCATTAAAAAGTAGTTATCATCACCGTAAAGGTGCTACCGCTAAGACTCATGAATATAATTGTTTTGTAGCAGCTCCTGTAGTGAACTCGGCAGATGGTATTTCAGAACCATTTGAAGCATATGAACCGTGGTTGCCTTTTGGATATCCCTCCTATATTACCGAGCAACCCAAGCTTCCTACGGCCGAAATTGGTTTTGCCATAGGTGCTCCTGTTCTTGAACTACAAGAGGGTACCCGTACGATTACGGTAACGATTTCGTTGGCGAACCCTATTGAAACTGCAATTTTAGATATAACCAACAATTTCAGTATTTACGCTACGGGCGCAGAAGGTTGGATGGGACCACTTTCTGTTTCAAACCTATCTAATGGGAAAAACAAAAATCTCCCAAAAACTACTTCAAATTTACAGTTTACATTGGTGTTAGATGGTGAACAGGATGCTATCGTACCCTACAGTAAGGAATTACACGAAGGGACTTTTTCAGATGCTGTGCCGATGTTAAAATTTGAACTAAATATAGCACAACCATCACACGCTAACGGGTATTTGTTGTACACCCAACTTTTGGAGAACAAAATAAAAGACATTACTGTTTCTGTGGCAGTTACAGACGCAAGCTCTTTGGTGCTATCGAATGACATAGGTGGTATTAAAGCCGACAAACCTTTTTATCCCTTCGGAACACAACCCGTTGAGAAAAATTCATTGTACGTCGATTATCCAGAGGCTTTTTCAAAAAACTGGGATACGGTAACGATACAAGGTGATTGGTTGAACCAACCGGAAGACTTTGTACAGCATTACATCGCATATAGAAAAAAAGGGGGCAATAAAAACCTGTCTCCCAATCAGTATTATCAGGTACTCTATTTCCAGGACCACCAAACGGCAACGGGAACCAACCCCAACGGAACTTTTGCGCCAACAACCGTTGCTAGCAATTTGTATGTGAGTTCTAATGACCATTTTAAGGCATCGATAGCCGTAAAAAAGAACGGTGAATTTGAACAGCAGCATTCCAGTTTGTCATTGTTCAAGAAAAATGGAGCCTCATTTGCAAATGGTTTCACACTTCAAAATGCGTCCAAAGATTTAGAAGGACCTATCGAAATCTCATTGTTGCAGTCTTTCCTTCATCGCGTGTACCCAAAAGTATTAGCACTTTCTATGGGTAGTGAGCAAGATACTATTTTGCCCAACGAGCCATACACACCGATGGCAGAAAACCTACGCCTTAGCTATACCGCTTCTGAAAAAAGAACCTTTAATAATAAATCCCAACAAGCAAACGATGGTACCATCACCTTGCACCATTTGCACCCATTTGGACATGCTGTAAACAACCAAACCCTAGTGCCTACCTACTGTAGCGGAGGAGCACTTTACATTGGCCTGTCTGGCACTAAAAAGCTACAACAAGTGCAATTATTAGTGCAACTGTTGGAAGGCACCGAAAACCCTGAAGTCTATTCGTTTTCAAGCAACGACAAAATAACATGGTCCTATTTAAGTGATAATAAATGGATTTCTTTTAGTCGCGATTATTTTAGAGGTGATACGACCGATAATTTTCTACAAACAGGAATTGTAAGTTTTATTGTTCCCCCAGAAGCAACCCAAAATAATACCTTGTTGCCTAGCGGATTGGTTTGGATAAAAGCCACTAACCCTAAAAGGTTTGATACCGTCTGTAAATGCATCCATATTCAGGCACAGGTGATAACAGCTACTTTTGTTGACATTGGTAACGAATTATCGCACCTTAAAACTGGGCTGCCAGCTGAAAGCATCACAAAATTGGAACAACGCAATCCGTTGGTCAAAAAAGTAACTCAGCCATTCGCTTCTTTTGGTGGAAGTGCGCAAGAGGCAGACGAAGCCTTTTACCAACGAGTTAGTGAGCGATTACGACATAAAGACCGGGCGATCACGCTATGGGACTATGAGCACCTTATTCTTGAAGAGTTTAAAGAAGTGCATAAAGTAAAGTGCCTGAACCACACTAAGGGCACTAATTTTCACGCACCAGGGAATGTAAGTTTGGTACTGATTCCTGATACGGTAAACCAAAATACTTTTGACATGTTTCAACCAAGGTTGAGTCAGGCCAAGCGCAATAAAATTGAAACGTATATCAATTCGCTAAACAGTCATTTTGTTACTGCAGAAGTGGTAAACCCATTGTATGAAGAAGTTTCGGTACAACTTGGTGTCAAGTTACACGACGGTTACGACCCCAGTTTTTATGAAAAAGAAGTAACACGCACCATACAGCAGTACTTATCGCCATGGGCATTTGTAGAAACGGCCCAATTAAACTTCGGAATTAGTTTTCACCAGAGCAATTTGATTGCCTTTTTAGAACAACTGCCATACGTAGATTATTTGGTAGATGTTGAAGTATTTCACCATACGAAAGCGGTTCCGTTAGGCACAAAAAAAATAAACATTTTGCCATCCAATCCGAAAGCCATTTTGGTCTCCGCAAAAGCACATTCGATCACCGTAGTATCATCTACTTGTAACCCCCAACCTAATACCCCAACTCCAGTATGCCTACCATAGCCACACATACCAGCTTGTTGAAAAACACAAACACCCAAGATGACTTAGACTATGACTTCTTGAGGAAAACGGGTATTGCATACATCGAGGCTTTAGGTGGAAAACTTTGGACCGATTTTAACAGTCATGACCCAGGTATTACAACATTAGAAATACTTAGTTATGCAATTACAGACCTCGGGGCACGTATTGCGTTGCCCATGGAGCATCTCTTGGCAGAAGAGAACAATGCAAACTATTTAGAAAGCCAATTTTTAACGGCGGCAAACGCGTTGCCTATAAAGCCGGTAACTGCCAAAGATTATAGAAAACTCTTTATTGACATTAGCGGAGTAAAAAACGCATGGCTCACCGAGCACGAGAAAACGGTACACGTAAACTGTAAAGATGATTTGTTGAGCTACAAGTCATTTCAACTGGAAGACAAGCATACTGAAAGCTTTGTTTTAAATGGTCTTTATGATATTTTAATTGAATTTGACGACTTCGATTCTGAGCATTTTTCAACCCAAGCTGCGATTAAAAAGGAAAAAAAACGTATTCTAGAAGCCGTACGTGCCACCTACCATGCACATCGTAATTTATGCGAAGATGTGGTACACATTTCTACGGTTGAAGAACACCCGGTACAGGTGTGTGCCATAGTTGAATTATATCCCGAAGCGATTGAAGAAAAAGTACACGCACAGATACTCGATTTGATAGCCGATTACCTTTCTCCTTCACCTAAATTCCAATCGTTGGCAACGATGCTAGAAAAGGGATATACTACAGATAGTATCTATAATGGTCCTATGCTAAAACATGGCTTCTTGGAAGATACACAACTAACAGCAAGTGAGTTACGTACTGAGGTCCGGCTCACAGATCTAATAGAAAAAATACAAAAGTTAGAAGGTGTAGATGTAATTCGCGATATCACCATTAACCATTGTGGGAAAGATGCTCCTACTAAAAAACATTGGAATTTGTGTATTCCGAAGGGAAAGAAGCCCGTGCTATGCGACAAAAGTGCATTTAGCTACTTCAAGGGATTTTTACCACTAAATATCAACCAAACGCTACTTGAAGAATATCAAGATGCGATTACCGAAAGCAAGCAGCAAGACGAAGATGCTATTGCGGCGCTTTCGAAAGAACTTTCTTTGCCAGAAGGCACATATAGCAATACTGGTGATTTTACCACTATTCAAAATGATTTTCCGGAGGTGTTTGGGGTAGGCACCCTGGGTGTAAAAAGCACAGCCACTGTCGCGCAGCGAGCCAAGGCAAAGCAATTGAAAGCCTACCTCCTATTTTTCGATCAGATTTTTGCGACCTACGTTGGTCATCTCAATAAAACCAAAGAGTTATTGTCTATAAATGGTACCGCTACCAAAAGTTATTTCAGTCAGGCGGTTAAAGATGTCGCTGGACTTTCAGAAATAGTGAATGGCTATGCTTCAGATGAAATGATCACCAACGATTTGCTGTCAGATTTAGATGATACGGTAGCAAGGAGAAATAAAATATTAGACCATCTACTATCCCGTTTTGCTGAAAACTTCAGCGAATACGCTTTCCTGATGAAACAATTGTATGGTGCCAATACAGATGAAGCAGTTATCAAAACGAAACAACAACTGCTTCAAAATTATGATATGATTGGTTGTGAACGGCCGCTGAGTTTCAATTATTACAAGCAACCCGAAACAGCACTGTGGGATACCAACAATGTGAGCGCTTTTCAAAAAAGGATGGCTTTATTGAGTGGCAATACAAATTACAAGCGGAGAAACTTTTCTGATGACCCATTAGAAATTTATGAAGAAATCGATACTGACGGAATTATTGAATACCGTTTCCGTTTCCGCAGTAAAAGCAAGGTGATACTCTCTTCAGCAAGCAAGCACTATCACTCTTTGGAAAGTTTATACCGTGAAATTTTAGATATTAAAAATTACGGAAGGTTTATCGACAATTATGACATTAAAAAGAATAAAGCCGGGAAGTTCTACTTCAACCTTGTAAATCCTTCGGTTACCGATACCAAGAGTGAAAGCTATGTGATTGCTCGAAAAATCGCCAGCTTTAAGACCAAGGCCAATGCCGAAAAAGCGGCAGAAGCGACGGTAAAATTCATGAATTCGCTTGAGCCCAATGAAGGCATGTATGTTATCGAGCATATTTTATTGCGCCCTGATGTAACTAAAGATATCGCATCTACAGATTCCTTTCTGCCAATCTGTACTGATAATTGTGACGGTTGTGAAGGGATAGACCCCTACTCTTTTAGAGTGTCTATCGTACTTCCCGGATGGACTGAACGCTATAGCAATGTCGATTTTAGACGGTTTATGGAAAATTTGATTCAGAAAGAACTCCCTGCCCACATTATGGCAAAGATTTGTTGGATTGGCTATCCGAAAAGTTACGACACCAAAGGTGAAGAAAATGAAATGATTGAGTTAGAAGAAGCGTATAAAGCGTGGTTGTTTTCAAAAACCAAGAATGGGCAGAAGCAATCGGTTACCAAGTTGAAGCGTCTCAATACAATCATGAGCAGCCTGCATACTATTTATACACAGGGTAGACTCCACAATTGCGATGCTGAGCAACCAGAAACAAAACAAAATGTAATCCTAGGAAAAACCAACCTGGGCAAACTATAAAACACAAGATCATGAGCACGAAACTAATAGAAATCACGCCGCAGTACCGTTCTTTTGTAGACGACCAAGTGCTAACATCAGGACAGTTAAATGAGTTCCTTTCCTATTTTGAAGACCAAGACCGTCTTTCACGTGTTTGTTTAAATGGTGTCGGACTAGTCTGCGGGTTTAAAGTAGAAACCGATTTAGAGTCAACCATCACCATATCGCAAGGATGCGGTATAACTACAGATGGTGATCTTTTAAAACTACAATTGCCAATAGACGAAAAGGAAGAAACCTCTATTGTTCTCGAGAACATTACGTATACGCATTTCAAAGAATTTGATGATGAAAATGCAAAGTACCCACATTTTAAGATGGGACAAGACACGTTACCTCTTTGGGAACTCATCCCACAAGACCTTGCGGCTAGTGATACCGATGCACAACCACTTACAGCCCTTACACTAAATAACAAAGTTGTAGCGCTCTATCTAGAATGTTATCCAAAAGATGCAGACATCTGCACCACGACAAACTGTGATAACCAAGGCCAGCCAAACATCCAAAAATTGCGGGTTTTACTGTTGGATGCCGAAAACACATACGAGTTTGTAAAGCCACAAGATTCTATTTTTGAACGTCAGGATGTATTGGGCACCATTTCGCAGATTAAGAAAACAGCAGTACCCCGTGTTGCGCTAACTACTGGAATAGGAGGCAATAGCGCCAATTATGCTGCCATGGTTAGCGCGTACAAAGAAGCCATAACCCAAAGCAAGCAGCATATTCAAGATGCATTTTCTTTGTTTTACAATGTATTTGCAACAGGCCTACAACTTGATACAGCACAGAGCGGTGCTGTACTTGCCAAGCTAGCTGCGCTAGATAATTTCGGGAATCCAAATTATGTACAGTACCATTACGATCGTGTACGGGATCTAAGCGATACCTGTAACGAGATTATCGGGTTGCTACATCAGTTAAAAACAGAATGTTGTCCAGATATCAGTGCTTTTCCGAAGCATTTGTTGTTAGGAAGAATTTCTAATTTTAGCGAAATACCTGAATTACGCCACGAATTTTATCCGTCGCCTTCGCAAGTTCTGTATTCCGCACTGCAAAAAAAGGCGCGTTTATTGGCCGCCCGTGCATCAGAATTACTGAATAGTTTTACGTTAGATGTTGAAAATGCTATAAAAATTACCCCTTCCATAGGCTGCGGATTGTTAGAAAACAAAGCCATTCCTGTATACTATAATGTAGGTGAATCTTTGCTGAAAACGTGGAATTTCAATAAAACCCAGCAATATAAATACGATGAGAACATAAGTTACCACACTGAAAATTTAGCTCCTGAACCTGCGATTCAGGACCCTTTGCGCTTTGAAAATGACTGTTGGGATTTTTACCGTATTGAAGGAATGGCCAGCTGGGATGTTTATGAAGCTAGTGATGAAATAAAGGAGTTGCTTCAAACACACGCGTTAGACGTAGATGTGTTGCATTTCGATCTTCAAAAAGACACGAATGCTTTTACGGCATTTCTAAAAAAACATCCGTCGTTAGTGCACCGCGCTGGAGCACCCAAGGGCGGCACCTTTGTAATTGTTTCAGAACAAGAAACCGTAGTTGCCGATTTCAGCCTTGCTTATAAAATACCTTCTAAAGGAAATCAAAACTGTTGTTCGTTGATGGAATGTACCTATCCGTGGATTAGCTCACTAAAATACCTGAACAATTTATCGCGAAGCCTTAAAGGCACCCAAAGCCGAAACAAGCCAATGCCACAAAATTATATCTTGCAGGTAATTGAATATAAGATAAATGGTGAATCACTTTTAGACCGTACTGTTACCCTTCGCATTCCTTTAGCCGCAATCTTTTTGAGAAGGATGCATGCCATCACCGAGGCACTGAATACAAGATTTGACAAAGGTGTGGTATTCGATTTTAACGAAAGCCAGAAGCGATTTGTAATTACCAGGGCTAAAGAAGACACCTATGTAATAAGGCTACGTGACAGCACCATGGGCAATAACCCTATATACACGTACAGCAACTCTGGTATGTTTAGAAATAATAGAATATTTAGATCAGACGCCATGCGCTGTAGGGACTTACGGAGTTACAATCCGAGTTTCTATGAAAAACTACAAGGTGATTTGGCTCCGGTAAATAAGGACGATGACTACGGAAGTTATGATGAGAAGTGGGCAAAATGGACCACCTTACGCGATCGACTTCAGAACCATCCCCTTTATGTAGAGTCGAATGTAAAACGATTTGTTACTGAGAAAGCTGAACTACCCCAAGATATTAGTGGGATTATTACAAGCATCGTTCGAGATTTCCAATCGGTAGACGATGGTGTGAATCTGCATCTTGACGGAGATTGGGTAAATGGAACTTGGATAGATAACCAGATGCTCACCCATTGGCGTAGAAATCGAAAAAACACACATGACGACGTGGTATTGTTCGTGAACTTGAGAAACAGCCTTCACAATAAAACCGGCGTCACAAAACTATCGATCTACATCACAGGAACTACATACAGTAGTGACTTTGAAACCTTTATTACCCAATACAGCAGGGATGCCGATTTCTATTTTGGTGCTCCGCAGGGCATTAACAAGTTAGCACTATAACCAACCTTAGCCTCTTCAAGTTCAGTTATACTGATGCTTGGAGAGGTTTTTAATATCAAACAAAATGCAATTACAGAAAGAAATGGGACGCGTGCTTAGGAAAAAAGAAGGCATAGAAAAAGGGTATCAGTCGCAAAAATCTGTACAAACGAATGATACCCTTATGGGTCTAATCACTAAATCAAATAAAACGTCAAACGAAGTAAAACACCACGAAAGTCGAAATACAAAATAAAATGAACATACAACCCAGTAATTCATCTCTGAATCTTAAATAAAGATACAAAAAATACTTGAAATACAAATGCTTGCACAAAAAAAATATATAAAAAAAGTAGTCATAGACATAGAAACTTCTTCTATGGAACAAGCATTAGATATAAAACAACGAACTGAGACAATTTTTGGTTCTAGCTTTTACGAATTATTGGAAGAAATTATCGAAGAATTACTGTTGAAATATCCGAAGATTATTCACATAAAGTTGAACAATATTTCTACTGAAATTGACATCAATAAATTCGAAAATTCATTCAGATTTAGATCAGATTTACGTCGTAACATAAGAGCCCAAATCGAAGAACAATTATCAAAAGTTTCAGCCTACAAAAAACTGCAAAATAACGGGGATCACAATTCAAAAGATTACGAAGGGTTTCTCTTTTATCTTACCCAAGGAAGGTATCCTTGGTGGCAAAAATTTGATGAAATTTTACCAGAAAATCAATTCGAAAAGTGGTTAGACAACGATGATTTTATAGAAAAGCTTAATATTAGATTATCTAATAGCAACACTTTAGATAGACTATTATTAACTACTGAATATAAAATACTTACAAATATTTTATTTAAATTTTTAGATTCACCTAAAACTAATAATTTAGGGCTTACTGGACAACATTTAGCAGGAACTCCACATAAAATTCAATTTGCTTTTTACAAGGCCCTACTCTCCTATTCATTAGCTAAAGATATCAAAATATTTGGAACTAATTTAAGGAAGTTAGACACAGAAAATTTTTCGGAAAATGAGTTCAAAAAAACTAAAATACTTCTCGGAAATGCCGTTGATATCTTAGCAGATTTTAGTGGTCTTTCAAGTAAAAAAATCAAGACTGAAGTCGCAGCTATTTTGACACATTTAAGAAGTAACAAATCATTAAAGAAATCGACACAAAATGAACTGCAATTCGATGCTCTTATGAATGGAAATAATAATCCAGAAAACCTTCAACAAGACTTCAGCAATGACACCTCCAAATCGACCGAAAACGAATATTATGTTCTAAATGCAGGTTTGATTATTCTCCATCCATTCTTTGAGCGATTTTTCAAAACCTTGGGTATTTATACGGATGGTTCAATTAAAAAAGAGCATTGGAATACGGCAACCCATGTACTTCATTATTTGGCGACCAAAGAAGATCATCCGCATGAGCACCAACTAATATTCCCAAAATACCTCTGTGGCATTCCACAAAACACACCGATTCATCGCTTTCATAATCTTTCAGAAGCACAAAAGGATGAGTGTGAAACCCTACTACAAGCGGTGTTGCAGCATTGGTCTGGCCTAAAAACCAACACTACAGACCTTCTACGTAGTGAATTTTTGACAAGAGAAGGAAAATTGAGCCTTTCAGCAGACTTAGAAAAACTTTTCATTACACGAAAAGCGCAAGACCTATTATTAGATAATATTCCCTGGACTATTGGTATCGCCCAGCTTCCGTGGAAAAAACAGTTGATTTATACCGAGTGGTAATATGAAATTACAGACACCAAAGGCAACTACTACCCACACCCCGTTCATAAATCGGGACCAACCGCCTTTGTTCCAGAAAAAACCGAAAGGAGAAACGGTGTCAAAGGAAACTTCAACCGAGACGACTGCCGAAACTGTCAAAAAAGAAGAAACATCGGCACCTGTAGAGAACCAAACCAGCCAATCGCAAACATTTTTTCCCCCGAAACCTACCGTAAGCCAAGAAAACAAAACTGACCGAACAGTAAAACCCGTCGTTAAAGAGAACGCTACCCCCATTACAACATTAGAAAAAACTCCGAACCAGATACTTTCAACAGAGACTGGCAAAGAGCCGATAGAGAAGACTCCGCCCACAGAGAAGGATAAAGAAATTAAAGTAAAAGAGCCTGATTCTGAAGTAAAAGAAAACGAAGTTCAAAATACAGAAGTTTCAAAAGGAACATCGAAAAAAGGGAATTCTAAAGTAGGAGGTCCAAAAAAACTAAATACAAAAAAAGCAGGTGGTAAAGAAAAAATTCCTGAAAATGGCCAGGATGAAAAACGACCTGCAGTTGGCGAACCAATAAAAGAAGTTACGGTATCGCTACCAACCGAAAACAGCAAAGCATTCACACAAGGGCTGGCAACGCAGGCTCCTACTAACTTTGTGCGCGGATTAAAACAATCTGGACCCGAATTACAGCAAAGTTTAGACAACGAAAAGGCGACACTTCAAGAATCACTCCCAGAGATTGAACAACCAACAGGAATTCCTACCAAGAAAGCACATACTGAAAGTAAGCAAAAACAAGAAGCCAATAAAAGTGCCGAACAACTTAAAAACAGTACTCCAGAGTTACAAGAACTCACGCCAACGGGCAAAAAAGAAGGCGAAAAAGTACCCGAAGAGAGTAAACAGCCAAAATCTACCTTTTTAGACAAGATAAAATCGTTTTTTAGTTTCTTCGGAAGTGATGATGATAAAAAGTCGTCTGTTAAGAGTGGCATAAGGAAGTTACCTACTTCAGAAAATGTAAATACAGATCCGGGAGAAAAACCCACAGTGGATTTGAGCGGGCAAGCAAACCCAGAGCAGAACAAAATACATAAGGAAGCTTCTGATGCAACCATGATCGAAGCGCAACAAAAGAATAAAGCCGAAAGCGAACTCTACAAAGGTGAAGATGACATCTATCCCGAAATGGAGTTAGAAATGCTCGCTCCATCAACAGAACTCACGCCCGCACAGGCAAACACTGCATTAGAAGAAGGAATACCGCCTGTAACAGCAGATGTAGAAGCTGCTTTTAATGCAAACTCTAGAGAACATTTTGCCCCAGAATTAGCACCGCAGGTAGAAAAGCAAAATGCTGAATACACCAAAATGCAGCAAGACCAGGAAAACGAACAACAACTGGCAGATCAAAAAATAGATGAGGAAACCCAACGTGTAAAACTGGAGCAAGAAACAGCACAAACAAGTGCAAAACAGGAAATAAATAGCCAGCGTACCCAATGGAAAAAAGAAAATGAAGATGTTAAGAAAGAATATGCCAACAAGTCGGAAAAAGAAAAGAAACGCATCGACGGAGAAATAGATACTAAAGTTTCAGAAACCGACACCCAAGTTACCAAAGAATACGACAGTGCCCAGACCAAAGCAGACAATGAAGTGGCTAGTACAAATAAAGAGGCCAAAAAGCGCAAAGACGAAGCGAAAGCAAAGTCTGAAAAGAAAAGCTGGTGGGATCGTGCCGTAGATGCGGTATCCGATTTCTTTGACGCGCTAAAAGAAGGGTTGAACAAGTTGTTTGACGGACTGAAGAGTTTGGTTAAAGGCATTATTGAAGCCGCCAAAAAACTGGTTAACAAATTGATTGATCTCGCGCGCGACTTTGTTGTGGGGCTTATAAAAGCGTTTGGTGAAATCCTAAAAGGGCTGGTAAATATTGCATTAGCGGCGTTTCCGAAGCTACGGGATAAATTTAATGCTGCCATAGACAAAGCTGTAAACACTGCTGTAAATGTGGTCAACAAGCTTGCAGAAGGACTCAAAAAAGCAGTTAATATGCTGTTGGATGCTTTGGGCAAAGTACTCGACTTTATTCTTTCTGCTTATCAGGCCATCTTTAATGCATTGTTAGATGTGTTGAAATTTTTAGCAGTAGGGTTGATAAAAATCATTCAGTTCCTTTGGAATTTAGTTTTGGGTGCGAATATAGCTCCGTTCGAATTTTTCGGGCAATTGGCTGAAGAATCCTTGGGTGCCAACCCCGCAGATCCGCTAAAAGATGTTGAAGTCCCCTTGGGACAAGAAGATAATTGGGCAGCTGCAATGGGGCTTTCCCTTGGAGAATCGGCAGCTGGTGATGTAGTACAAACAGAAGCGATGACCGCAGATGTAAAACAACTACTCACCAAAAATGAACTTAGCGATGACAATGTAATGGTTGAACCTTACCCAGCAGTGACGTTAGATGCAACACTACTATCGCAAATACCGCCGCTACAAAATGGTGAAGCCTATGATTTAGGTGGAGCTGGTAGCGATGCAGTCACAACCGAACAATTTCAGGTATCGGCAGCAGATGCCGCTGGGTACAATCTAGCCGTTCCGGAAAAAACGAGTGCACCAGCACCTGACGAAACCAATACTTTGGCGCCAGAACCAGCTACAGATGCACCAGACTGGCGTAATATGAGTGACGATGAAAAACTAACTCATTATAATGAGCAAATGCTTGTTGAATCTGCAGAAGCTGGAAATACTCCTCCTACACCAGAGGGCGGAAAAGCTCCAGCACCTACAGTAGACAACTCGCCAGAAGCACTCATTACCAAAACAGGTAGATTAGACGTAGCACGGCGACTCTCTTTTATGGGAGACCAGATGATGACCGGCCTGCAGGTATTTTGGAATAAAAACAAAGTCTGGATCATCGCTGCGCTGGTGGTGGCATTGCTCGCCGCCGGACTTGTTGCGTTTTTTACAGGAGGTGCCGGTTTGTTAGTAGCTGTAGATATTATTGCCAAAGCCCTCATCATAATTTTTGGTGCAATCGCAGTATTCAAAGCGATGGGCTATATCTGGGAATATGTCAAAAAAGCTTGGGCAGGTGACCCAGAAGGTGCTGGAAAAGCACTTGCCAGAGCACTTGCCGTTATTGTAGTAGAATTTCTAATCGATAAGATTTTACTGGGTATGGGCAAAGTGTTCAAACGTATTTTGAATGCAGCAAAAGCCACCAAAGTGGGGCGTATGGTAACCAAGGGAGCCGCCGTAGTACGAAAGGGAGCACAAAAGGGTGCCAAGGTTGTTAAGAAAGGAATTGCTAAAATAAAGAACAGTAAGCTGGTGGTAAGAATGAGCGGCGGTATTGGCAAAGGAGTGAAAAAACTGGGTAAACTGCGGCAGAATATTTTAAATAAGTTTAAATTTAAGCGGATTTGGTTCGTTCGCAAAGGCTTCAGAATTCAGCTGTGGGGTGAGTTCAATGCGAAGATCTTACTTTCTGAAATTGATGATGACGGCAACGAAATTATTAAAGTAAAAACGGTAGATTCAAAAGGAGTCAAGAAGAGTATTGGAAATAAGAAAGGAAAAATTGTTGGAAAAAAACGTGCGAAAAATGAAATAGTAGTTGCAGATGATGCAAATAAATTTTCGAACCAACTTGAAGATTTACAACTTGCAGGTAAACAAGATGAACTAAAAAAAATATATGACGATCTTCAATCGAAAGACTTGACCAAACGGAGAGAAAAAATTACAGGTGGGGCTAAGAGTGAACGTGTTACACTTAATCAAAAAGTAAAGAAAGAAATTTATGATGAAGCCTATACTGGAAGAGTTGATGCAAACGGCTATAAGATTTATCAAGATGGAAAGACGCTAAAAGATATTCCAAACTATGGCACTCATTACACTGCTGCAACAGCAGGGTCTGATGTGAGTAGAATTGGAAAACCCGTACCGTCTAATTTAATAGGAAAACCAAGAGCAGATATTGGTCATATAAAAGGAAGAAAATGGGAAGATGTTCTGGCTGAATACAAACGAAAAGGAACCTCAAGAAAAGATATAATCAAGGAAGAAAACCAAGCAAAATACTACGTGTTAGAAGAAAGAAGCTCAAACCGTAGTAGAAAGCTAGATTAAAAACAAAGACAATGATTTTCGATTACATTACAAATGAAGATGCACAAGGATTGCAAAAGTTCTTAGCGCGACCAGATAATAAGAAAAAGATAAATGACACAAACGAATTCGGTAATACAGCTTTACATAAGGCATCACAGCAGAACAAAATTGAACTTGTAAAGATTTTACTAGAGAATGGAGCCGATGTAAATGCTATTGGTATTGATGATTTTACACCATTGGCTTATGCAGCATCTTTCGGAAGTACAGAATTAGCAGCATTATTACTAGAGCATGGTGCAGAAGTGAACCATAAAGATGATACGGGTAATTCCATCTTGATAACTGCTGTAAATTCGAGAGAGACAAATGAAGAAATTATTGCGTTACTACTAGAATATGGTGCCAATCCAATGTTAAAAAATAATCATGGTATGGGCTTAGATAGTTTACTCCACAAGCCTTCAAAAGCAAAAATCAAACACCTGTTTAGCGATATAGATTTTAACCAATCTTAAAATATCATATTGGTATTCCGTTTCATACAGGAAAAACCCTGATTTTATTGCGGGAAACACCTATTGTGCAATGTGCTAATAAACAATATCTTAGTACGCTAAGCAACTAGTTATGTCTCCAACCAAAAAACGCAAGCCGTTGTTCGAAAGGGCCGTTGCCTTATTGAATCATTTTATTAGGTCCTCAAAAAACTTTTTTAAATCCTCTTTTCTCAGCCTTTTGGTTGTTATCATCATTTTATTATTGCTTACCAAAATGGCCCAGGCATTTACCATGATGGTAGACTTGGTAGAAAACGATTGGGTTGCATTGCTGTTTTCATTCTTTTTTATCAACGCCTTGGCACTGGTGCTCTCGCACTACCCCATCTACAATTATTACGCGGCAGATTTAAACAATAGTGGCGACTATACCAAATGGGCACCAAAAAAGCCATTGCCCAAATTGTTTGGTCCGTTACATAATTTCACAGTATATGTGTTCACCAAAAACCCAGCTTCTACTTATGTGCCTGATAATTTAGCCCACTATTTCAGATATTTTATTGGCATTCTGATACATATGGTTTGGATACATTTCATCCTACAGAGTTTTATGCCCAACCTTATTTTCGAAGACAACTTCTCTTCACTGCCTTGGAATCTAACGGTGTATCCGTTGTTATTTGTTCCTTTTATCATCTATATCTACTTAAAACAAACAATTACCAAATACGAGCGCAACACCCGTTTAGCGAAACAAGAAAACACCTTGAAGCGCAAAGAAGAATTCGAAGATAAACTGGATGCGCTTTTAAAACGTCTGGGAGTTTATTATACCATCGCTGCCACATGTTGTGTTGTATTGCTCAGCATCACACTTATAATTAAGGAATTCAGCTTGCTGAAGCTGCTACTCATGCTATTTACTAGCTATGCCTTTATGTTTAACTATGTATTCTTTAGGTTACTGCGATCAAAATTACCTCGTATTTGCAGTGTTTTTGAACGCAGCAGTAAGAAATCACTTTTTAAACCGATTCTGAAATGGCTGATGCCTCTTGCAATCTCAGAGAAATATCTCCTTATCTATTTCTTCAATTTTATAGTAGCAAGTGTAATTATTATCTGGTCAATGGTTGCGAGCAGCAACGGCGGGGCGCTGTTAAATGGAATTCCTATTATACTGGCGTTTTTCTACTTTTATTACTATATCATTGCGAGCGTAAATAAATTTTTCTTCGTAACAAAAAAACTTTATCTCTTCGGCACAACCACCTATAAAATACTCTTCGGAACCTTCATTTTAGTCATTCTCCTAGGCGCTATCGGACTATTTTTCGACAACGAAATGACGACCCACCAACTGGACACAGTAGCCAAAATTGAAAATCCGATACAGGAAAATGAATTTATCGACAAAATACGCTCCAAAAGCGATAGTACCTTGTTTTTTATAGCTTCACATGGTGGCGGACTCAAAGCAAACGTCTGGACACTAAAAGTGGTAAATATGTTACAAACAAAGACCAACGGTAAACTGTTAGACCAAACAGTAGCTCTTTCGGGAGCTTCTGGCGGATCGCTAGGGCTGGCTCTTTATACGGGTTTGTATTGGCAAGATGGTGTTGATACCACAAAAATAAACCAGAAAATTAATACGTTGGCGAAGCAAAACTATACATCGCTTGACTTGTCACTTACCCTCGGAATTGATACCTACCGAAAATTATGGCCATTGTATAAAAATATCGGATTGCGAGATCGGCCCTACCACGCCATGAAAAAATACCAAGACCACATAGAAAACACTTATATCGATTCTCTTTCAGGGGTTTCGTATCGTGGTTATTGGAAAAATGCCTTCCAAAGAGCTCCAAATGGCTATTATCCGTCTCTTATCATGAATACCGCCGGAACCCATGGAGGTCGCGGAATCTTTTGGTCGGTTGCTAGTGATCGCTTTCAGAAAATATTTCCAAATTCAGTAAATCTGGCAGATATTTCAGAAAAAACAACGGTCCCTTATTATCAAGCTGTTTCTACTACCAACCGATTTCCATTTTTGAGCCCAGCTGCAAAAATCAAGGGGTACGGGCATTACATTGATGCTGGTGCCATAGACAACAGCGGACTTTTAGGTTGCCTCGATCTCTATCAATACCTAAAGGCAGACACAACTGTTTTAAAGGGCAAAAAAGTAGTTTTTATTGAAATCAGCAACGGAAAAAGCATCTACATCAAACAGTTGCTAAAAGAATTTAGAAAACGTATAGACAGTACACATATTACGATAGACGAAACAGAGACCGACAATATCATGGCCGATCTCCAAACAGGGATGAATCTGGACAAAATTCCTAATTACCTGAGTGATTTATCTGCAAACCTCGATGACAATGATCCAAATTTTGGTTACGTGCAGCTTATGATGCCCCATAAAATATCTATAACTGATGTGGAAAACGTATTGGGCGGAAAAATAGTAGATGACCATACGTATTGTGAATTAAAAAAATTTTTAAAAGAAAAAAACTTAGAAATCATAGACCTTACAGATAACAAGCGACAAAACTTATTCTCCCCATGGAATAGCTACGAACCTACGCTATCAAGGCACTTGAGTAAAAGTAGCCTGAACTACGTAGATTCTATTCTGAAACATCCTTACCTTAAAACCCGCTTCAACGAAATTAGCGGGTATGTCACCACTAAAAATGATACCTTATGAAAACGCTACGTTACCGATCAAACAGTCCCGATGTATTTATCTTAGAAGAACTCCTAGTTCAACTTGGGTACGAAGTTTTTATTAGTAATTACTTCGGAAAAGATACCCACGACGCCGTGTTAGACTTTCAGAAAAAAAATAATCTAGTGGTAGATGGCATCGTCGGAATTAAAACTTGGTCTATGCTCATTGCCAAAAAAGAAAGTCTTACCAAGTTCAACAAAAAATTTCTTTCTGAAGAAGACCTCAAAGACTTCGCACAAAAATTTGATGTCCCGTTGGCGGCTGTAAAAGCAGTGAACGAAGTAGAAAGCAGCGGAAAAGGCTTTCTCATCGACGGCAGGCCTCGCATCCTCTTTGAAGGTCATATCTTCTGGAAACAACTGAAGTTACGAGGATTGAATCCTGTCGATTTTCAGCAAGAGCGCACCAAAAATGTACTTTATAAATCGTGGACGAAAAAATACTATGAGGGTGGCGAACAAGAATACGACCGTCTTGAAAAAGCTGCCGGCATGAGCGATATCGACGCTGTTCATGATGCCGCGTATGCTTCTGCAAGCTATGGTGCCTTTCAGATCATGGGCTTTCATTATAATAGTTTGGGGTATCCCAGTGTAGACAGCTTTGTGGCAGATATGTATACCCATGAACGTGCACATTTAGATGCCTTTGGTATGTATTGCAAGGTGAACAACCTCATAAGACACATGCAAAATCAACAATGGACCAAGTTTGCACTGGGCTATAACGGGCCATCGCAAGCACAAAATAAATACGATATCAAGCTGAAAAAAGCATTCGATAAATACAACAACTAGCATGATGGAACAAAATGATGCCCTAACCCCTGCTCTGCAGTTTCTAAAGGAAATGATCACGTGGCGCCTAGAAAATACAAAAGCGCCCTGTACCGATTGGTTTCAAGAACAAGAGCCAGTTACTTTTACTGCCGTGAAAAACCTGAACCTACCTCGCGAACTAACGGCCGAAGAAACCATTATTCTTTTACTGACACTCGTTCCCCATCTAAGTCCCGATTTCTTGTTAGACACCGTGAGCGATGCATTTCCGAATGGAAGTGATTTTCCCATCTTTGGCGGGGTGAAAGGCAAAAACCATCGCGGAATTTTGCCAACTGGTGAAACCGTTCAGTTTATTATAGGGGGTGAACATTTCAGCAATCGTTTGGCGTGTAATCGTTATTTTAACGAAGATCATTTATTTGCGAAATACCAAGTGCTCCAAATTGCAGAGAACAACCTAGACGAACCTCTAATGAGCGGAAAACTGCTATTGCAAGACGAATCCTTAGAATTACTAACCACAGGAACCCTTGCTCCGCCAAAGATGAGCACCAAATTTCCTGCGCAATTGTTAGAAACCCAGCTTACTTGGGATGACCTAATCTTGGCAGACACAACCCGCGAACAGATTGAAGAATTACAAACGTGGCTACAGTACAATCACACCCTGCTTAAAGATTGGAACATGGCTGCCCGCATCAAACCTGGTTACCGCGCGCTTTTCTCTGGCCCTCCCGGAACCGGAAAAACCCTAACTGCAACATTATTGGGAAAATATACATCGCATCCTGTGTATCGCATAGACCTCTCTACGGTGGTTTCAAAATACATTGGTGAGACCGAAAAAAACTTGGCAAATCTACTCGATAAAGCTGCCCATAAAAACTGGATTTTATTTTTTGATGAAGCAGATGCTATCTTCGGAAAACGCACCCAAGTGCGCGATGCGCATGACAAATATGCCAACCAAGAAGTTTCGTATTTGTTGCAACGTATCGAGAGCCATCCCGGACTGGTGATCTTGGCTACAAACCAGAAAAGTAATATAGACGAAGCGTTTACAAGGCGATTTCAATCTATTTGCGAGTTTAGCAAGCCCGGTGTGCAGCAACGGTTCCAATTATGGCAAATAAATTTACCAGAGAAGCTGCAACTATCTTCAAAAATCGATCTGTACCAAGTGGCCGAACGTTATGAGCTTACAGGTGCAAACATTATCAATGTGGTGCAGTATTGCTGTTTGGAAGTGCTAAAAGATCAACAAACAGAACTTTCAGAACCTTTACTTTTAAAAGGCATCAAGAAAGAATACAAGAAGGAAAATCGATTGCTTTAAATGCTACCGTCACTCCTCCCCTTTTTTGTGACAGTGCGTCAATTGCAGACGCTTTCAGTTGTAATACACGTGCATAACCGCCTGTAACTTGGGCATCGCGCATAAGCACGAGCAATCTCCCAGAAGGTGTTAGTTGTACGGTACCGGGTTGCACGGGCGCGGTTAGTATTTCTGGCGCGGTTAACGCTGTTTCGGCGTCTAGCAGATAGCCCATTCGGTTGCTCTGAGGCGAAATCGTAAAACTGCTCGATAAGAGCATTTGTTGCATCGCTGGTGTCAAATGTTCAAATTCTGGACCTTTAAAAACTTCAATTTTTTTATCTGTTGTAAGTTCTCTTTCTTCGGAAATTTCCTTTCTCGCTAACCTTCCTTCGTACGGTGTAATCGGCAATACGATTCCTTGTCTGACTACCGTTGAAGAAGTAATGCCACCATACCAACTTCGGCTTCCCAACACCCTTTCGGTTAGTATCCCATGTTTTACGGCTAGGTAGCAGCGCACGCCCCCACTAGCGCTTCCAATGGTAAGAACGTCGTTTGGCTGTACTTTTATTGGAGAATTCATGGCTATTTCGGCATCATTCAACTTGGCGCCAAATCGAGCGCCTGTGAGTACAATAACGCTATGTGTTGTAAACTTTAAGACAGGACCCATCATGGTGATTTCTAAAACAGCTTCGTTCTTGTTATTCCCTAGCAATTGGTTAGCCCTGATGGCTGCTTGTTGGTCCATTGCGCCACTTATGGGCACACCTTCGTTTCGGTGACCAAATCTGCCCAAATCTTGCACGCTGGTATACAACCCTGGTTTCAATACTTCAATCATCGTGCTTTATATCTAGTTCGTAGGTTCCTTTTTTCACTTCTGTGGCTATCTGTTCATATTGTTTTATACTCACAGACGTGAATAAAATCTTGTCGCCTGCACGTAACAAGGCGGCTGGTGACTTTTGGACGTCAAAAAAACAAAGGGGCGAATTCCCGATGATATGCCAACCTCCAGGGGATTCTTGCGGATAAACCCCCGTCTGTTTTCCACCAATCCCTACACTGCCTTTTGCAATCTTAGTCCTCGGATTCTCACGTCTTGGGGTGTGCAACTTTTCTGGGAGTCCGCTCACGTATGGAAATCCGGGTAAAAAACCTAAAAATGAAACGCTATACACGGGTTGGGTATGCAGTCTAATTACTTCGCTGGGGTTCATGTGATGCATGTTTGCAACCGTCTCCAAATCGATCGCAAAGTTGCCTTCATAGCAAACGGGTATGGTTAACGTACGTTGTTTTAATGATTTTAGTTCGGCTTGGTTTCGGTTTACCACCAAGTTTTTAATCTTGGTGGCAACATCCTGAATGTTTGCTTTTTCTGTAAGGTAAACAGCTAATTCATGGTAACTGGGTACTATTTCAAGGATATCATTTGAGCAACTTTCAGCAATTATTTTTGAAAAACCGTACATTTCCAGTTCTATAGCTGTTGAGATTTGTGGTTCCCATTTCAGCAAAAGAGAATTCGGCGTAAAAAAATGTACCGAGGGCTGTTTCATTTTGGTAAAGATATTTGGTGTGCATCCATCTGTTCATGGAGGTATTGTAAAATTTTAACAGCATTGGGGTGGTCACCATGAATGCAGAATGTGTTCGCCACTAGAGCAACAACTTCACCTGTTATAGTCGTAACGCTTTGTTTGGTCACCATTTGATACAACTGTTGCCAAGCCGCATTTTTATCGTTGATCACAGCATTTTCAGTGTTTCTAGCAACAAGGGAGCCATCGGGCATATATGTTCGGTCTATAAAGCCTTCAAAAACCAAAGGCAATAGATTTTCAGCTTTTCTATGCAACACCGAACCATAGGGCACGTACAGCTTTGGACGGAATTTCGTGGCGATGATAGCATCTACCACTGCGTCTGCTGTAGGAGCATCTTTGGCGGCATAATTGTATAAGGCACCGTGCAGTTTTACATGGTGTAGTGGAGTTTCTTCAATTTCACATTGTTTATGGAACAACAACACCTGTGCTTCGATGCTCTGCGTAAGTTCATTTTTGGTCATGGTGAGTAACTTTCGACCAAAATTATCTCGATCTGGAAAGGATGGGTGCGCCCCAACATGAACATGATTCGCCCTTGCCAATTGAATGGTACGTCTTATAGTATCTTCATCACCAACATGGCCTCCACAAGCAATATTACAGGATGAAATATACGGCATGATTAGGGTATCGTTGCCCATACCCTCTCCTACATCGGCGTTAATGTCTATTTCAACTTTGGTATGCTTCATTGTTTTAAATGTAACATTTTTAAAATGGAAACTACTAATGTATCAAACCCGTTATTATGAAAACAACCATTACAATTTTTACAGTTCTTATGGTGATCTGTATTGCTGGAATGATTTATTTCAGCAATAATGACTCCTTGTTTTCACTGTTTAGCACTGCTAGTATCGCCATAACTTTAGGTGGAACGTATCTAATCGAAAAGCGAAAGAACAAAGCCTAAGTTAAGCAAAAACATTGTACAGACTTCTGGCACTTAACACCAGTGTTGCAAGTATGATTAAAATACCTATACTATTCTGAAGGGTACTATTTTTAAAAGTGCCTAACACCGATTTTTTATTTCCGATATATACTAGAAATCCGGCGATGATCGGAAGTAAAACTCCGTTGGCCACTTGCGCAAATTGAATGATTTCAATCGATTTAAATCCGATAGAAGAAAAAACCACGCCCAATAGTAAAATGAGCATCCACACTGCTCTAAATTTAGAAGATTTCAACCCAGCTTGCCAACCAAAACAGTCGCGTGCCACATATCCTGCTGCCATGGGTGCAGTTATAGCACTTGTGATTCCCGCAGCAAAAAGACCGATACCCAACACATAACTAGCAAGCTCTCCGTATAAGGGTTCGAGCCCTTTGGCGAGGTCTGCCGCATTGTTCACTGTAGTCTGTTGTATGGCGGCACCACACACAACAATCGCCATAGAAACGAGTCCGCCCAAGATAATCGAAATATAAAGGTCTTTGCGCGCAGCTTTCAAGTTGTCGGGGCCGTTCCATTTTTCTTTTACCAACGAAGCATGTAGAAATAAGTTATATGGCACCACGGTAGTACCCACCAAGGCAATCACCGTGAGCAAGCTCTCTGACGGTACTGTGGGCACTACAACCGATTGCATCACTTGCAACCAATTGGGTTGGGTAAGCACCGCTGCCAATACGAACGAAATGCTCATCACAATGACCAAACCGACTAAAAAACGTTCAATCACCTTATAGTTTCCAATATAAAGCAGCAAAAAGGCTATAACCCCAATTAGGATACTTAAATAATTGAGCTGGAAACTTCCAATCATGACCGTGGTATCCTCAAAAATGGCTTGTAGCCCTAAGGCACCACCACTTATATTTCCAGCTTCATAGGCAGCATTTCCCACTAAAATAGCCGATAGCATGAGCAATACAGCGAGCAAACGAAGGCTCGGCTGTTGTATATGTGCTTTCACATTTGCAGCCAAACCTTTTCCTGAAACCAATCCTAACCGAGCCGCCATCTCTTGCAACACAATCGTTGCTGCAATAGATAAGACTAGAGCCCATAGCAATTCGTACCCAAACTGTACCCCAGCTAGCGTACAGACGGTTACTGTTCCCGGACCGATAAACGCAGCTGCTACCAAGGTGCCCGGACCAATATTCTTAAAAGGGTTTTTCAAAGGAGTTTGTTTTGCGGTTTCGGTTTTAAAGATATTGTTTTCTGTGGGAAGTTGGATATTTGTTGTTGATTGCTGGATGCTGGATGCTGGATGCTGGATGCTGGATGCTGGGTGCTGGATGCTGGAAGTTGGAAGTTGGGTGATGTTGGTTGCTGGGTGCTGGAAGCTGGATGCGGGATGTTGGATGCTGGAAGCTGAAAGCTGGGTGATGGATGCTGATTACTGACTACTGCGTACTGATTACTGCGTACTGAATGCTGGGTGCTGGATGCTAGGTGATGTTAGTCTTTAGTCGTTGGTTGTTGGTTGTTAGTCGTTGGTTGTTGGTTGTTAGTCGTTAGAAGATAATATACTGTTTACTGACAACTGATAACTGATAACTGCTTGCTGGGTGTATAATCAACATATCTCATTGTTCAATTCAAAAAAGGGTGATAACAAAAAAGGGACACCGAATTGGCATCCCTTCTTAAAATTTACTTTTCTTCTGATCCCGAGTCAAGCTTGGAAAGCTAGATTGAACAAGGCTATTGCTTCACGTCTTTTAGTTCAACTTCTTCGCCTTCTTTGTCTAACAATTTTACTTCATCGAAGCCCATTTTCTTGAATTGGTTGAACTGCGTTGCCGCGTCGCCCACTACTAAATATGCCATTTTAGACTCATCTAGGTATTTGTTGGCCAATTCTTTATGCTGCTCGAGGGTCATGTTTTTAATGATTTCCTCTTCCTTTTCGATATAATTCGGGTCTAGGTCGTAACTACTCATTTCTTGTAGCATTCCCAATAGTGAGAATTGTGTTTCGAAACGACGTGCATTCGATTTAATCAATGCGTTTTTAGTGAACTCCAAATCTTCTGGGGCTACACCTTCTTTGTACTTCGCAATCTGATCTTTAAAAATCTGCACCGATTCTCCCGTCGTGTTAGTCCGCACGCTCGAAGAAGCCGTAAACGTTCCAGGAATCTTGCTTCCGCTGAAACCGGTACGCGCGCCGTAGGTATACCCTTTCTCCTCACGTAGCACCAAGTTCACATTTCCGCTGAAAGAACCACCCAACTTATAATTCATTACCTCTGCTGGATAAAAGTCGCTATCGGTTCTTGGTAATGCGATGTAACCAATATTGATCACCGACTGCTTTGCATTGGGAACATCTACAAAATAAAGGCTTGCCTTGTCGCGATTGTCTGCGATTGGGTACTCAGGAATGGTCACCTCTTTGGCGGCCCAACCTTCTTCTAAACTCTCAAGAGTGCTTAACACATCAGACTTGTCTATTTTACCCACCACGTGGAAACGGCTTACAGATGGAGAAAAATTCGCGTTATAAAACGCTTTTAAATCGTCCATTGTGATAGCGCTTACCGATTCTTCTGAACCGCTTGTTGGATAGCTAAAGATATGGTCTTCACCGTACAACAACTTGTTATAAACGTTTCTAGCTACCACATTTGGGTTGGCATCGCTACGCTTAATTTGATTGATAGTTGCAGTTTTGATACGTGCAAACTCCTCTTCGTCCCATCGCGGTTGTAATAGGATTTCTTCTACCAAATCCATGGTTTTGTCGAAGTTACGTGTAAGGGTGTTTCCTTGCACCACGATAGATTCTCTAGTGGTATACATATTGATACTAGCACCCAACAATTCGATTTCTTCTTCCAGCTGTTCAGGAGTTTTATTGGCGGTTCCTTCCATCATGATGTCTGTCATTAGGTTGGCAACCCCATTTTTATTTTTGTCGTCTAACAAATGACCCCCTTCTATCACTAAGCTGAAATTTACCGTCGGGATTTCATTTTGCTCAATTCCGTAGACTTCCATTCCGTTTGCAAGTTCAGCATTCCAGCTACTTGGCACGTTAAGGCTAGGTGATTCTCCCGCTTCAGGTTCCACACTTCTGTCAATTTTTGAAGGTGTCTTCGCTACTTCTGTATTTTCATCTACTACGGTCTTTTCAACATTTTCCTTAATTTCTTCTTCAACCACTTCGGCTTTTTCAGAATTCTCGGCAATCAGTTCCATTTGTCCTTTTGGAACAAAGCTGGTCATTACAAACGGCTTCCCTTTAATGTACTTGTTGTACACATTCATCACGTCTTCTTTGGTTACTGCTTTAATGTTTTCAATATCTTGTTCAATATAACTAGGGTCTCCCGTAAAGGTATTGTAGCTTGCCAATTGAAACGACTTGCTCAACACACTGCTGATACCATTGTAGAAACTTGTTTCCAATCCGGCTTTAATTCGCTCTACATCACGCTCAGTAACGCCTTCTTTCTCGAACATCGCCATGGCTTCGGTAATTCCCGCTTCAACCTCATCTAAATCGACACCATCATTAGCAGTAATGATAATGTGGAATTCTCCTGCCAACTCTTGCGAATTATTATAGGCAGTAGTTCTAGAGGTAAGTTTCTTATCTTTTACCAATACTTTATAAAGCGGAGCTTTTTTTCCACTCGATAAAATTTCAGCTAAGAAATCGAGGGCATATGCATCGTCTGTGTATTGCTGTACTGTTGGCCACACCATGTTTAGCTGCGGTGCGGTAGCAAAATTATCTTCGTGGTAAAGTCTCTTTGTTTCTGAAATCGTCACAGGGCGTGGCTCTAACTTCGCCACTTCTTGACGCTTTTTAATTTCGCCGAAATACTTTTCGATCATTTGCTTGGCGTCTTCCTTCTCAAAATCTCCTGCCAGCACTAAGGTGGCGTTATTCGGACCGTAGAAACGATCGTAGAATTCACGTACATCATCTACCGTAGCGCTCTGTAAATCTTCCAATTCACCAATCACCTGCCAGTTGTATGGGTGATCTGCCGGATAGATATTTTTGTCTAACACCCAACTTGTATGTCCATAAGGATTATTATCCACTCGTTGGCGCTTTTCGTTTTGAACCACTTCCTGCTGATTTGCAAACGCAGAAGCCGTTACGGTATTGATAAAGAACCCCATACGGTCACTCTCCATCCAAAGCACCTTTTCCAACGCATTTTTTGGAACGATTTCATAATATACGGTACCGTCTTTCCACGTACCTCCGTTTAGCGTACCACCAGCATCTTGAATTTTTTTGAAAAACTGATCCTGTGGTACATTCTCCGATTCCTGAAAAAGCATGTGCTCAAATAAGTGGGCAAAACCAGTACGGCCCGCTTTCTCACGGTTAGAACCTACACCGTATTGTATTGCAACAGAAACGATCGGGTCACTCTTGTCCTGATGAAGGATTACATCGAGGCCGTTTTCCAGCTCGTACTTCTCGTAATCGATTGAGAAGCTGGTATCATCTTCTGTTTTACTTGTATCGTTCGCTTTTTTATCGCACGAAACGAAAGTTAAACTCATGAGCAACATAGCTGCAAATGAGCCTTTTAGAAAGGGTTTAATTGTCATTTGTAAATGTATTTGATTGAAAATCAAAGATACAATCACAGTTTAGGGTAACTGTTAAAGTGATGTTAAATAGAAATATCTAGGTTTAAACAAAATTAGCTTACATTAATAGATAATCTCACTTCGGAAATATATCTGATTCTACCTCTTAAATTGCTTAAGAAAATTACGTTTTAATTACAGGTGTAACCTAGAGTAGATCTCACAAGCTGACATAAATCATATTTTTTCTTCTATACTGTGGCTATGTTTGGACAAGCGTTTAGCAGATACCTTAAACATATAGTATGGGAGAAAAAAATGTAAAAAAGCTGAGTTCCAAAGGCGCGAGGGCACTATTCATAAAACATCTTATCAATGATATTGAAGCGTTAGAGCTCATGCTTAAAAGTGACCTTATAGAAACTAATATCTCTCGCATTGGTGCAGAACAGGAATTCTGTTTGGTAAACGATAATTGGAGACCTGCTAAAAATTCGAGTGTAATTTTAGAAGCCATTAACGATCCCCATTTTACAACCGAACTAGCACGATACAATCTTGAAATCAATTTAGATCCCGTGGCGCTTCATGGCGACTGCTTTACACAGGTTGGTAATCAGCTGAATTCGTTACTTGAAAAAGCACGAATTGAAGCTAAAAAGGAACATACTAAAATTGTTTTAACTGGCATTTTACCCACGATTAGCCAAAGTGAACTTGAAATTGAGTTCTTAACACAAAATGAGCGATATTATGCGTTAAATGATATGCTCAAATCGATTAAAGGTGCCGATTTCCAATTGCACCTACGGGGTGTAGATGAGCTTTCTATTACCCATGACTCAGTCTTGTTTGAAGCCTGTAACACCAGTTTTCAATTGCACCTACAGATTTCGCCAGAAGATTTTATTTCAAGTTATAACTGGGCACAAACTATTTCGGGTCCGATTCTGGCTATTGCAACCAACTCACCGCTACTTTTAGGGCGAGAACTATGGAGTGAAACACGTATAGCGCTCTTTCAACAAAGTATAGACACCAGAAAATTATCGTACACCTTAAAAAATGAACAACCCAGAGTAAAATTTGGACATAAATGGGAAACCGGTTCTATAGCTGAAATATTTAAAGATGATATTGCAAACCATAAAGTAATCTTATCCAAAGAAATCGAAACAGACTCCTTAACCCTGCTAGAAAACGGAACAATCCCAAAACTTCCCGCACTAAACCTTCACAACAGCACTATTTACCGATGGAACAGACCGTGTTATGGTGTTGGAGGTGGCAAAGCCCATGTTCGTATCGAAAACCGCTACATTCCGTCAGGCCCCACTACGCTTGATGAAATGGCGAATTTTGCGCTTTGGGTCGGACTCATGGTGGGGCGGCCTGCAGCGTTTGATGATATGCCGAGCGTGATGGACTTCAGAGATGTAAAATCGAATTTTATAAAAGCTTCGCGTATGGGACGGGAGGCCATAATGAAATGGAAGGGAAAATCTATAGCTATTGAAACGCTAATGCGCGAAATACTGTTACCGATAGCACATGCGGGGCTACAAAAAGTCGGAATTTCAGATGGTGATCGAATACAGCTGTTGGGGATTATTGAAGACAGAATAAAAAATCAAACAGGTGCCGAATGGATCACCGCTAATTTTCGTGTTTTAAAGGATACCGTAAAAACTGATAAAGCAGTGCGTCTCATTACAAGGGCAATGCATAAAAATCAGTCAGACAATACACCCGTTCACCATTGGCCACCCATAGAAAAAGATGGTTACTTAAAGCAGGAATCACATCTGGTAGGCCAAATTATGACCAAAGAACTGTTTACAGTAAACGAAAATGATTTGGCTTCCCTAGCAACTGAGTTAATGAAATGGAAGGATATCCACCACATTCCAGTTGAGAATGATAGCGGAAAATTAACTGGATTGCTGACGTGGACTCATGCTCAAAAATTTCCGAAGAAAGACGGTGATACAACGCATGTTACGGTAGCAGACATTATGCAACAACAGGTCATTACTGTAGTCCCAGAAACCCATATTATCGATGCTATCAAAACAATGAAAAAAAATGAAATTGGCTGTTTACCCGTAGCTTGTGACGGAGACTTGGTCGGAATTATAACTATTAAAGACGTAATACCATTCGACCATGAATAAAGCCACCCCTGCGCGTTTAGATATGTCGGTTCAAAAAGAACGTATCATTGGCGCTATAAAAGGCGCATTAGAAGGGCCAACACTCATCTTCGTTGCAGGCATACACGGTAATGAACCAGCAGGTATTTTTGCATTACGGGAAGTCTTAAGCAACTTACAAGAGCATACAACAACTTTTAGGGGAAATTTGTATGCCATAAGTGGAAATCTACCTGCACTAGCCAAAGGCATACGATATGACGCATGCGATCTGAATCGGCTTTGGACGGAAGAAACTATTGAAAAAATTAATGATTCTGAAACGGAAGAGAAGACCGCAGAACTCTTACAGCTAAAAGATATTTATCAACACATCACAACCATTCTTTCTACTGAAAGAGGACCTTTCTATTTTTATGACCTTCACACTACGTCTAGTGATTCCATTCCTTTTATCACTGTTAATGATAGTCTCCTTAACCGCAAATACACCTCGCAATATCCGCTACCGCTTATTTTAGGGATCGAAGAGTTCTTAACTGGTGCGCTATTGAGCTACATTAATGAGCTAGGATATATTGCCTTTGGGTTTGAAGGCGGACAGCACGAAGCGACGTCTTCTATAGATGCCCATATTGCATTTATATACTTGTCTATTGTGTTTTCTGGGTGTTTGGAAAAATCTGCAATCGACTTCGAAAAACACCACTCCTACTTGTTTCATCGTACCCAAAACTTACAAGCCTTTTATGAAATTTATAAACGGTACGAAATAAAGCCTTTCGAAGAGTTTAAAATGGAACCTGGGTTTAGCAACTTCCAACCTATAAAGAAGGGGATGCCACTGGCAAAAAGCAATGGAAAACCCATCATAGCAACACAGCGTGCCAACATTTTTATGCCGCTTTATCAAGGCAAGGGCAATGATGGTTTCTTCCTTGTGCGGAAAGTACCCAAGGTGTTTTTATATATCTCCAGTGTATTGAGGAAAGTTAGATTTGATAATCTATTAACGCTTCTTCCCGGAGTGAGATGGGCATCTACAAAAAAAGACGAACTGAAAGTGAACTTAAAAATTGCGCGCTTCTTTACAAAGAACTTTTTTCACCTGTTGGGATATCGCAGCAGGACGATAAGTAAAACACACTTAATGGTTAAAAATCGGGAAGCTGCATCTAGAACTTCGGAATATCATGTTTCGTAGATTTCACCCCAACCACCCATCCCTGTCTAAACTTCTATACTGAATGGCTTCAGACTTGTAAACACCTGCAATAACGGCCTGGCACTTAAACCGGCCTTAGTTTTTGGTACCAATCCAAACGGTTCCTTTTTCAGTACGATAATAAATAACGTCATTGTCCTTCTGAATTATCGGATTTCTTTTTAGTTGCTTTTTATACCATCGCTGCATCGCAAAATAATCCTTTTCAGAAGCATAGACATCTGCGGTATCTTGTAAGTCTTCATTGGTGAAATTATGTTCTTCTATGGCATATATCCAATCAAATGCATCTAAGTCGGTTTTTAATTTTCCATAATTTTGTGTGGGCATTACTTTTTGGATTTCTGGCCGATAGTAGGTGATATCATAAAAGTTTAAATATTCATCTATAGCACACACAACTTGAGAATTCTCAATATAGGGTTCATTCAGCCAAATAGCCAAGTAATACGGTTTGTCTAATGTTTTTAGTTGTAGTTCCCAACTGTTGAATATTTCAAGTAAGCCTTCTAAAATTAATTTTCGTGCTTTACGCTTAGGCCTAGGTATTGTGGCACCCGTAATAGATATTTCACCAAAGGGTCGAACCCATACTTTTTCGTAATTTCTTTGGTAATAAGACAGTTGTTCTAAGTCGAGTTCCAGACAATCGTTTTTCCAATTTTCTATTTCTTTAAATATACGATTGTGCCCTCTTAGTTTTTTTGTTTTCATTCGCGATTTTTGCTTTCACACCAAGGTTTATGGTGTCTTTAGAAGTTTGTAACTATCAACAACAGACAACATTGAACTTTGTTATTTCTTACAACGTTCTGATAGTGTCTTGCGTTTATTTATAACATATTTCTTCTCTAGTAATTTTATTTTTTCTTTTTCCCCTGGTGTAATTGCCTTTAATATTTGCGAGGGATGGTTACAAATATAGTCGTGTGCCCTTACATTGTAATTCTTACCATTCATCTGCATAGTGACATATTCAATTAGGTCATCAGAACCAAAATAATGCGAATTGTCATCATACCAAACAAAGTTGTTTTTTGGAAATACAAACAATTTAATATTACTTCCGTTTTGTGCTTTGTAAAAATATGGAGTGTTGTTAAGCAGGGCTACATCCTGTAGATTTAGTTTTTCTAAATTTGAATGAAATTCTTTTAAATCTACAGTTACAAAACGTTGGTTTTCAAGGTCTATGATGCTCCAAAAATCCTCTACGCTGTCAATTTCTTGTTGATACAGTTGAAAATTAATACGAGCAACATCACCAATTTTGACACAGTTAAGTAGATTTAGAACTCCATTGAAACCAGCCCAACTCTGTTCTCTACTCGTTTTATGGTTTTTCACTTCTGAAAGCACGAGATTTCCATTTTGGTGTACAGCCAATGCGTTGTTTTTATCTATACGTATGAAATGCGATGGTAGTGCAAAGTGCTTATCCTGATGAATACTAAAACTGTAGGTGTCTTCAATATCTAGTGTCTCATTAAAAGAAAAGGTTTCTGAAATTGCTGTTTTCGGAATTAAATGTCCATGCCGTGTCACTAATTCATTTGCTTTGGTTTGATCTACAGTACCATACAGTACTTCATACTTGTATGTTACCAAGGTGATGATTTGTTGTAAATCTTCATCCATTCGGTCTAGATACTGCGGCATCAACCTAACATCATATAGTTTATTTTCAGCAGTATTGAATATATAACTATCAGTAAGTTCTTGTTTCTTGCTGGGCAATATTGCTGTGGCGTTATAGAGATAAACCGTGCTATCTTTTACCACTACATAAGCTGAATTTGAAACAGGCAAGATGGCTTCTTCAACGTAGGGTGTTTTTAGGCCGTCGTTTACAACCAATTGTTGGGCGATAGCTGACATCCCTACATAGAAAACGGCAGCTATTGCAAAAATTCTTGATACTATTTTTTTGAGTTCCATAATTAATTGAGCTTATTTTGGAATTTTAGTGTAGCAGAAAATTTCAACTATTTTCGGTTTTACCATCTTTAACCGTCATACTTCTGTGATTTCATTAGATTATAAAAATCGAGACTACGTTCGGCTCACCATAATGATATTGTGAAACTGCGCTTTTCTAAAATATATAGAGTATGGGTATAACAATTCCTGTAATAGTGCTGCTACCGTCTAAACAACTCACCCAAGAGTAATACTATTAATTCGATAAAGGTACCATTACTAAATGTTTTCTTTTATACCCGCTGTCGGGTATATTTCGAATGAAAGGAATAGATTGAAATTAGATAATAGTATCGAAAAATTTACTTTGTGAAATGTGTTTAAAATTTCGGCATAAGCGTATCAAAATAGAACATGAACTATCCTCTGTTTTTTCTACCTACGCTCAACCCAACCAACCGTCCCTGTCTAAACTTCTGTACTGTATGGCTTCGGAAATATGAGTGCCTGTAATCGCTTCCGAAGCATCTAAATCGGCTATGGTTCTAGAAACTTTCAGAATACGGTCGTAGGCCCGTGCCGAAAGATTCAATCGCTCCATGGCGTTTTTCAATAATTCCATAGAAGCGGCATCCAACTTACAAAACCTTCTGATTTGCTTTACACCCATCTGGGCATTATAATGGATGTTCTCGTACTCAGCAAAACGCTGGGTCTGAAAGCCACGTGCTTTGGTCACACGTTCACGAATCACCACACTTGGCTCGCCTTTTCGTTCTTCACTTAATTTTTCAAAAGGTACCGGAGTGACTTCAATATGAATGTCGATACGATCCAAAAGAGGCCCCGAAATCTTGCTGAGATATCGTTGCATCTCAGCGGGGGAAGTGATTACCGGAGCCCCCGGATCGTTAAAATAGCCGCCAGGGCTCGGATTCATACTGGCAACCAACATAAAACTTGATGGATACGTCACTGTGAATCGCGCCCTAGAAATCGTAACATCGCGATCTTCCAAGGGTTGTCGCATCACCTCTAACACGCTGCGTTTAAATTCGGGCAGTTCATCTAAAAACAGCACGCCATTGTGTGCCAACGAAATTTCTCCTGGCTGCGGGTATTGGCCGCCCCCGACGAGGGCCACATCAGAAATTGTATGGTGTGGACTCCGAAACGGACGTGCCGTCATGATGCCGCCCTTCTCTTTGGTCCTACCCGCTACACTATGTATTTTGGTGGTCTCTAATGCTTCGGAAAGGCTTAAGGGTGGTAAAATACTAGGCAATCGTTTGGCGAGCATGGTTTTGCCGCTTCCTGGCGGCCCAATTAGTATGATGTTATGTCCGCCAGCAGCGGCAATCTCCATACAGCGTTTAATGCTCTCTTGTCCTTTTACATCACTAAAATCGAATTCTGGATTTTGGAGGTGCTCGTAAAATTCAGCTTTCATGTCGATCACCGTTTGTTCTAGGGGAATTTCAGCATGAAAGAAATCGATAACCTCTTTTATAGTAGTGACACCAAAGACTTCAAGTCCGTCTACAATGGCAGCCTCCTTGGCATTTTGGTTTGGAAGGATAAACCCTTTAAATCCTTCTTCTTTCGCCTTAACGGCAATGGGCAAGGCGCCACGAATGGGCTGTAAGGAACCATCTAAAGACAATTCGCCCATGATGATATAGTCAGATAAGAGTTGTTGCTCTGTAATTTGCCCTGTGGAAATCAGGATGCCCATGGCCAAGGTGAGGTCGTAAGACGAACCTTCCTTGCGCATATCTGCGGGTGCCATGTTCAGGGTGATCTTTTTTCCCGGAATTTTATAACCGTTGTTCTGTAGGGCGGCAGCGATTCTAAAGTTGCTTTCCTTAATGGCGTTGTCGGGCAGCCCTACCAAGTGGTAGCCTACGCCAATATCTGTATTTACTTCAACCGTGATGGTAGTAGCCTCGACACCAAACACAGCACTCCCGTATACTTTTGTGAGCATCGCTGAAATCTAATAAAGTTGGTGGGAGTTAACGTGATGTGAAGATACGGAAATAATTTTTACTACTATTTCCGAAGAAAAAATTATTCCCTACAACCTTCCCTACGTCTAGAATCGATGAGGTAGATAATCTTCCAACCCGCTTCGGTTTTGGCAATGGTAAACGCATTGGCTCCACAATGGCTAAAGTTTCCGTTAAACCAAAACTCATAAGGCGTCCATACATGGGCTAAATTACCATCCACTTGTACTTTATAATCGAGCAGTCGCTCTTCCCAATTTTGGTCGGCTTGTCTGTTGGCTATCGCATTTAGTAAATTTAAAATGCTATCGTCGCTCAATTGCGCAACTCCATCTTTATCGGATGCAGCCGTTTGCAAGCGTACGGAGGGTGCCAATACAGAGCGCATCATGACTGTATCCCCTTTATGGAATCCTTCAAAGAAAGTGTCTACTAACTGCTTGGCATCCTGTTCAGTAAAGTTGCTTTGTGCCGAAATTACCAATGGTATAGAGAATGCGAGAAAAAAAAGAATAGACTTCATGGGTGTTTCTTTTAAGGGTTGAACTTCAAAATTAGTACTTTTACAGCTCAAATTGTTACAATCATGAGCGTAGCCAAAAAAGAATACAAGCGTATCACCACCAAGACTTTGGTCGATATGAAAGATAAAGGAGAGAAAATTTCGATGCTTACGGCATACGATTTCACCATGGCGAAAATTGTGGATGGCGCCGGAATCGATGTGATTTTGGTGGGCGACTCTGCCTCAAATGTAATGGCTGGCCATGAAACTACCCTTCCCATTACGTTAGATCAAATGATTTATCACGCCTCTTCGGTGGTGCGTGGTATTACCCGTAGCTTGGTAGTAGTAGACATTCCCTTCGGAAGTTATCAAAGTGACCCCAAAGAAGCCCTACGTTCTGCCATCAGGATCATGAAAGAAAGCGGCGCACATGCTGTAAAAGTGGAAGGTGGAAAAGAGATTAAAGAATCAGTAAAACGAATCCTAAATGCAGGAATCCCCGTAATGGGGCATTTGGGCCTCACACCCCAATCAATTTATAAATTCGGCACCTACACCGTTCGTGCTAAAGAAGAAGAAGAGGCCGAAAAATTAAAGGCCGACGCCAAATTATTAGAAAAAGCAGGCTGTTTTGCCATTGTGCTTGAAAAAGTACCTGCAAAACTGGCCGAAGAAGTTGCCAAGAGCCTAACCATCCCAATTATCGGTATTGGTGCAGGGAATGGGGTTGACGGACAAGTATTGGTAACGCACGATATGATTGGCATGACGCATGAATTCAATCCGCGATTTCTACGTCGCTACCTCGAATTGTACACCGAAATGACCAAGGCGTTCGAGCAATACAGTACCGATGTAAAATCTGGTGATTTTCCAAACAGCAAAGAGCAATACTAACGCACCCTTCTTCTCCCTAAAAGAATTATGATAAATGAAATAATTTATTATGCAAGCATAATAAATAACAGAATAGCTGTACTTTTACCACACTAAACTTTCAGAAAATGGATTTAAAAGCAAAAATGCTGCGCGACGACGCCCTCAAAGGAAAAACAATTGTAGTCACTGGCGGCGGTAGCGGACTAGGAAAATCGATGACTACCTATTTTTTAGAATTGGGTGCCAACGTGGTGATTACTTCTAGGAATATAGAGAAGCTGCAAACGGTAAAGAAAGAGTTGGAAGAAAAAACGGGCGGAACAGTGCTCCCTGTTCAGTGTGATGTGCGCCATTATGATGAAGTAGAAGCCATGGTAAAGGCTGCTAATGATGCCTTCGGAAGTGTAGATGTACTGCTGAACAATGCGGCAGGAAATTTTATCTCCCCTACCGAGCGCCTTTCGGCAAATGCATTTGACACCATTATCGACATTGTGCTTAAAGGAACCAAAAATTGCACCTTGGCATTCGGAAAACATTGGATTGACAAGAAGGAGACCAACAAGACTGTTTTAAATATTGTGACCACCTATGCCTTTACAGGCTCAGCATACGTAGTACCTAGTGCCACCGCAAAAGCGGGCGTATTGGCAATGACGCGCTCCTTAGCTGTAGAATGGGCAAAATACGGCATTCGTTTTAACGCCATTGCTCCTGGTCCCTTCCCTACCAAAGGCGCATGGGATCGCTTGCTGCCTGGCGACTTGAAAGAGAAGTTTGACCTTGCGAAAAAAGTTCCACTAAAACGTGTGGGAGACCATCAAGAATTGGCCAACTTGGCCGCCTATTTAGTTTCAGATTTTTCTGCATATCTGAATGGTGAAGTAATTGTCATTGATGGAGGCGAGTGGTTAAAAGGTGCCGGACAAATGAATTTGCTCGAAGAAGTCCCTCAAGAAATGTGGGATATGCTCGAAGCGATGATTCGGTCTAAGAAAAACAAGTCATAGCATATCCCACATTTATAATGGGTAGTAAAAGAAACAAAACAACAAAACTGCAAAGCAGTTGTTTTGGAGCTTTTGCCGTGACCTTCCC
>TARA_R100000306_G_C4382451_1_pt1 | contig 43054 bp, 40 predicted proteins | sample TARA_R100000306 | Tara Oceans TARA_R100000306 (sample SAMEA2620824) | marine metagenome | biome: marine biome (ENVO:00000447); feature: mesopelagic zone (ENVO:00000213); material: "saline water (ENVO:00002010), including plankton (ENVO:xxxxxxxx)" | depth 1000 m | reverse complement strand
GCAAAGGAACGCACCCATAGCAATTTGGGCTTAAGATTAGACCGCTGCTTAAATTCATATAAATTTAAATCAATAGCATTAGGAATTAATTCGGTATTCTGATAAGCCTTTTCTTGAAAACTTCGTTTGAGATATAAAGAGGGGGCAACATTAGCATAGGCCTTACCAAATATCCTTTTGGATGCTTTCGGACTTTTTACCAAGCGTTGTGGAAGATTTCCACCGTGAAGAATAGGAATATACTTTAAGCCGAATAAATGGCAAAGTCGTGCTATGAGATAAGCATACCAAAAGCTTTGCGTACTATAGGTGTCGATCAAAACATAATCAGCCCAATTCCGACTTTTGACCACCTCAACCAGCATATCGATAAGCCTAAGCAATTTAGAACTTTTGCTACTTGCATAACGTAACGAAAACCCCTCTTGCTCCAGCCTCAACCCCAAAGTATCGATACCCGTTGGGGTATAACCTTTATGGGCTAATTTGTTGCCGAGATAAAGTATTTTTTTTCTCATTGATTACGTTTAAAAGCGCCAGCGCATAAATAAATGCCGGAGCCGCGACCCGCATAGAGGAATGATTGATGGTCAAAAACCAAAATCCATAAAAAGAATAGAACAAATAATTGTTTCGATTTCCTATTCTAAAAAACAATGGGCTTAATACTAAAATAAAAAGCGCCAGTAAACCAAACACGCCATGTTCAGACAACAGTCTACTGATTTCGTTATGAGAAGCAGCTAGAACGTCTACTTTTTCTTCTCGATACTCTTTGGTCTTGCCCACGCCGATCCCCAATATTGGATTATTGATAAAAAACGTGAGCTCAGAAGTAATAAGTTCCTCTCTTCCTGTTGACAGATCTTCTTTAATGCGCCCAGCTGCATCCTTGTTAGCATAACGCAAATCAATAAGCCCCATCGTACGAACGGAAGAGATTAACCAAGTGATAGCGATTGCCCCTCCGATGATCACTAGGTAGAAAGAAATAGCGTTTCGCTTTCTCCCGGAAACCCCTTGAAAATACATCACGATAAAAGCGATACTTATAAGCGCAGCCGTTAACACACCGCCTCGAGAAAAAGTGATAATTCCACGATAGGCTAAAAACATAAGCAATGCGAGGTTGATAAAAAAAATGAGCTTATTGCGGCTGTTGACAAAGAGTTGAACGACTAAGGCAAACATTCCAATGCCAAGGGCGGTGGACACTTGGTTAGGACCATACCCCCCCGAAAGTGCAAAATTAGATTGCGTTCCGTTTAGTACGTCTCGGGTATCGGGTGTAAAAAATAATAAATAGATCGAAAGTGCGATCACAGGCATTAAAAGACACCAAACCACATTATGCAACTGTTTACGGGTAATTCTACGATCGTAACAATAAAGCGCGGAAATCCCCAGACAAAATGGACCACTTAAATTGAAAATAACAGCCTTCCGCACATTCGTATCAAAATCCAAGGTTTCAGCAGCATAGATAACCCCCGGAATGAGCAATATTAAATAGAGCCAGTAGGGTGCTGATTTTCGCGAAGTTCCACTAAAAAACAAGCCGATCAAAATAAAACAGATCACAGAATACTTTCCCGCTTCCCATGGAATAATACTGCCACCGGTCATTCTGAAAAACACCTCACCTGCAGTCATATAAGCTGCCGCAAGCAAAGCCTGATTGTTTTTATTTTTTGTCTGAAACGTCCATATCGCAAAAAAAACGATAGACCCTAGAAAATAGAACAAACCTAAAAACCGAAATAAATAGATCGCAAAGCCTATAGCAGCATGAAGCCCTATAAGTTGCAAATACCGCTTGTTATGGTTTTTAAATAATTTGATCATAAATATCAATTACCTTCTTTACAATCCCAGATGCACCGTAGTCTTCTTGAACGCGTTTCTGAAAATGTATTGCATTAGTTTCAGCCTCTTTTTTAGTATCCCTTAAACTCAGCAGCGCCGAAGTTAAAATTTCCGCATCATTCGCAGGAACACTAGATCCAAAACCGGCGAGCACTTCCTTGCACTGCCCCACATCTGTTGCTACGATGAGAAGTCCGGCTTGCCCATACTCCAATAAGGCCAGAGGCAAACCTTCTGAAGCTGAAGCGAGTACCCCGATATCAAAATGCGGTAAAATCGCCGAAATTTTTAAATAAACTCCGTGATAGAAAACCGACTTTTTAACGGGGAATTGCGTGATACGAGCCAAAAGCGAAGTTGCATAGGAAGTGTTTGGTGCTTCTCCAAATAAATGCAAGGTATACTCAGGATCTGTTTCAAGTAACTTTTCAAAAGCATCTAAGAGCAAATGATGATTTTTTTGCGCTCGCAAATTAGCAACCCAAACAATTCGCTTCCCTTTAATTCCAGCAAACTTCTTGGAGCTTTCTAAAGGAAATGCCTCTGCAATGAAATTACGCACATAGAAAGCATTACGAACTTTTAATGTACGTTGTGCCCAAAGTTTTAAATTCTCATTTACCGCAAAAACAGCATCAAAAGTTTTACTGCTCCATTTTAAAAATCGAATAGCTCGGTTTTCAAGATACTCACTATTCCCGTAATGATCGTGCCAAATCAATTTGAGTCCTGGGGTGATCATTTTTACTAAAGAAGCTATAAAATAACTGCTTCCGTGGGCTTGGAGGATTTGAATTTTGTGCTGCCTTATAAAACGTCTTAACCGAAGTAGTGCAGCTATATCTACAGTGTTTGTTCGCTTTAAAAACAAATACGGCGCCTCATCATGCAACAATTCCTTTAGCGCTCCCTCCTTTCTAGTAACTGCTAAAGCTGAAAGCTCGATCTTATCGTGTAAGGCATTGGCATAATTGACCGCCACGCGTTCGGCACCACCGGTATCTAGACTGTCTATGAGTTGTAAAGTGCGCACGGTTTACAGGAGCTTTTTAAGTTCGGCTTCAAACAAATCTAAAGTATACGTACGTGACCATTCGGAAGCTTTTTGTGCCATGTGTTTCAGTCGGGCTTTATCCTTTAAAAGCGCTTCTAATTTAGTTATATCAGATTCAAGCTCAGCATCGACTAAAACACCGCGATCACCGTGGTCCAGCATCCATGGTACGCAAGAAATTGGAGTAGCGATAGGAATAACACCCCACCACATGGCTTCTGCAATGGCTTTTGGCCAGCCTTCGCTTTTAGAAGGAAGTATCAAAAAATGACTTTTGGTGTAGGCTTCAGCGATCACAGAAGCGGATTGATTTCCGTGAAGAAAAGCACTTTTTTCTAAATGATGCTCCGCGATAAATTCGAGAAGCAATTCCTTTTGAGGACCATCGCCGTAAAAATGAAGTTCTGCCGGAAAACCTTTGGAGATAAGTTCGTTCACAAGCTCTAAGGCATACAACGGTCGTTTACCCGGAACCAAAGATCCTACAAAGAGAAAACGCAAAGGCAAATCGTATTTACGCTGTGGAAGCGCTTTCTTATCGGCTTCGGTATAGGTCGCGGTAAAAAAAGACTTGATATTTTTGCTTTGGTGAGGCCAATCTCCATAAACCAAGACCTGCATATTCCTGGTTAAAAAGCTATTGCTTAAAATCCATTTTTGCAGGTTATAACTCCAGGGCTGCTTCGCCTTAGGATCCCAGTTTCCCGCATACTTTGCCGTCTTTTTCTTCTGTGGAAAAAATAGCTGAACAAGTGCACCGAGTAAACCTATATTTCCGGGACAACGCAGGTGTATATGATCTGCCGCTTGCATCTCTCTGATCAACCTGGACACTATTAAAGGAATGTAAATTATAGCACATAACATTCCCTTTAAATTACCAATATATAAATTTGGAGCTGTATGAATCAGTAAGTCCTGCCTTTCAAATTTTTCAGTCAGTAAAGCACCTGAATGTTTGGTCGGACAAACAACGTTTATTAATTCTAATTGCTCAAACCAAATATCCATCTCTCGTACGTAGGGCGCATAAGCTACATAAGCATCATTTCTTCGAAGAATCGGTGCCGACGATATCACTAACAAATTCATCAAATATAATCCTTAGAGGTATTTGCACTTATGATTGAGGCTGGCACTCCCAATACAGTGTTGTTTGCCGGGACAGATTTATTGACTAAAGAGTTTGCTCCAATGACACAATTATCACCTATTTGAATGTTTCCTACAACACTCGAATTACAGCCAATATAAACGTTATCTCCAATACAAGGGACTCCTCTAGATGCTCCTCTTCCACTTACACCTATAGTCACACCATGGGACAAATTACAATTCACTCCAATCCTTGCGCGTGGATGAATAATTATACCTCCAAAATGACCAACATAAAATGAATGACCAATTTCTACTGAAGACGGGATAGAGATCCCTGTAATAATCTCTATTAATTTTTGCCAAATCAAGCAACCTAGCAGTAAAAACTGCCTTATACCAAATACCTTAACATTAATGTACACATATGAAGCTGTTCTAAATTGAAGTATTGCCCAAAAACCTTGGGTAAAAAAAACAGTACCGATAAAACTCCCCCCATATCGTTTGTATTTTTTATAGTCTGACTTGATCATCTAATTTTAGGTTTATTCACTAACAAACTCCACCATCCTACAGTCCTACCAATACTTTCATTCAATGCCCCTTTCTTATCGTTCGTAGTTATCACATTAGTAAACCGAATCAGTGTCAAAAGTAGAGCTGTAGCATTCCATTTAAAACGTGCTCTAAGACTGGGGTTTGGATATTTTACCCGCCAAACATACCACCCGTTTCGAATCACCATTTTACCGTATTTACAAAGATCCGGTCTTCCCGAAGGGTCATGATGGTGTTCTAGTCGCGCCTCTGTATTGATCCACAAAGAACCCAACTTAGAAGCCCTCAAACTAAAATCGGCATCTTCATACAAACCATAACCTTCAAAATAGCTGGAAAAATTAAGACTCTCAAATAATATTCTCTTGTATGTTGCGACACCTCCCATAAGTTGTTCTACCTGATAAATTTTACCTGAAGGCGGCAGATAGCTAATAGATCTGCCATGCCCAAAGCTAGGCATATTTCCGGGGGGTAGATCAGGTTCTAATCCAAAAACAGCACGTAGTTTAAACCGGCTCCCCTCCTTGCGCTGATACCCATCGTAACTAAACCATCCTTTCTTTGTCTCATTTTGATCTAGTTGCCAAACTACTTCGTTTGTAATATAGCCCCCAATTCCGAAAGCATTAGACTTCTCTTGAAAAGCATCAAGAATTTGCTGAAAATAATTTGGTTCTAAAACCACATCATCATCCAAAAACGAAATATAATCTATCCCTTGTTTTACTCTTTCAACCCCAAAATTCCTTTGCTTTGTAAGGCCACGCTGCGATGCACTTACCTTATAATATTCAAGATTTGGAATTGTACCTTTACGAAAATGTATTGCTGTTGTATCATCGATGCTTCCATCAATTATAAGTATTTGATCAGGATAAAAACTTTGTCTTTCTACAGAACCTAAGAGAGTGGCTAGAGCTTTAGGTCGCTGATAAGTACAAATTACAAGCGCTATTTTTTTATACATTAATCGGAAGTTTACTAGCCCAATTCAAACTAGATGACCAAGCCTTTTGAAAATACCTATAATAAGTAAATGGGTTCTTCATATCTTGTTGAAAATAAAATTTAAGAAACAAGGTCAACTTATAACCTTTTAATTGACTTTGAGTTGTATTCTTAGATCTATTATACATTATTTGCGGTGAAGGCTTCGGCAAAATATTCTCACTAGACCAGAGAAACTTAAACTTACTTCTAAACCCCCCTATGGGTGCTTTTAAATGTCTTACCTGAATTTCCGGGGCATAAATGATGTCATAACCTGAATTTCGGATTTGCATACCAAAATCAGCATCCTCACCATAGCCATGCTCTAATGCAAGATCAAATTTGCACTGATTCAAAATATCTCTATGAACAATTGAACTACCAGAGCCAAAATAGGCCCATTGAAAATAGCCTTTTTGATTTTCTATCTCCTCTTTCTGAACGTAAGCAAGATTCAATGCTTTACTGCATGTAACCCGTAATGCGCTGGCAACCTGATACATTAGATCTTCAGGAAACCTATTATCATCATCAAAAAGTAAAACCCAATCTGCTTTAGTTAGGCTTAAAGCAATATTGCGAGCATTGCAAGCTCCAGTTTGATGTATAAACTTATGGATTATCTTAAATGGCCAAGACTCCTCTTTCAAATAGGTTAATTGAGAAGTAGCTGATGATTCTGCATTTTGTTCAACTACAATAACGCTTGATGGTAAAACAGTTTGCTTACAAAAATCTCTGAGTACATCATATAAATAGTCCGGCCTATCAAGAGTGGGGATAATCACATCATAATCTAATTTTCCCTCTTTTTGTAAAATGGAATCGCTTAGTATAGCCTGTTCGATATGCACACTCCTTTTTTTAAAGAATTGCGCTTTAGCAAAAGCAAAAAAAGGAAACTTTTTTTCATAAATCAAATGACAAAAAAGTAAAAAGAAGGTCCACCGTCTTTTATAATGTTGCCTTACAAATCGGTAAAGATAAATATTTGATAATTGTTCATCCTGTTGTAATACTGGCAATTGGTAACAAAAGACCCCCTTAGGTTGTATCAATTTACCAACAGAATTCACCCAATAGAGCAGATTTCGACTTGCTGAAATTTGAGCGGACACCTCGTTAACAACTGATGCATGAATATAAAAGGCATTAGTCCCTTTTATCCACGTGGGATATTTAACCTTATTTGATATCTTAATATAGGGACTGTCTTCTATGTACCCTATACCAGTATTAAAAGAGTTGTAATTAGAAATAAATGCTCTTTTAATAGGATTTCCTATCTTCTCTATAAATGCTGCAGCATTAACATCAGACTTAACAACTAAAATAGGTTTTTTAGGATTTTGTCGTGCGCAATTATACAGGGCACTAACAATATGCATCCCTTTAAAAATACCCTCAGTAACCATCTCATTTTCGTGTCTGAGAAAAATCATGAATTAAGAACTTTCGAATAAAGATTGATGTTCCTTAGCACAAGTTCTTCAATATTAAAATTGATCTCGACCTTTTTTCTAGCTCGTTCTCCTAAATTTTTCAGCAACATTTGATTTAAAAATAATCGTTCAATTGAATTACATTGACCTTCTATATCATCAGGGTGATGCAAAAATCCATCCTCGCCATCCGTGATCAAATCCTGAGCCCAACCCAAATTTGTGTTTACAACAGCCTTTTGTAATGCCATGGCTTCAATAGTAACCATTCCAAGAGTCTCAGCCAGTGAAGGGAAAGCACAGACGTGTGCCTTTTTAATTGCTGACTGTGTATCTGCATACGGAACTTTTCCTTTATAGGTCACCTTTTGAAACGCAGTCTCGGTAAATTCCTTTTGCATAAGTTCCCAGGTAGATGAACTATTCGTATACACATCTGGAGCATCACTGCCAATAAGTGTCAGCGTAGCTTCAGGAAACATTTTATGAATCGCATTAAAAATTTTAGCCAACTGAAAAACTCCCTTTTTCCTAATAAGGGTACCTATGTTCACTATGCTAAAAGGCAGGTAATCTAGTGGATGTTCATTTATAAAATCATCCAGTTGTAAACCGTATGGAATTATCTCTACTTTGTCAGGTTTTAGGCTAAACAGTTCTGCGCTTTTTTCACCTGCAAATCTAGTTGGGGCAATATACCCATCTGAATTTTTAACAGCCTGTTTTTCAAAAAACCGATTTTTCCATTTTTGCTTTCTTCCTTCTAGGTGACAAAAGTAGGTATCACTCCCGTGAAAACGCATGACAACCGGTATTTTGAATTTCATAAAAGCCGAAATACCGGTCCAGTCCGGTACTTCTAAAAGATCAATCTGTTCCCTTTTAATGATCGTATCCAATAGTAAATTGATGTGTTTCCGATAAAGGTAAAAGCCTCCAAAAGTGTATTTTAGTTTCTTAAGAAGATAAAAATTAACTCCCTCTTCTTTAAAAAATTCGTCTCTGGCTTGTCCATAAACAAACACACTTACTTTTACATTTTGCTTTACTAATTCAGAAACTAGATTTTTAATACTGGTTCCCATTCCTCCACTAGTACCTGTGCGTTCGTGAGGATATTCTGGGGTAAGATATGCGATGTGCATTAATTCAATATTTCATTAATTCCCTGCCAAATACGTTCGTTCGCTTTTTCTGGTGATTCTGGTTTATTTACAATTTCATACCATTGCCGGGTTATTGGCACAGGATTTAACTCTCCATCCAGCAACCCCTTAATCCCCTTGTAAATGTCATATTTATCATAGGCCCAGACTACGCTTTTCTCACGGTCTGGCATAGATCTAAAGTGTACATATTCATAGTTCTGCCCTATGTCTCGTATTCTCCTTCTAAGCTGCGGCTGCTCATAATTAGGGTATATTGTTGGTTTGTCGTGTATCACAAAATCAAAGACCATACTCGAGCAGATATTAACCACCAGCTCACTATGATAACAGGTATTAACTAATAAAGCGAAATCTTCCTTAGTAGGCATTACCTGATTCCATTGATCACCCATAGGCCTCCAAAGCGGATCCACTGCTGTAATTACATCTTGATATTCTTTAAGAATCTGCTCATAACGTCCTGAAAAATCGACAGGTACTTTTCTGTAAATTATAGCAAGATTACGCCCTTCGGCTCTTAATTTTCTAACAGCAATTGCAGTATCTTCAAGATAATATTGATCTAAAGGAGAAGTGGTTTGATCGTCTCCCGAAAAACAGATGTATCTAGTGTCCACATCGAGACCATGTTCATCACAAAATTGCTTTCGCGAAAGCAAGATATCGGGATCATAATGCGGTTCAAATTGAGGAGTGCCGGTTACGAAAATTTGGTCTGGTTTCGTTTTTGGATAGTACTCCAAGAGCTGTTGTTTCATCAACTCTGACCAAACGAAGTAATAGTCAGTCTCAATAGTTGACATTCCTTTAGGCAAATTGTCCCAACTATAGATCCAGCAGGCAGTTTTGATACCCAAATCCTGTGCCGCCAAAATAGGCGCAATGGCTTGGGTTGCCCGTTGTGTGGTGCAAAAAACCAAATCGGGTTGATGCTCCATCAACTGCCTCCTGACTTCCTGATATCGAGAAGTAGAACGCTCTGCCGCGTACATTTGATCCATTAGCTGTTGCCACCCCCTTTGAGTGGCACAAAATCTTTCGTGATAGGTAACAAAAGAACTTTTTAAGAAATCCTTTATTGAATTCCATTTCAAAGGAAATCGATAGGTACTATAAACCTTATCGTTGGTTCGCTTTCGAGAAAGTGCCAGCTCTACCCTTTTACGTGCGTGGCTTAAGACTGGTGTTTTGGGATGGATTCTGGTACTTTGAATTTTCAGTTCCTGAAACCCCAACGTTTCCTTTATGGGAAAAACCGTGTTGTTCCAGTACGTGATATCAAAATCCAGTTTCTCACCAATTTCTTTAAAACCTGTAAATGCAAAATTGCGCAGGCCAACACCGTCCGGGAATAGAATAAAAACCTTTTTTCCCATCGAATTAAACTTTGCGATACTTCAATTTATCGCGCTGCACTTGTTCAATAGGCAATATATCCGTTTTTTTATGTGTCAACGCCTGATACACAGCTCGCAGGTCACGTGCTAATTTTCTCATACCTGCTGGTTCCAGAGATGCACTGTGATCAGTACCCTTCCAGGTACGATCTAAAGTATAATGTCTTTCAACAATATGTGCCCCAAGCGTGTAGGCGGCCACGTCAACCGCAATTCCTAAATGATGACCAGAAAAGCCTATGGACTTGATTCTGCTGCCATATTCATTAATCAAAGTTGAAATATCCAGCAAACACACATCCTGAAAAGGCACCGGATATCCCGAAGTGCAATTGTAAAGCACCAGATCTTTTGCCCTATTATGAGCTTCAAAGAACTCAACTAATTTGTTGATTTCGTCTTTTGTAGTCATCCCTGTCGATACATGGATCTCACCGTTATAGATTGTACACAGCCATTTGAGCATCTCAAAATGGTTATTACAGGCACTGGGTATCTTTATAAACTCAGGCTCAAGACTGGCAATTTCTTGAGCACTTGTCAAATCCCAAACACTGGTTGAATATGTCACACCCATTTCCTCGCAATAGGCCTTTAATTCGGCATGTTGTTCCAAATTAAATTCTAAAAACTCACGGTGTGCCCCATAAGTGTCTCCATAAGCATTTATAGGGTTAGGATGGGGTGCCTCATACTGCTCTTTAGTCAACAACTCTATATTATTTCTCTTTTGAAACTTAACGGCATCGACCTTACAAAAGATGGAGGCGACTTTAATCATTTCCTTAGCGATTTCCAGATCGCCTTTGTGATTACCTCCTATTTCGGCAATAGTGTAAGGCGGTTGGTAGTTACTCATATCTAGTATTATATCTTAAAATAAATTCACAGGCTTCTCTAATGGCTCCTGCAGCACTGTCACTGGCCAAAATCACATCTGCATGACGTTTAATTTCCGGAGTGGCATTAGCCGGCGCAAAGGACCATCCTGCAGCGCAAATATTGGCCATGTCGTTGACATCATCACCCACATAGGCGACCTGTGAATAGTCTAAGTCGCGCTCAACTAAAATTCTGGAAAGCAGACTGAATTTATCCTTAACACCTAAAAACACATCCTTGATTTTGAGCTTTTTCATGCGACTGGATACGATCTGAGAATCTTCAGAAGTCATAACCATAACCTCCACCTCATTCTGACGCAGAATTTCCAAACCCATGCCATCCCGCATATCAAACTTTTTGATCAGCTCTCCATCACTTCCAAAATACACACAGCCATCTGTAAAAACTCCGTCCACATCAAGTACCAAATGTGTAATACGACTGGATTTCTTTCCCCTTTTAAGTCTGGCTGCTAGTAATTCTTCGACTACTGTCCAATCTGTCATAGAATCGATCTCGGTTAGACTATCCTCCGGCATTGTAATGGTTGCAATTTTACCGCTGATGCGATTCTTGCTTGCCAACCAGGACTTGCGAGTTGTGACATAACAGGCGCCATTCTCTATCAATTGACCCTTAAAGTCCTGACGTCTGGGTCGGTTCATGTAATCGTAGTTATTTGAAGTTCCATCGGGATTCCAGGTAAATCGGTGCGTGTTTACCACTGTTAAAGCCGAATCGTATTCCGAATTATCTTTTATAGCATCGAGACATCTATTGATATCATTTGCAGTTGTAAAGGGAGTCGTTGCCTGTAACAGGCAAAATACAGAAAAATCAGGCTTTTCATACTCTATAAACTCCTGAATGGCAAACTCGGTACTCGCAGTATCACTGGCGCTTGCTTTACTGCGTAATACTGTTTTTACCTTTTTCGTCCAATGATATTCCTTTTCAATAAAGGATACGATTTCGGTATCGTCTGTAAACACTACAACCTGATTTAATTGAGAAGCAATTGCCTCTCCTAGAACCCAACAAAAAAGCGGTCTGCCTAAGAGCTTCTTTTTGTTCTTGCCGGGAATTCCTTTAGACCCTTTGCGTAGCGGTATAAAACCTATGGATTTCATAATTACTTAAGATTGTCTGTAAATCTAGAAAAGTAGACCACAAAAATGAATTAATCATTACAAAATATTACCATACGCTGCCAGCACCCTTTCCTTAATAAACGCTCTTTCCAGATTTGGTGCCAGCTCGGTAAGATTTCTCTCAACTGCTTTTTTACATTGATTTTTATCCTGTAATACCTTTTTAAGGACTTCTTCAATATGTCTAACATCTTCACAATCCTCAATAAGCCATCCATTGACACCATTTTCAATCATTTCGGCAGTAGCACCTCCAGGATTTGATTGAATGGGATAGGCTCCTGAACAAATTGCTTCAAGTAGGGTATTAGGCATACCATCGCTATTGGAATTTCCTATATAAATAGCAGCTGTTCCCATTAACTTTTGCACTTCCTCATGTTTCAGTAAACCGTGTACCTGTATATTGGGTACTTTGCTTTCGCGAAAGCGAAACACCTTAGGATGGGTTGCTCCAAAAACTACTACCTCAAAATCACTTAAATAGGAAGCACAACGCTCCAAAGCTTTTAACACATTCAATGCTCTTCCGGATCGGTTTTCGTTTCCTTTTACAAGAATTAAATTACGAGAGTGGTAGGGTTTCTGTAAGGATTTAAATTGTTCTAAATCATAACCCCCACCACCGGGAAACACCCCAAGAAATTGCCCTTTAAACCCTAAATCTACCGCAATACGATGATCTCGATTGCAATCAGTAAACAAAAAATCTATCCTGGACAGTACACGCTTTATATCTTTTAAATAGTTTGGAAGCTGCCGGAAGTAGTAAAGGTCGCTTCCCCAAGAACTATAGACCCATTTTATACTAGGGAAACTATCCATAACTCCAGCTATTGGCGTACAGGAAATATACAAAGCAAAACTGTGCACCACATCAGGTTGAATATCCAACAAGGCCTTTTCAAAAGCGCGTTTAACTTTATGATCCAGGTTTTGGGATAACCAATTATAAGTTTTAGGCAGCTTCGTTTTAAGAAAAGTTCGACCCCGTCGATTTAAAAATCCCTTTTTCCAACCGGTAATCTGTGACATCCACGACAGGGATGGTGCATATCCTTGATCTAATATATCAAACCAGAACACTTCATGTCCACTATTTCGCAGCTGGTCAGACCAGCGACGGAAGTGAATAGAATTCATGGAAACCATTAGAATCTTCATTTTACTAGAAGCTTATCTTTTTGAGTGCGTAAAGGTACCATCTCAGATGAGTCCAATGAAAGTTTCTGGAGATCAGAACACAAAATTCCTCGAATGATTTTATATAGCTTTCTTTTTTTAAAAAGGCTGCAATCTGTGCTTTTTTTTGATATGACCAGCCTATCTGAAGTGATCTTAAGCTTCCTTTCATACTATCCATCTGCATTAACTTTTCCAAGATCAATGTATTCTTTGCATAAACGATAGGCAAATCACTGCGCATGGTCGCACTTACTCCTATCTGCCGTCTATATACGGCTGTATGACAAGGCAGCACAGCCACCTTGCCAGCGTAATGATGAAGCACAAGCAAATAAACCGGCCAGTCCCCGTAGGGAAATTCTAAAAAAAAGGAAGGAAGCTTTTTAATACCTTCAAAATTACGGAAGAGTACTGTTGGCGCGCTTACTCGATTTTGTAGAGCCATCTCTTCAAACTCAAAAGTTTGAAGAGAGTCCATAGCCCTAGAACGTATCAATTTACCATTGATCAAGTTTAAACTGTTTGTACCCACGATACAGTACTCTTCATTAGCTTCTAAAAAGTCTACCTGCTTTTGAAGTTTATTAAAATCTGTCCAGTAGTCATCACCATCACAAATTGCTACGTATTTTCCTTTTAGCCGTGCTGCGGTCGTTATGAAATTTGCTATAAGTCCTAGATTAGTTTTATTTCTCTTGTAATCGATAATATGTGGATAGCTTTGCTTGTACTGCTCACAAATGATGGAAGTTTCGTCAACACTGGCGTCGTCACCGATTACAATCTCAAAATCAAAATTGGTTTGTTGATTGATTATAGAATCCAACGTTTGGGCAATAAATTCTTCCTGATTATAAGTCAAAACAAACACACTTAACTCCGGTCTTTTAACTTTCAAGAAAGATTTGCTAGTTCTTAGCTGTTTTTCAAAATAACTCAAAGATAACTCTTTAGGAAAATGGCAAGCTCAATGATTCCTACACTCCTATCGTAATGGTAATTATAGGGACAATTGCGGTTCACAGTCACCAATTGTTCCAACAGCATCTCGTTAACCTCTTCCATCCCTATTCTTTTCTTTACCTTTTTCTTTCCTAAAGCTATTTTTAGGTTAGCCCTTAGAATTTCAGTATATGGAACCGGAACTATTGTGATTTTTATTGTTTGTTCTGGTTCCAGTTGGGTCAGTTGTGCGCAGAGCGCAACTACATCCTCCCGATAGGTTTTTATACTGATAAGCAGATTAGGTTGTTCCAGCTTTAGGTAATCATTCTCATTACAATGCAGACCCCAATCATACTGATTATTAGCTTTGATACGTTTCAGCTTTCTTGAATGCCAACTATATTCATGATTAATACGTTCCAAATGCTTGTGAAAAGGTACTATACTTCGTACAGAACGGTAATCCTTAAGGTGCCATTGATGTAAAAAGTAATTTACAGTATCGCTGAAACGAACGTTGTAGCCAGCATTTCTCAAACGATTATGTACATCTGTATCTTCGGCGCCCCAACCGTGAAAATATTCATCAAAACCATTGATAGATTGTAAAGCCTTTGTCTTAAATACAGTAATGCCTGTCGCTTCATTACCAGTTTGGAATTTAATTTGATAGTTTAAAAAATCTCTTTCTTGTTCCGTTTCCTCTCGGGTCAAGATACCGACCGTGTAATAAGTAGCATCAGATCTATACCATAATTCTCGTTCTGTTTTCAAAAAATCTGGGTGCCAAAGCATGTCCATATCACAGACCATGAAAAACGTAGTCTTACAATTTTTAAGAACTATATTAATCGCCCGGGATTTATTCCAAAGTTGGCTAAAGGTAGGACATAAGATAAAACCAACATTAGGGAATTGCTTTAGAACTTTCTGGAGTTGCTCTTGATAATCTGGTACACTTCCATAATCGACTAAATACAGGGAAGTAGAATTATCTAATTGCGGATAAACTGATTTAAGGCTTCGTTTGATTCTACCAAGATCGCGATTTCGATTAGGAATTACTATGGTAAGTTGTGTCTGATCCATTGTTTACCCCTTTTATACCTGATCACTATTCCTCAGAGCCTCCTGTGTTGCCGCCAGGTATTTAAGACCCCATTTTTGACAGGGCTCTAGGTGATTTCCTTCAGCCCACTCGTTCCAGGCATTTATAAAAAGGAAAGACTCCGGCATTTTATTCCACGGATAATTTTTCACAATGTGGGTGAGCCATTTTTTGTATTTGGCGGGTGTTGAATTATGAAGAACAAAATAGTTTTCTTTCCTCCTCGCCGTGTTATCCCAATTAGGTGTAATCCCTGGATATTTATTTTTTTCGAAACCAATGCTGATCTGGATATCAACAAAATTCTCATAATCGTATACAAGATCCAGGCAGCTTCTTATTTGCAATCCCATTCTTTTTGCTACAGCCCTGAAGTAATTATTAAATTTTGAAGAATTCAAAGGTTGGGGACGTTTTGAAAATTTGGGTTGAAAATCGATACAAAAATCAAAAGTCTTTAACTTATCCTCAAAATAAAGGGCATGCCCTAAATAGATATCAGGAAATCCAGCTTTTTTAACTTCCCTACGCCATAATTCAATAGTTGCATTGATATCAGGGAACAAGTCTGGTCTATAGATTATAAAAACCGGTTTGCCTTCTACTTTTATGTATCGATTGTCTTTGAAATAACTGATTAAATGTAAAATGTGGCTGAGGTCATCTTCGATTGAATATTTCTGTTCTAAGAGTATATCCTTATCACCTCCATTCCAAACTCTTGTCCAATTTTCGTTCGCCCAACACAGCATAAAGGGTAAATCCTCTTTTTCGTTATCCAGTTTTCGATGTAGCGGCTGCTCAAGTAATTCTTTTCCAGTAAACCAATAATGGTAATAGCAAAAGCCATGAATACCAAATTCCCTTGCCAGTGACTCTTGTTGCAATCGCGACTCATGTAAGCGCAAGTCATAAAACCCTATGTCAGCTGGAATGTGCGGCTGGTAATGTCCCTCAAATAGAGGTCTTGCTTTAACCACATTTGTCCATTCTGTAAATCCCTTTCCCCACCAATTGTCATTCTCTGGAATGGGATGAAATTGAGGCAAATGAATGGCGATAGCTTTAATATTTGTTAAAGACATAGCGATATATGTAGTAAAGTTTTGACTTGACTTGATGTTTCAATCTTCGTTGTATCGGACTTCTGTTTTTATGAATAATTTCCTTTTTCTTTTGTTTGATAAGCTGAACAAAGTTTTCCTCGTTTTTATCCTTGAAAAAGATTTTTAATTCATCAGCTGCCTTTAAAAAACCTTGTTTCATTAAGCGGTAATCCGTACTCATCGAATTGGAACGTATTCTATACAAAGCTAACACTTGATTGACATTAGACAGTGAAGAAGACACGTAAAAAACACGACTCCAAAAATGCCAATCTTCATGATTGGGTAATTTGGTCTCAAATTTAATATCATGCTTTACCAGTAAAGATCTCTTGAATAAAACGGAATGACACGGTATGCTTTTACGGTATTCCCAATCTTTTTATAATCTCGCTTTTATAATTAGCCGATGATAGTAATGGTGATAAATACCTGAATTGCGCTACCTCATCTAGATTACCATCAACAAATGGAAAATAATCACATACCGAAATGTCAGAATCTTCAAGATGTTGTAATTGGGTTTTAAATTTTTCCTTATTGACCAAATCATCGGCATCTAAAAGCTGGATGTAAACACCTTTAGCAGCCCGAAGCCCTGTATTTCTTGCGCCACTTAATCCTTTATTTTTCTGATAAATGTATTTAAATCTAGGATCTTTATCCAGCCATTGTTGCGCTACTTCTAGTGTAGCATCGGTACTGCCATCGTTTATGATAATACATTCCCAATCCTTATGAGTCTGCAGATAAACAGACTCTAGCGTCTCACTTAAGTAGGCAGCCTGATTATAACAGGGTACAATAACAGAAATCATAAAGCTATTCTTTTACTGTCATAATTGGGATGATCATATGTATTACCAAAGGACTTATACCAAGTTAAGCCACTTACCATAAAGCTTAGAAAATGACTTTGTTTTAAATATCAGAGCTCTTTTTTCTACAAGATGCCACGAAAGATATCCAAATAGCATTGACAAAGGTACAGAGCAGAGCATCAAGATTATTGCGCTAGGTTTAAAATAATGCACTAGCACTTGCTGAATGGGAAAACTATAGATATAAATACCATAAGAACTGTCTCCCCATTTGCCGAATTTACTTACTCGCGGCAAAGTTAAAAAGCCCAGCATCAGCACGAGAGGTGTGAACAAGATATGTTTGGCAACGTCATATAAATCCAGATAAACAGAAATACCTAGTAGTACTAACAAAACCAGTACAAAACCCCAGTGTACCCAGCGTTCCAATTCAAAAGTAGCCAGCAGACTACCCAGCACAAAAAAGGTCCCCAAATTAAGTACATTATAGCCAAGCAGACGGAATATGGAAAGTGGCCCCAATACCTCCCTAAAAAACGTGTAGCCCCATAACATGCCAAGACTTACCAGAAGTAAGCAAAGTTGGATTGTACGTTTATTCCTTCGAAACAAGAAAAATACCGCGATACAGAGGTACAAAGTAAACTCATAACGTATAGTCCATAGGGATCCATTTATGGCATGGTAGAAGTTTCCGTCAAACACACCAGAAACCACACCTTGAAAACCATAGAGTGATAAATTATAGGGTAAATAAGTGTACCATTCCCAATTTTGTAAAAGAGGAATGTTCCCTTCGTACACAAGAGGAACCATTAAAACCGACAGCAGCAAAACGATAAAGAGTCCTGGGAAAATGCGCAACACACGCTTTTTCATAAATTCCCAAGCAGATCCACTACGCGCAAAACTTCTATAAATAAAAAAACCGCTAATGATAAAAAAGCCATTCAAGCCTAAACTTGCATAATTCATCTGACCATCAGTTAACCTGTAGATCCATTGAGCATTTTCTGAATTCCCTGATAGCGGATAGGAATGAGAAATCACTACCAACAGCGCAAAAATAAATCTCAGAAAATCAAAGTTATTGCTGCGACCCTGCTGTTTTATGGGGCTGTTTACTTTTAAAACTTTTTTGGTTTTTTAAAATTAAACCTGATAATGATTATTAAACGAAGTAATGCATACCAAATATTGGTTACAAATTGAATGCCTGATCTTACAAAGGTTGCAATAAAACCTTTGAATCCCGACCAGATAGCAACCTCTTGATGCCACAGCTGATAGTTTCCTTTGAGGTCATTTTTATATCTAAAAAGTTCTTGTTGTTTAGAGCGTTTAATCTCATAATTGAAAATTGCAGGTACCAACTCTATATCATAGCCTTCAGAGAGTACACGGCTTGTCCATTCTTTATCCTCAAAAGTAGCTACATCTTCACGAAAAGGATATTTCTGCCATACAGCTTTTGCGAAAGCAGAACCCGAAAAAATCAATCCCGAACGATTAGGGTCTTCGTTAGCTGTAATCCCATTAATATACTGTTTATAGTCATTTGAGCTGTGAAGACAACGTAGACCTGCCAGGTTAGCATTAGCTTTAAAACGCTCCCTGATTAACTTAAAAAAATCATGGCTAACGGGATAAGAGTGCGCACTAAAGATTACAACAATTGGGTTGGAGGCTTTGGCTGCAGCAAAGTTGGCACTTTTACCATAACTGAATTCTTTAATTGTTTCAAATCTTGCTTCAAACTTAAGCGTAACTTCTTGGCTTCTGTCTGTGCTTAAATTATCGATAACTACGATCTCATCAATGTCATCTGCATAACGTTGTGTAAGATTTTTAAGCAAGAATTCAAGTGCAGGTGCTTGATTTTTGGTTCTGATGACAACACTTAATAGCATTAGGCGTCGTTTGAAAATTTGTTCTTACCGACTATAGATGCGAGCATCTTAAATGGCTTAAGAAGCACGCGACCCAATTTAAATTCCATAGAATTTTTTATGGCTTTCTCCGCATCTCTAGCGGTCTTCAGATGATAAAATTGAACAGAGGTGAAATTATGAAAATCTTCAATATACAATTCAGGATGTTTTTGAATGATATATTTTTTTATAACCTCCTGATAATTTGCTACCGTATCCATCAACATAGACTCTTCAGACTTCCTATAATAAAACAGAATTTCTGGAATAATTTGATATGTCTTTCTCTCTACTTTCAAAACTCTTAACCAAAATTCCCAATCTTCAAAACCGCTCTTCATAGATTCATCATAACCTCCCACACATTCCCAGGAGGTCTTTTTAAATAATGAAGTTGCAATTAGTTGATTTTGATATAGCAAATTTTTAATTTCAGAACCTTTGGGTTGAAGTTTAAAATACACTTCATTAGGATTTGTTGTAAAAAAGCCGGTATTACAGGATACTATAGCCAAGTTATCGTTTTGTATTAAAACCGGCACTAATATAGAAAGGTAATCTTTGTGCAATATATCATCCGCATCCAATGGTAAAATTAAGGTTCCTTCACTAAATCTGATTCCGGTATTACGCGCACGAGACAGACCGCCATTTTCTCGCTCGACATATTTAAAACGTACATCTGTTTTAACCCAATATTGAGCAATTATAACTGTATCATCGGGACTGCCATCATTGACAATTATACACTCCCAATTGGTATATGATTGATTCAGTACCGACTCAAGAGCATCATCCAAGAAATGCGATTGATTATAGCAGGGAACAACTATGGAAACCAATGGTTCAGATTCTTTTACTTTCTGAACCACCTGTTTAATCTTTTAAATAACCACCTGATTCCAATATACCTTTTTACTTCAAATTTTCTTAGCTCTTTTCTAAGTATACTGTTAGAATATACATATTGACTTATGACGCTATAATAATGTTTTTGAAACAAATCCTTGTGTTTCTCCAATAATTGCATCCTCAATTGTCTGTCATAAAAATCAAGAGCATTTTGATCTCGAGATCGTTTTTTAACTCTATAATTAAATAAAATTTCCGGTATTATATACATACGCTTACCGGATTTCAATAAGCTTATAGAAAAATCCCAATCTTCATAGCCATTTTTGAATAATTTGTCATACCCTCCTACAGTATGCCAGTCTGATTTTTTAAAGAGCCCGCAACTAGCTCCATTATTCTTTACTAAAAACCCTGCGACTAGTCCACCGGTAGGACGAATCACACCTATTGTTTTATTTTTATTATTAAATTTCCTATAATAGCTACTAACGTAGATTGCATCTCTGTTACTTTCCAGAAGTTGCTTTGCCTTTTCAAGGAAGGTAGTTTCTAAATAATCATCCGCATCTAAGACACAAATGTATTGAAACTGAGACTGTATAATCCCATTATTTCTAGCAACACTTACTCCTTGATTTTCTTGATAGACTACATTGACCCTAGGATTATTGAATTGACTAAGTATTTCAAGAGTGGCTTGATCGGAGCCATCATCAACAATAATAATTTCATCTGGTATCAAAGTCTGATGTAGAAGAGAATCTACAGCGCTTTTAATAAAATTTCTATCATTATAGCACGGAATTACAACCGTTATATCTGAAATAGACGCTATCATTCTGACTTTCAATTGCTGTATATGAGTGGAAATAGTTTTTTCCGTAATCTAACAATTGGAAAATATTTAATAGATATATAAGAAAAGAAAAGACGACGATGCAATGTGGTTAATTGTAACCAGTATAGTATATGATTTGAAAGCGAATGCTTCTCTTTATATCGAACCAGCCATAACATTTTAAAAAGTATATCAATTTGATGTAGAGGTATTTTATTTCTACTACACCAAGTTATTAATGATTCGTAAAAGGGATAGAAATACTTTTTATAAATAGTCTGATTATTAAAAATATTTGTATCGTGAACTCCTCTAATCGCTACAGGTCTATTGATCACACCAGTTTTTAGTCTCCCTACCAATGTCATTTTCCAAAAGATATCACTATCCTCCATTACTTCGAGACTTTCAATGAACAAGCCAGTTTTTTTAAATAATGAGCGCTTAACTGTCAATCCATTTATGTGAAAATGGCCAACTTTACCTTGAACCAAATTCTCAAATAATAGGGTAGGCTCTACTTCTTGCCGCACCGTATACAAGGGATAAGTATTATTCAGAAAGCCTTCAGAATTAAGATAATTGAAAAAACCTACAGCATTATATACGCCATCTGCTTCCGGATTTTTATTGAATATGTCTATATCCTTTAAAAATCGGTTTTCTAGAAAAAAATCGTCAGAATCAAGAAACGCGATCAAATTTCCGCTCGAGTTTTTAATCCCTAGATTACGCGTGGCAGATCTTCCTTTATTGATATGTTCAGGATGAATAAATAATTTGACTTTATGATGTTCTTTTTCGAGTTCCTGCAATAACTCGTATGAACCATCCGTACTACCGTCATCGATCACAAGGACCTCAATTACCTCATCTTGGCTCAATACACTTAGCACAGCTTTTTCTACAAATCTAATGGCATTATAAACAGGTATGACTACACTTACGTTCATTTATTTACCTAATATACCTGATAAAAATATCCCCTTTTTTAAAAGCAAAATAACTTGGTATAGCAATAAACCACCTTAATAAGGTAGAATATTTTTTAAATTTCATATCATGAAAATAAGGTGCAGATTTAAATAAGAAGTAATAAGCGATACAGGCCTTCCTTAATTCCCTATAAACTACAAAGTGTTTAAAAAGATCAAACACGTGTTTGAATAGATACTTATTGGTAGAATCTTTTAAGGAGGACGAAAAACTTTTTAAACAATAATATCTAACTTCAAGATGTGATATCAATTTTTGATTATTGCTAGAAAAGTTTGTAGAAATTTGATTTTGATGTACATGAACTGAGGCAAGTGTTTTATCAGTCACGTGATAATTAGGGCGTGTCGCTAAAACTCTAATATGTAATTCATACTCCTGAGATTGGCGTAGACTTTCGTTAAACCGGTATTGAAAAATAAACGATCTTTTCCATAGGACAGCATGAATAGCCCACCAGGCACTATTCTTTATATAATCATCCAAAGGCGTGTCTGAATAAATCTTTGAGCACCAAAAACCTAAAATTTCATTCTTTTGTGAATCAATCATTTCTGTTTGACAGACGGAAAATTGATAATCAGTGTTTGATATCGCATTTATCTGTGACTCTAACTTGTCTGTTTTTATTGTATCATCACTATCTAGAAAGTTAACATATTCACCTTTTGCTAATTCTAATCCAAAGTTCCTACAAGCATTAGCTCCTTTATGTTTATTTTCTGGCCTTTTGTAGATATTTATTCTTGAATCCGCTTTAGCGAAAGCGGAAACGATATTTACTGTATTGTCTGTGCTTCCATCATCGACGACTATACATTCCCAGTTACTGTGGGATTGATTCATAACACTTTTTAAAGTTCGCGGTAAAAGATGTGCTCTGTTATATACGGGTATGATTAGCGTTACAAGGTCTGACATTATTTTACTTCTTTTAAGAAAACCGTTAAATGTGGCAATAAATTTTTCTAAGTTAAAAGATTCTTCATTCGTTTCTTTGATTTTTACATGTTATCTACGGCTTGTTTTCTAAGTGATAACAGCTTATCCTTATGCACGGCCATCCGTACTCCCATCATCCACTACAATACACTCCCAATTCGTATAGGTCTGCGCCAGGACAGAGTTTAAAGTTTCCCCGATCAAATGTGCCCGATTATAGGTAGGGATAATGATAGAGACTAAAGGCTGTTCGTGCATCACTTAAAATTTCAAAACCATATTTTCGAGATAGTTCGCTAACACTCCTCCTTAACACTTAATAAACCCGTAGCTACTCCGTAGCAAAGGCGTAGATAAAGCGTCAGTAAAGCGTGCTAGACCTCCATTAAAAAAACACTTGATTCCGGCAAAATCGGCAGAATCGGCAGAATCGGCAGGAATGACCATTCCCAATTGCTTTACCACAAAAAGCAGCTTAATTTCGGCGTTATAAGTTTGCTTTAGCTACATATTCCTAAGCTGTCACCAACAGGTTAGACCTGCTGTACTAAAGAAACAAAAAGTAAACTACCTTAGGGCAAGCCTGTCTGCCGACAAAGGCAGGCCCATGAGGCATTGATTGGAAACGAATTTTCAATTTCGTGGCATCCCGATAATTATCGGGACGGACTATTAAACCCTTTGGCGGTGCTAATAAACGCATTTAATTTAACACATATCATTATGGCTGTACTCAAAGGCTTGATTAAAATTGAAGGTACGCTCGACGATTTAACCTTCTACAAAGGAAAAAACGGCTACTTCATTCGCACCAAAGGCGGTATCAGTAAAGACCGTATCCAAAACGACCCGGCATTTATACGAACCCGGGAAAACGCTAATGAATTTGGTTTAGCAGCAACGGCAGGTAAAATACTTCGGCGCGCGCTCTCCGTACTATTTTGTAATTCTAAAGACAACAGCCTGCCTTCACGACTTATGCGCATAATGATGTTGATTAAAAATCAGGATGCCGCCTCACCTAGAGGCTTACGCAATCCTGCAGTGGGCCTGACCACTCCCCAAGGCAAAGCACTCTTACAGAATTTTGATTGTAATCAAAATGCAATTCTGGCACAAGTGCTTCGTGCTGACTATACCGTGAACACGACCAAAGGTGAGATCAGCATTCCCGATTTTATTCCCGGCACCCAATTGGTTGCTCCCCCGGGGGCTACCCACGTCACCTTGCAATCGGCCTTCTTAAATTTAGATTTCACAACCGAAGTCAGAGATTTGCAGCTTAGCGATCCGGTGAACCTCCCCATCAACCTGACACCGGATAATGTGATACTTGCTCCGGCTGCCGTTACAGGTACCGGCATCACCATGATGTTGTTACAACTCTCCTTTTTTCAGGAAATGAACGGAGTACAATACCACCTCAATAATGGGGCGTTCAATACCTTAAACATCGTACGTGTGGTCTAAACTACACCTTGAAAAGCCGGTTAAACACTTAATCGGCTTTTTTATTCAAAAGCATACGGACTAGCATCAAATTTAGTTGCAGAAGCCAGAACGCCATACCGCTTATTTAAACTAACGTTTAAATTACTTTCAGCTTGCCAGGTTTGTATAATTTCACGTTCCATAGGTCTACCGGTATCATCCAGAAACCACACCGTGTCTGTATGACTATGATCTTTCAAAAAAGGATAAGCACTGTATCGCGCATAAGGTGTACTTCCGCCAAAGGGTCCATCGACCAATACAAAATCAAAAATGACTGTTCCTATCTGATCGCTAAGCACCTTGGTGTCATACCACGTTTGTTGCTGCTTATATAAAAGCTCCTTTGAAACGGGAACTATCGGGCAATGTACTAGCGTAACATAAGCATCAAGCCCCAGCACTTCAAGTTGTTTTTCTATAGCTGCTTTCCAATCTAAGTCAGATTCTACGGAATAAAACCTAGCATCCATACCTTGATTTTTAAGAATTTGAGCGATATAGATCGTACTTGCTCCACTGCCAAACTCTATAATAGTGCTAGCTTTTTGAATTTGGATGATATTCAAACAATGCAATAAAGCTTTCGGCGTCATAGACCAGCCGGTCTCAGGTATAAAATGAGCCTTTGGCAAAATAGCCCTCAATTTGTTGGATGCATAAAGTTGCTCCTGAGCATAAATAAGTTTCCTCTGATTAGCTCTAAGCTCATTAACAATACGCTTTATTTTTTTAAACATCATAAGACACCTTATAGTCGACTAAAATCTTACTCTGACTGGAAACTACCTCTTTATAATCTTTGTAGAAAAACCCTTCAGCCACTTCAAATTGAAAAGCATTTTTAGCCCAGTCTGTAACTTCTCCTTTATAGCTTAAATGCGTAGTTACCCAATAAGAACCGGAGTTAAGCGGTAATTTATCAAGACTAAAAACGATTGTATTTGAAGTAGTTAAACTTGCTCCTTCACCTTGCATTTTGGTACTAAACCATAGCAACCTGTTACCGGTAATATCATCTATGCGAAAGTCAAGCCGCACGTCTTTTATTTGATAAGCAATAGTACTTTCTAGCTGAAAGCAAATATCTAAAGGCTTTCCGGTTGTTGGTTTCTGATACTGACCGCTATTTAAAAAGCGAACAGATTTTATTTTCACCATACCGGTTCCGCTACGTTCAAAATCACTTATAGAGATGCGGTCTGATGTATTTTTTTGGACTCCCAAACTCAAATAATGCCCAATAGTATTCTCCACACTTCCATCAAAAATAGAAGTACCATGCTCCAATAAAAGTCCACGTGTACACAGATTGCGAACGCTTTCCATATTATGACTTACAAACAACACCGTTCTCCCTTCTCCCTGAGAAATATCCTGCATCTTCCCGATGGCCTTTTTTTGAAATTCAGCGTCTCCCACAGCCAACACCTCATCTACAACAAGGATCTCGGGTTCTAAAAAGGCGGCTACCGCAAAGCCTAAGCGTACGCCCATACCACTAGAGTAGCGCTTAACCGGTGTGTCTATATACATTTGACAACCGGAAAAATCAATAATATCATCTATCTTACACGTAATCTCTGCCTTAGTCATTCCTAATATCGCGCCATTAAGGTAAATATTCTCACGACCTGTTAATTCTGGGTGCATACCCGTACCTACTTCAAGAAGGCTTGCCATACGCCCCCCTACTTTAATGCTACCAGTACTAGGGCTCGTAACCCTGGAAAGAATCTTTAATAGGGTTGATTTGCCCGCACCGTTTTTTCCAATGATCCCTAAAATCTCCCCGCGCTTCACTTCAAAATTAACATCCTTTAGAGCCCAGACATAATCTGAAGTTGAGGATGCACTTCGATCATTTACCGCGCCAATTTTTAAATAAGGATCTTCCTTGCCTCGAAACTTTGCCCAAGCCCTATTGATGTCATGACCTAAGGTTCCGGTCCCTACCTTACCCAAACGGTACTGCTTGGAAAGGTTGTCTATCTTTAGAATGATATCATCTTTCATAGTCACTCTTTTAAAAAGGGGCAGGTTTTCATTAGCTCGGTTTGCAAGTCTTTTATGATCTGCTGTTTTGGTAATTTATTCTTGTGCTGATTCACCTGATGGATCCAATACTCACTGTCAAGTTCAGTTGCTATCACTTCAGGAAAATAGGCTTCCAACCCTACGGACAAAAAATAATCATGATACTTTATTCCATCCCCATAGATGGCATTTGAAAATTTGACTTGTACCGCTGGGATATCGTAAGCGTGCGCTACTATGATACCGTGCAGGGATGAGGAAACTATACGCTTACAGCGTTGAATCTGTCGGGTTATTGCTTCAATATCATTAGTCAAAAAGTCAATTATACAAATACTATTATTCTTCTTTACAATTTCTTGAACTAAGGTGTAATCATTAATATGTGGAATGACACCTAACTCATATTTTTTAGACTGGATGTTTTCAAAATAAAGGGGTAAAAGAAGTGCCGGATCGCCATAGACTTCCGGACAATCAAAACCCAATTCAAGAATACGCTTTCGCGAAAGTGGTCCTCTAACCGCTGTAAAGGTTGCTTTTGCAATCTGCGCATCCCGATTACTTATCCCACTACCCCAAACAATACAATGACTACCTATATGTTCTAAAACGCTTCCTATGGTGACGTATACTGGCCTCCACAGGTTCTTTAGATAAAATCGGTTTGCTCTTAGCCAGGTAACTTTCCTTCCGGAAATCTTTTTTGTCAAATATTTACCCAAAAGATCCCCGTAATTTTCCTTATTCTTTTTTTGAATATGGATTTCGCTCCACCAGTAAAGTCTAATAGTTTTCGACATTATACTGTATCAATAAAAGTCTTCTCCGTTTTATTGAAGACCATCAATCCAATAAAAAACACCAGGATACCCAGGCAAAATCCTGCATAAATACCCGTCCAGTAAATCTCCAGACTATTAAACCATAAACTACGATAACTTTCAATAATCTGAGCGATAGGGTTCCATTCTATTGCCCAGTAATAATCTTTTAATTTATTGCGAGCAGCGTCTAGCGAATACATCACTGCGCTTAAATACATCAATAGGTTTAGACCGAACCCAATCAACACACTTAAGTCTCTATATTTTGTAGTCATGGCAGAAAGGATAAGACCAAACCCCATTCCCAGTAAGATGATATTTAATACGACTAAAACTATAAGAGGTAATCCTGCACTGGGCAGAATATCCATTCCTTTAGAATAATAGTAGGCATAGAAGACTATAAGTATAATTAACTGAATCCCAAACTTAAATAACCCAGAGATAACCCTTGAAGCTGGCGCAATAAATCGCGGAAAATATACCTTGCCAAATAAGCCTGCATTCGAGGTAAAAGCTGAACTTGAAACACTTAACACCTCTTTAAAGTAATTCCATAAGGTTAACCCAGTTAGATTAAAAAGGAAATTCGGAATCGCACCATTATCAATCCCCGCCACTTCATTAAAAACTAATGTAAAAACTACACTAGTAAAAAGAGGAGCGATCAAAAACCAAAGCGGACCTAAAATGGTTTGCTTGTATGCCGTTGTAATATCTCGCTTCACAAACAATATCAACAAATCCCGATACCTCCAAATTTCCCTAAGGTTTAGATCGATCAATTTACCTTTGGGCTTGATCTCATATAACCAATCCTCCTCTTCTGTCATTACTTAATGCTCCAATTGTTCATTGATCCAGCGAGCTGCTCGTTTCATTTTGCGCTTGACACGACTAGTTATACCTCCGGACCTCTTTTGACGATAGGCTTCGCCGTATTTTCCATAGCCATAGCCGTACTCATACCCATAGCCGTAACCATAGCCCAACTTGCTTTTGGCACTGAAATAGTTCAACACAAAACTGATGTTAGTGATCTCCTTTTTCTTGTACTTATCATTGATCAACCGCAACATACCTTTTTTCGTATAATGCTGTCGAATTACATATAATGTGGCATCTACATAGGCATCAAGCTCTAAAGCGTCAGATACCAGACCAACAGGTGGCGTATCTAAAATAATATAGTCGTATTCTTTCTTGAGCCCTTCCATCAGCACGTCCATTTGACTACTCATCAATAACTCAGAAGGGTTTGGCGGAACAGCCCCTGCGAGTATAACATCTAGATGTGGAATTTTAGTTGGCTGAATGATTTCGTCTAAGCTACTATCACCAATAAGATAATTCACAACTCCGTTGACATTGGGCAAATCAAAATCCCCGAAGATCTTTGGCTTTCTAAGATCTAAACCAACCAATACGGTTTTACGCTGACTTAAAGCAAATACACTGGCCAGATTGATACTGCAAAAGGTTTTTCCCTCTCCACTCACTGAAGAAGTAACACGCACCGTTTTTGCACCTTCGAGTTGTTGCTTTCTATAAATAAATTGAAGACTCGATCGCAAGCCTCTAAAGGCCTCAGCTATTGCCGAACGCGGATCTTCAATAACCACCAGATTGTTTTTTGAAGTGCTCTTGCCTATCGCACCCAGCACCGGAATGCTTGATAAGCGTTTGATCTCGTTAGGGTTTCCAATTTTAGTATCAAAGAAAAACACTAAAAATACAATGATCAAAGGTACTACCGTACCACCTACGATCGCCATTACATAACTCACCTCTGTATTGGGACCAATAGCCCCTCCTCCGGTATCTTTGGCTTCGTCAATGATAACAATATCCGAGACATTGGCCGCTTTTACAATCCCGGCTTGGCTGCGTTTATCTAAAAACACCCCATAAGCGCCTTCGGTTAAATTATAGCGCCGCTGAATTCCAAACAACTGTTGCTGCTCTTGCGGCAGCTTACGCATCTGCCCTTCAGTTGCTGCAATTTCATTACGCACTTCCTGCAATTGTCCGCGCAAGATTTGCTGACTCGAAGCCATGTTTTCAAAAAGCACCGCTTTTATCGCATCAATACGACGGTCTAGGTCTCTAAAAGCCGGGTTATTCGGTTTTGCGGTATACGCCAAACGTCTACGCTCTTCAGCCAACTCGATGATACTGGAAACGCTACTCGTCACGCTTCCTTCCCCGATTCCGGTTATGGAAGGCGCCGGAATATCGGTACCATAATCTTCTCGCGTACGCAAATAGGTTTCTAAGTCTCGATAATACTGCAAACGTTGCTCCAGATTCTGCTTTTGCGCATCCAGCTCCGTGATCTTCGCAATCAGGCTTTCTTCGCTGCTTCCTATACCTATACTGCTGTTTTCATCTCTGAATTTATCCAGCTCTTCCTGCACATTCTTCATCTCTACCGATTTTACAGCAAGGCTGCTATCGATAAACTGAATGGTTTTGGTCGCAAATAAATTCTTACGCTCCAGCTGGGTTTCGGCCAAAATCCGTACGGACGCATTTAGATAATCTACCAAACGTGCTTTGTTATTTCCGGTTAAGCTTAAGGTAAGAATACTGGATCCTGATGGCGTTTGACTGATGCCAATATCACGATAACGACCTACAACACCGTTAAAACTATTGAAGCGAATGATATATTCCTTTCCTATCTCCGGCGGTAACCCGGAAGGGTTCAATTTAAAATTGAGATAAGGAAGATCTACAGGGTCCCCAAGCGTAAAAGATCCCAAGATGGGCGCAGCCGGCAAAGGTAAGTTGTGTACTTCTTTAGTATCATAATTTTGAGCAGAACCCGAGCCCCCGTTAAAATCGATAGACAACTTATATTCGGTAGCACTTGTAAAAACAACTTTTACTTGTTTCCCTAAAAGCTGAGGGCGTGCGGTATTTACATCTACAAGAAAAGGGGTCGCTCCATAAATATCTTCTAGATGATATTCCCCCTGTTGCAAATAATCTACATAATACTGTAATTCTTCAACCACAGTCTCATTATGACTTCTGGAACGCAGCAAAATAATGGCCGTCTGCACCTTATCTGTGGTTCCTCCCCAGTTGAATGTCAAACTGGTATTTGAAGTAAAAAAGGGATTCTGGTCATCTTTTACCGTGATCATGTTACTCATACGATACACAGTTTGACGGCGCACATTTTTATAATACGCAATGTAATAGGCGATACCTATACATACCACAAAAAGCGGCCACCAGGCAAGAATCTTCAGCAGAAAACCTCTGAAGTCAAAGAAATTTTGCAGGTCTTTTATTTCAAATTCATCTTCCATTTAAAGGCGCGCGAATAAAAGAATGGTTGTGGTTGCTAAGGTTAAAATGGAAACAACAGTAGTAAGCGACTGTAGCCCTGTAGTTCCTACTCCCAAAGATTTCTGCGGAAGCGGGTTCACCAAAATCACGTCATTGGGCTGAATAAAATAATACGGCGAATTGAGTGCATCGATCTTGGTCATATCGATATGATGAATCTTCTTACCTCCCGGATATTGACGAATGATCAACACATCGGTTCGGTCACCGTATTCTGAAATATCACCGCTATTTACAATGGCATCTAATAAAGACAGCTGCTCTACCAATTCTACTTTCACTCCGGGACTTCCCACTTCTCCTCCAATGGTATATTTGATCCCGGCCAACTTAACGGTTACGAATATATTGGCCTCTTCAGTAAAATAATCATCAAGGAGTTTTTTCTCTATAATTTCGCGAATCTCTTCGGTTGTATATCCTAAAACCTGAACTTCTCCCAGCGTGGGTAAGCGAATTGCCCCGTGGCGATCTACCGCAAAACCGTCATAATAATAACCTTCTCCTAAATTACCTCCTTCTTCAGAGGCCGTCTGCGGATTGAAAAGAGCTACCAATTCTTGATCTAATGCTTTAACACGAATGCTTAAAACATCATTAACTTGAACTCGATAAGGTTGTTGCTGAAGGTTAACCTGAATAATACTGTCTTGCGCAGCTTGCGTCTCTTGAAGGTAGGTTAACTTTTTAGTTGGAATGCACGACCCGAGTGTCGCGAAGAGCGCCAAAAAAAATAATTTGACGATGAAAGGAAAGATCTTTTGCCCGTAAATACGTGACTTTAAGGCAAAGCTTCGCTGACTTAAGTCCCATTTTTTAGGGAAAAGCAACGAATCTGTAAGTATATTCATACAAGTCGGGATTGCATCTCCGACAAATATAACTTTTAACATTTAATTATGAAACTGTAGTGTAGAGTAACTTTGTTAAAAGTTGTCAACAAATGAATAGAATAGAATAACTGAGTAAGTGCTTTTAATTCGCGACTTCACTAATAAATTTGATACGATACAGACGCAGTTCATCTTCATCGTAATCGCCGTCAAATTCATCAAGAGCAGCTTCGATCTTATCGGTTTCAGCCTCAAGGAAGTATTCGTGGAGTTCCTCCTGCTGATCTTCATCCAGAATGTCTTCGATCCAGTAATTGATATTGAGCTTGGTTCCGCTATAAACAATAGCTTCCATCTCTTTAACAAATTCAGGCATTTCTAACCCTTTAGCTGAAGCGATATCATCAAGAGGAAGTTTACGATCAACGTTTTGAATGATGTATAATTTTAGTCCGCTATTAGATCCTGTAGATTTCACTACTAGATCATCAGGTTTGAGAATATCATGCTCTTCCACATAGGCAGCGATCAATTCTACAAACTCGCGCCCGTATTTTTTAGCCTTACCTTCACCAACACCAAAAACATTGGCCATTTCTGCGATCGAGGTTGGATATTTAATCGCCATATCCTCTAAAGAAGGATCTTGAAATACAATATACGGCGGCACTCCTTTGCGTTTCCCAACTTTCTTGCGTAAATCCTTCAGCATAGCGACCAGTTTAGGATCGGTTCCTCCACCGGCTTTAGCACCGCTGGCAACAGCGACCGAATCAGCGCTTTCATCATAAGCGTGATCTTCAGTCATCATAAAAGATTCAGGATTTTTAATAAAGTCTTTACCTTTTGGAGTAAGCTTGATCACACCATAAGTCTCAATATCTTTACGCAAATAACCCGCCACTAAAACCTGACGCAACAAGGCTTTCCAATACGATGACTCTTTATCTTTTCCGCAGCCAAAATAAGAATCGGTATCCGTTTTATGCGAAGAGATGATGGCATTTGATTTACCAACCAAGGTAAAAACCAACTCTTTGCCTTTGTAAATCGCTCCGGTTTTGTCTACCACCTCTAAGAGTTTAACCACATCCTCCTGCGCCTCGTGTTTCTTTTTGGGGTTGCGCACATTATCATCCAGATCACCACCTTCGCCGGTCTCATTATCAAATTCTTCCCCAAAATAATGCAGAATGAATTTTCTACGGGACATCGACGTTTCGGCATAGGCAACCACTTCTTGGAGTAAAGCGTGACCGATTTCTTGCTCCGCTACCGGTTTCCCGCTCATGAACTTCTCGAGTTTCTCGATGTCTTTATAGCTGTAATATGCCAAACAATGTCCTTCGCCACCGTCTCTTCCGGCACGGCCGGTTTCCTGATAATAACTTTCTATACTTTTGGGGATATCATGATGAATCACAAAACGCACATCAGGCTTATCGATTCCCATCCCAAAAGCGATGGTTGCCACCACCACGTCTACATCTTCCATCAAGAACATATCTTGATGTTTGACGCGACTCTTTGCGTCGAGCCCTGCGTGATAGGGCACAGCAGAAATTCCGTTTACTTGTAAAACTTGCGCGAGCTCTTCTACGCGTTTTCGGCTAAGGCAATAAATGATGCCGCTTTTGCCTTGATTTTGTTTTACAAAGCGAATGATATCTGCATCAACATTTTTGGTTTTTGGTCGTATTTCGTAGTATAAATTCGGTCTGTTGAAAGAAGCTTTAAACGCATTTGCGCCAGACATCCCGAGGTTCTTCATAATATCCTCCTGCACCTTAGGCGTTGCAGTAGCAGTCACCGCGATGATAGGAATATCATCACCTATACGCTTGATGATTTGTCTTAGATTTCGGTATTCTGGTCTAAAATCGTGTCCCCATTCGCTAATACAATGCGCCTCATCGATCGCTACAAAACTTATTTTTTGCGACCTTAAAAACTCAACATTCTCTTCTTTAGTAAGCGATTCAGGAGCAACGTAAAGCAGTTTGGTAATTCCGTTAGCGATATCTTCTTTTACCTGCTTGATCTCCCCTTTGTTTAAAGAAGAATTCAGCACGTGTGCTATACCATTTTCTTTTGAAATGCCTCTTAGCGCATCGACCTGATTTTTCATCAATGCAATTAAAGGGCTCACAACAATCGCTGTTCCTTCTTTAATTAGCGCAGGTAATTGATAACATAGTGATTTTCCGCCTCCGGTGGGCATAATCACAAAAGTATGTTTCCCTTCAATAATGCTTTTTATAACATCTTCCTGTAAGCCCTTAAACTGGCTGAAACCAAAATATTTTTTAAGGGACGCGTGTAAGTCTATTTCTTCTGAACTCATTAAAGCTTATTCAAATTTGCATACATTTGTATTCTAAATATAGTAATTTCTACAGCACTAACAAACGGCTTAATCTTATATCTTTTGAACACCTACGAGCAGATTCTAGACAGCGCCAAGCGAACCATCGCGATGGAACTCGAAGCTGTCGCTAATCTCCACACCCTTATTGACCAAGACTTTGCTAAAGCTGTTTCTTGTATTTACAACGCCAAAGGCCGGGTAATTATTTCGGGCGTTGGTAAAAGTGCAATTATAGCGCAAAAAATAGTAGCGACCTTAAACTCCACAGGAACACCTGCGGTTTTTATGCACGCGGCTGATGCTATACACGGAGATTTGGGCACGATTCAGAAAGAGGATGTGGTCATATGTCTTTCAAATAGCGGAAATACTGCCGAAATTAAAGTATTGATTCCCCTGATCAAAAATCAAGAGAATACGGTCATCGCAATGACTTCAAATAAAGATTCGTTTCTTGCTAAAAATGCAGATGGGCTTATTTTGGCTTACGCCGAAAAAGAAGCATGCCCGCATAATTTAGCACCCACCACCAGCACCACGGTGCAGTTGGTTATGGGCGATGCGCTGGCCTTAGCACTTTTAGACCTTCGCGGATTTTCAAAAGAAGATTTTGCCAAGTATCATCCCGGCGGTGCTTTAGGAAAGAAAATGTATTTACGCGTTAGTGACCTTATTGCACTAAACGACAAACCGGAAGTAACAACCGATACTCCCATTAAAGCTGTAATTGTCGAAATTTCACAAAAAAGACTGGGAGTGACTGCCGTAACCAAAGACGATAAAATCGTAGGCATTATCACAGACGGCGATATACGACGCATGCTTGAAAAGAATGAAGTGCTCACAGGCCTTACTGCCGAAAGCATTATGAGCAAAAACCCTAAGCAAATTACTACAGATGCAATGGCCACCGAAGCCCTTGATATTCTAGAAACAAACAGCATTACACAACTCTTGGCTGTAGATCACGATAATAATTATGCAGGTGTGGTACATTTGCACGATTTAATTAAAGAAGGAATTCTATAATGGCGAAAAATACGCAAGCAAATCCGGACGAAATGTCCTTTTTAGATCATCTTGAAGAACTGAGATGGCACCTCATACGAGCAACTTTGGCAATAGTCATTGTAGGTACCGTAGCTTTTATTTTTAAGGACTTTATTTTTGACTCGATCATATTTGCTCCGGCTAATCCAGATTTTATTTCTTACGAGTTACTGTGTAAAGTAGCACAAATGGTAGGCTCAGATAAAGGCTGTGTTAATGAGATGGACTTTACCATTCAAAACCGTACGATGGGCGGGCAGTTCAATGCTGCCATTTGGACCTCGATTATCGTAGGTATCGTAGTAGCATTCCCCTATGTCATCTATGAATTCTGGAAGTTTATTTCTCCCGGACTTTATGAAAAGGAACGCAAAAACTCGAGAGGCTTTATCGTGATCTCTTCGCTGCTGTTTTTCATGGGAGTGCTTTTTGGGTATTACATAATCGCACCACTTTCAATAAATTTCTTAGCCAATTTTACTGTAGGTGATATGGTTAAAAATGAATTTGACATTGGCTCTTACATCGGATTAGTGCGGGCCAGTGCTCTCGCGGCCGGTCTTATTTTTGAATTGCCAATCATCATTTATTTCTTTACCAAAATTGGCTTGGTCACTCCGCAATTCTTGAAGAAATACAGAAAGTACGCCTTGATCATCGTGCTTGTTGTTTCGGCAGTGATCACTCCGCCAGACATTTCAACTCAGGTCATTGTTTCAATACCTATCTTGATTTTATATGAAGTAAGTATTTTTATTTCAGCATTTGTAACACGACAAGAAGCACGCGAACTGAAACGCGCTCAAAAACGCAACAAACAACAATAAAACCCCTATATATGTCAGAAAAGACCTTAAATCAAGTTGAAGAATTTAATGCATACCGTTCAGAAATGAACGAGAAAATTCTAGGTGATAAAAACAAGATCATCAACCGCATTTTTAATTTAGACACCAACGCGTTTGCTCCCGGAGCTCTAGACGTAAAAACCAAAGAACTCTTAGGTCTTGTTGCCTCTACCGTTTTGCGCTGTGACGATTGTGTGCGCTATCATTTAGAAAGCTGCCACAAAGAAGGGGTTACCAAAGCTCAAATTATGGAAACGCTTAGCATCGGCACATTAATTGGTGGTACGATCGTGATCCCACATTTGCGTCGTGCGTATGAATACTGGGAGGTTCTTGAAGAAAACGCTTCAAAATAATACTTGAGTCTTAAAAGCTGCGTTGTGTAAACGTGGTATTTTAAATTAAAACACATGAAACTACGAGCAGAAAATTTAATGAAGTCTTACAAAGGCCGAAAAGTGGTAAAAAGCATTTCGGTTGAAGTTGAGCAGGGCGAAATCGTCGGACTTTTAGGTCCCAATGGTGCAGGAAAAACCACTTCATTTTATATGATCGTAGGACTTGTTAAGCCTAACGGCGGAACGATCTACCTCGACAATAAAGACATCACTAAATACCCGATGTATAAACGCGCACAAAACGGTATTGGGTATTTGGCTCAGGAGGCTTCGGTTTTCAGAAAGCTGAGTATTGAAGAGAATATCTTGAGCGTACTGCAAATGACCAAATTGAGCAAGAAAGAACAACTTGCCAAAATGGAAGAACTCATCGATGAATTCAGCTTGGGGCACATTCGCAAAAACCGCGGAGATTTACTTTCTGGTGGTGAACGCCGCCGTACCGAAATCGCGCGCGCGCTCGCAACCAATCCTAATTTTATTCTGCTTGACGAACCTTTTGCCGGAGTTGATCCCGTAGCGGTTGAAGACATCCAACGCATTGTCGCGCAACTGAAACAAAAGAATATCGGGATCTTAATTACCGACCATAACGTTCAAGAAACGCTTGCCATTACAGATCACACTTATCTTATGTTTGAAGGAAGCATTCTCAAGCACGGCGTCCCTGAAGAGTTGGCTGCAGATGAAATGGTGCGAAAAGTGTATTTAGGGCAAAACTTTGAACTGCGTAAAAAGAAATTGTTTCAATAAAAAAACCTGTTTTTATTTTTTGATATAGGCTCGGGTTTGCTCGATCCAATCTGCCGAATATTCTAAAAACACATCTGGCGTTACTCCAATTCCTTCATAAGGCAAATACTTTTTATGTGCTTTTGAAGAAAGACTCAATTTAAAATAACCACTGGGTAATTTATGCGATTTACCCTCAAGCTCGTAGGTCAATATTCCTTTGGAATAATCTCCTAACACCATCACATTGTCTAAAGCGCGCATTTTTAACGCAAACTGTTCTGCATTGCTTGCCGTATTTTGATTGATCAAAATATAGAGATGATGCCTTTTAGCATAGCGCCTGAGTATTTTGTACAACAGTTTAGAATTACGATCTCCTCCTCCATAATTATTTCTTAGATCAACGATAAGATGATCACCCAGCTGTTTGTTTTTTAAGGTCTCGTAGAATGCTTCAGCCTTTGAAAGCGTAGGATTAAAACCGCTAAAACTCCCCACTTTGATATAAGAAACTTCGCTGTCCAAACCTTCAAACTGATAGTTTTCTTCAGTATTTTTTGGGAGCCAAAAGTCTTTTTGATCAACATTCTTTTTTAAACTAAGACTGAAAAATGTCCCGTTGTTCAGTCCAGTTCTGATCATCATCGGGGTTTTGGTCTGATAATTCCCCATTACCGCAATGAACTTCCCCTGAGACTCCGGCAGTAAGATTCCTAACTGTTCTCCTGCGCTCCACAACGGCAATTGAGATTCTAGAATGCGCATCTCATACCCTTCCTCATCTTTACGTCTTACAACACCTACTTTTAATTTAGAACCTGCCGAATAGACTCCTTCAACCGCGCTTTCTGGAACTGTTTTAAGCCTTTGCTGAAGCTCTAAAACAGCATCAAAATGCGGATACATCGCATAAAAATCAGTTTCTTGATAAGCTGTAATTTTCTCAGCTTCCGTTAATTCTTCAGCAACTTCTTGCTGTATTCCATATAAACTGTTGTGGCCGTCATTTAAAAGGCTAACCGCTTTGGCCAGTAAAACATAGCAATCAAAAAGTGACGTGGTGCTTTCAGCTTTTGCTAAAAGAACTTCCGTAGCCTTATCAAACTCGGAAGTGTTCTCGCCGTAATCGACCTTATAAGCAGGACTTTGTTTTAAAACATTTACCAAAAACTCCAGATCCTTTGAACAATCACAAGCAGCTTCCTGCGCCATTAAAGAGCAGGTTGAAAGCAGAATTAAACAAAGAAAATAGAGTGAAATCTTAATTTTAAGAGTAGTCTTCATCGGTTCGATTTTTAAAAGTTTGATAAGACAAATCTAAAAAGCGACTTTAAGCCAAGCCTCTATTCATAGGTGTTTGGGATGAAACACCGCTAGTTTGTGGTGAAATTAAGCACGTCTTTAACCTTAGGGAGATAGGTTTTTGAAACCGAACATTGCAAATCGTGAATCATCGTGATCTTGAACTTGCCATTTTCAGAATTTATATACTTATAATGATCGGGGTTGATCAAATATGAACGATGCACCCGAAGCAATTGTGGTAAATCTGAAGCAACAGCGCTTAGTGTATTTCGTATGAGATGTTTTTTAACGCGATTGTCTTCGGTATAACTAACCTCAACATAATTATCTGCACTGCTTATCATAATGAGTTGGTTCCACGCCAATCTAAACCCCTCATAATTGCCCGATCCGGCAATAGTGATTTTTTGTTCTTCTTCCCTTTTCTCCAGATAACGACCAAGACCATACCTCCCCGCCTCAACAATAGGCAAAACCACCAAAAGCGCCGGGATGTAAATAGATTTAATAAAATACAATAAGGAATATGGGTTGGGCTCATAAGGAACTACAACAAATAAATATACCAGACGCACCATTACGAGCCCCAAAAGAGAAAAGGCAAACAGCATCAAAAACTCAGAACTTAACTTCCAAACTCTGGCATTATAAACATAAAGCCAAGACTGCAAAGGCAAAAGCAAGAGATAACCGAAAGAGGCCACAAGGCTATAAACCGGTAAATAAAGTAACTTCTCATCAAAATAAAGCTCTTTGATATCAAGAGGCTCTGTAAAGAACAGAAAGACAAAAACCCATAGAAATAAGCCTACAGCGATAAATAGATGATGTCTTAAGGAAGGATCAAATGGAAATCGCATAACCACTAATCTGAAAACACAGCTTCATTCCCTTTTGCGATCGCTACAAGTTTGCTCAATTGCTCCTCAAGAATACGATCTTCTGACAACTCAGGCAACGCATCGAGCGCAAACCAATGCACTTCACCAATATCAAAATTGGGCGCAAAATCACCTGCTGTAATTTCGCATAAATAGCATAATTTATACACGTAATGCGGTTGCAGCGGGTGCGCATAATTTCGTTTATCGAGCACTGCCAGCAAGCGTTTTACTTCTGCTTTAAAACCGGTTTCCTCTTCGATTTCTTTCAATACGTTTTCTGTAGGCGTGAGTCCTACATCTGCCCAACCTCCGGGAAGCGTCCATTTATTGTCAACGGTTTCTTTAACCAATAAAACTTCTCCTTCAGCATTTAAAATCAAACCACGCACATCAACTTTAGCAGTAGGATAATCTGTTTCCGGTAGAAAAAAACCAGTGAGCTGTTCTACCGGTAAATCGCTCAAAATACTCATCATCTCTAAAGCAAGTGCACGCAACTCTTCGTAACGCTCGGCATCATAATTCTCTTTGTTATAAACAAGTCCCGCTTCTGCTAAGGATTTTATTTGCTTTACCTGATTGAGTAGATTTTCTGAAATGCTCATAGTTAATTTTTAAGCTGCGCTGCCGGAAGAATCTCTTCTTCTTTTTCTTCTGGCTTAATACGTTTCTGAAGCAACAAGATTTGACCTAAATGACTCGATTGATGTTCCATTACGTGAAACCATCCATAAAAATTGGTCATTCCTGCACCGGGAATCTCTTCTTGCAACCACATGTCATCACGCTTAGCAAGCTCTTTTTTAGTCTCGGCTCTAACGTCATTATACAAATCTAAATAATATTGAGCCGTTTTCCCTTTGATCTGCTCGCGACCTAAATCTCCCAAATCTAATGCAGCTCCCCATTTGGCTTCCTCTTCTTCATTAAAAAATCGTCCTTCAAAGGTCAGGACCTGATATAATTTTTCGGCTGCAGCAAGATGATAAATAAGTGCTCCAATACTGTTAGCCTTATCATCCATTAGGTAATCTAATTCATAAACCGAATGCCCGCTCACTGCTCCTTCAACACGTTCTTTCATCGCATCAAGCATACTTACGAGCACTCCCATTTGCGGAGTAAAACCTTCTTCGGCAACAATTTCCATTGGTCTTGCAGGTGTTGCTCCCTCTCCTTTGATCAAAAGCGCCTGTGCTCCTGAGGCCGCATCTGCTGCAACGTCAAGACTATATTCTTTGACCTTTACCTGTTGCCCTTCAGCAATACCGCTGCTCCAATTTTGCAAGGGATGTGCTGAAGTACTTTTTTCAAAAGAGGCATTGGCAATAGGCGCCTCAACCAGTTGCCCTTCCTCATTTTCTAAAAACAATTTAAAATCGTCAAAGTAGAAGTCACCATTTTGCATACATAAACCGCCAATATTCAACGTTTTTGCCTGCGCATCAAAAGTACCGTTAATACTATATTCTTGATAAGAAGCTGAAGTTGCGGGACGGTCCATCATATTATCAAAAAAACCGGTTTCTTTGTTTTTGTTATCCACGCGCACCCACAACCCGGCAACTCCATTAGGGTCCTCTGAAATCACTTTTATTTTTCCGGTAAGTTTGAATTTTACAGTTCGTTCTGTTTTCACTTCAATAGACTGAGCAAAAGAGGTCCAGCCTCTTGAAATGGTTTTTTGAGCATTTACAGAAAAGCAAAGTGCAAAAATGAAGAGAACAGTAAGTTTAAAGGTTTGTGCTTGCATTGGTTCAGTTTTTTTGATTCTTTTAAAAGACACGCAATAGTTTAGAACGTTGCAAGAGGCAAATCATCAAGCTCTTGAGATCAATGAAAGCAATACATAAAGTACAATGATCACAGGTATCGCCGCAAAAGTCAACCAAAACAAAAGAATGATCGCCAAAAGTAAAAAGCCGTATCTGATCTTATTTTCTGCCAGACCCCAACTTTTAAATTTTAAGGCAAAAAGCGGAATTTCTGCATTGAGCATATAGCAGCTTAGTGCTGTAAGCGCCAGTAAAAACCAGGTGTTTGTAATCAGAGTTTCGGCGATCGCATAATCCTGAAACTGTACAATAAGCGGAAGACTCAGAATAAGAAGTGCATTCGCCGGAGTGGGTAATCCTATAAATGATGTGGTTTGACGGGTATCAATATTAAACTTTGCCAATCTAAATGCCGAAGCCAATGTGATCGCAAAACCTAAAAACGGAAGCAGCGAGACACTGTCCCAAGACATCCCGGCTTCTACCCAACGCTCTCCTGTGTTCCAATTCTCTAATTTATGCAACATCTGAAACATCACCATTCCCGGCACGACCCCACTGGTAACCACATCTGCCAGAGAGTCTAACTGCAGTCCGAGCTCGCCTTCCACCTTAAACATACGCGCAAAAAAACCATCAAAAAAATCAAAGAAAACACCGGCAACTACAGCATATGCCGCATAATCTAAATGCCCGGTAGCTGCAAAAAACACACCCAACATTCCACAGAATAAATTGGCCATTGTAAATGCATTGGGAATATAACTCTTGATGTTCATAGGTTTGTTATTAGCGTAATCTTACAATTCGTTTCGCAGCTAAAAATAGCGAAAAACTACGGTCAAAAAGAAGACTTATGAAACTCCTAACGTTTTCAAGCGAAGCTTTCAGCTTAAACCACCCTAATAAAAGTTGGTAACACATTTTTTAGAAACGAGTCTTCAATTTTGAGACAAGCAAGGAAGCATTAAATCCTCTAGCAGCGCCAAAAATAAAATTTAAATTCTCAGCAGATTTGACCACCTTTACAGCAAAACGGCGTCTGGCTTGAAAAGCACTCTACTCTCTTTTATGCTCCTATGCACAGCTCTTTCTTTGAAAGCGCAAGCCGTACGCTCGTATTCTAACGAATTTTTGAACATTGGTGTAGATGCTGCCTCTCTAGCGATGGCTAATGCCGTTACTGCCAGCACCTCTGATGTGAACAGTGGATATTGGAATCCCGCCGGGTTGGTCAATCTTGAAGATAATCAGCTTGCACTAATGCATGCGAGTTATTTTGCCAATATTGCCCTTTACGATTATGCCGGCTTTGCAAAACCTCTAGACGATCGTACCGCTCTGGGGGTTTCTTTGATTCGCTTTGGTGTGGATGACATTCTCAACACGACCCAACTTATTGACACAGACGGGAACATCGACTACAACCGGATCAGTTTATTTTCTACCGCAGATTATGCACTGACCGTCTCTTTTGCTCGCGAGATGCCGGTACAAGGTCTTAACATTGGAGCAAATGCAAAAGTGATACGGCGTATCATAGGAGATTTTGCATCAAGCTGGGGTTTTGGGATTGACTTAGGCGTGCAGTACAGCGTGGGCGAATGGCACTTTGGAGCCATGGCGCGTGACATTACCACATCGGTAAATACTTGGGCGATAGATGAAGAACAATTTGCCACGATTAGCGATGCGGTTGAAGGTCAAAATCAGGAATTACCAGAAACACTAGAAGTTACCATCCCAAAATTGCAAGTAGGCGTCGCACGCAATTGGCTCATTAATTATGATTATTCTATAAAAGCTGAAGTTGATTTAATGATGCGCTTTACACAAACCAATGATATTCTCTCAAGCGCTGCAGTAAGTGCTACGCCGGCAGCAGGAGTAGAATTTGGGTATACCGGTCTTGTTTTCATAAGAGCGGGTGTTGGCAACTTTCAAGAAATCACCCAACTCGACGGAAGCAACCGTATAGGCTTTCAACCTAACATTGGCGTAGGTTTTCAATACAAAGGGATTCATATTGATTATGCACTAACCGATATTGGAGATCAAAGCGCTGCGATCTATTCTAATATTTTCTCTTTGAAATTAGACTGGGAATTGTTCCGGTAGAGAAGCTTTATACTAGACCTTCACCGCCCGAAGCATTTCGCGTTTTCCCGGAGGTCCCGGCAAGCGTTCTACTTTGAAGCCAACGGCTTGCATGGCTCGGCGCACACTTCCTTTAGCGGCATACGTTACAAGTACTCCTCCCGCCTTTAAAGCACAGTACATTTTCTCAAAAATAGGTTCCTCCCAAAGTTCGGGTTGCACGCGAGCACCAAAAGCATCAAAATAGATCAAGTCGTGTTGATCTTGATCTTCTAGTGTTTCAAAGGTTTGCTTACGCTTTTTAAGCTGAAAAGCTTCTGTAATTGTTTCGGTTTGCTCCCAAGGCGTTTGGTGCATCTTTTCAAAAACTGCTTCAAATACTTGCGCATCTGCAGCTTCCAGATAATTAAGCTGCGCTAGTTCTTCAGAAGAAACTGGATAGGCTTCGACTCCTTCATATAAAAGGTTTACCGAAGATTTTTCTGTGTGAATTAAGGTAAGTAGTGCATTCAATCCAGTACCAAAACCAATTTCTAAAATATGAAGGCTGTTTTGATCAGGGTTCTCATTCATCCAGAAATCCAATCCCATTTTCAAAAAAACGTGCTTCGCTTCTTGTACAGCCCCGTGCATCGAGTGATACTGCTCGTTCCAGTCGGTAATTTGAATGGTCGTAGAGCCGTCACCGGTGGTTACGATTTTA
>TARA_R100000306_G_scaffold62566_1_pt1 | contig 43247 bp, 39 predicted proteins | sample TARA_R100000306 | Tara Oceans TARA_R100000306 (sample SAMEA2620824) | marine metagenome | biome: marine biome (ENVO:00000447); feature: mesopelagic zone (ENVO:00000213); material: "saline water (ENVO:00002010), including plankton (ENVO:xxxxxxxx)" | depth 1000 m | reverse complement strand
CTGCCGCTCGAGCCCTACTATGGCTTGAAATACCTTGTTCTGGTCCTGATCGTGGTCGCGGTAGGCGGGCTGGGCAGCCTGAAAGGCTCACTGTATTCTGCGCTGCTGCTGGGCTTTATCGACACGATGGGTCGCTATTACATTCCCGCGCTGGGGGGATTCATTATTTATCTTGCCGTACTGGCCATCCTGCTGGTTCGCCCACGTGGTCTTGTGGGCCGTGCAGGCTAACCCGGAATCGCACACGACATCATGAACACTCAATCAAACAGCAACCTGATCGTCGGCGCATTCCGCCGCCAACGATACAACCTGGCCGATGCCGCGCTGGTCGCAGCGGCGATTCTGACCCTGATTTTCGGCGAATACTATCTTGCCCTGGCCGCCATGGTGGTCATTATGGCGATTTTCGCCCTGTCGCTTGACCTGGCCCAGGGCTACGGCGGCGTTGAATCGCTGGGGCATGCCGCATTCTTCGGCGTTGGGGCCTATGCGGCCGCACTCTATGCGCCGCACATTTCCTCCGAACCGATCAGCGGATTGCTGGTTGGCGCCATTGCCGCCGGGCTTGCTGGCCTGCTCTCGGGATTTGCCGTGCTGCGCACCCAGGGCTTAACGCAACTGATGCTCACCCTGGCAATTGCCAGCCTGTTGTATGAACTGGCCAACGTGGCCAAATCCGTTACCAATGGCGACGACGGCCTGACCGGCTACGATGTCGACCCCGTACTGGGCCTGTTCCAGTTCGACATTTTCGGATTTACAGGCTTTATATATGCCTGCATTGTCTTGCTGCTGGTTTATGCCTTGTTGAAGAAACTGGTTAATGCCTCAATTGGCCAAACCGCGCAGGGTATCCGGGAAAACCAAACCCGAATGCGCATGCTGGGCGTACCGGTTGAACGCCGGCTTTGGCTGCTTTACACCATCTCGGCCGCCATTGCCGGCATTGCCGGCGCCTTGTCGGCACAAATCAACCGCATCGTCGGCCTCGATTCCCTGGCCTTTACCTTGTCGGCCAACGTGCTGGTGATGCTCGCCCTGGGCGGCCCAGGGCGCTTGTACGGCGCCATTTTCGGTGCCATTTTATTTGTACTGCTGTCGGATCGCGCGGCGGCAATCGACCCCACCAACTGGCTGGCCGTGCTTGGTATCGTGCTGATTCTGATTGTCCGCTACGCCCCCGACGGCCTGGCGGGCCTGGTGGCCCGTACCGCCGCAAAAAGGAACGCTAAATGACAGTCGCACTTGAGCTTCAAGGGCTAAGCAAAGCTTTCGGGCAGCTTCAGGTAACCCAGAACGTAAACCTGAAGCTGGAAAAAGGCGTGCGCCACGCCCTGATCGGCCCCAATGGGGCAGGCAAAAGCACGCTGGTACATCAGATTACCGGGCTGCTACAACCTTCCAAAGGGAATATTCTGCTTAACGGCACCGACATTACGCGCCTTTCACCGGAAAAGCGCGTAAAAATGGGTCTTGCGCGTACCTTCCAGATTAACTCCCTGTTCAACCACCTGACCGTGGGTGAAAACATCGGCCTGGCCCTGACCGCACGCGAAGGGCGCGATGCACGCCTGTTCGGCAGCATCACGCAATCGCCCGAACTCATGGATGAGGCGGCGCAACTGCTGCACTCGCTTGGCCTGCTGGCGCTGGCAAACAAAACCGTAACCGACCTTGCGTACGGACAAAGACGCCTGATTGAAATTGCCCTTGCATTGGCACTTAAACCGTCCGTACTGCTGCTGGACGAACCGGTTGCGGGCGTCCCGTCAACGGAAGGCACACGTTTGTTCGACCTGCTCGAAAGCCTGCCACAGGATGTTGCCGTTTTGGTCATTGAACACGACATGGACCTCGTCTTTCGCTTCGCACAACGCATTACCGTTTTGGTGGAAGGTGCTGTGCTGGTCGAAGGGAGCGTGAAGGAAGTACGCAACGACCCACGCGTTCGCGCCGTTTACCTGGGAGAACGTCACCATGGCTGAATTATTGAAAGTAGATCATTTAGATGCCGGCTACGGCGAAACTGTTGTAATTGAAAAGCTGTCTTTAAGTCTGCAGGAAGGTGAGGCCTTAAGCGTTCTGGGCCGTAACGGGGTCGGCAAATCCACGCTGCTCAATACGCTCATGGGCCTGACCACGCAACACGCCGGCACCATTCAATACCTGGGTAAAGACATCGGCCCTGTTCCAAGCCATGAACGGGCAATGTCGGGCCTGGGCCTGGTGCCCCAGGAACGGGAGATTTTTCCATCGCTTACCGTGCATGAGAACTTGCGCGTGGCTCAGCAACCGGGAGAATGGAACACAGACCGTATCTACGAGCTATTCCCGCGTTTGGGCGAACGCCGACGCAACATGGGTAACCAGCTCTCGGGCGGCGAACAACAAATGCTGGCCATTGGCCGCGCCCTGATCGGTAACCCGCGGGTTTTGTTGCTGGATGAACCCTTTGAAGGACTGGCGCCCATTATTGTCGACGGTCTGGTCGAGGCCTTCCGCAAACTGCGCCAGAACTCGCGCATGGGTATTATCCTGGTTGAACAGCATGCCGAACTGGCGCTTGAACTAACCGAGCGTGCCATTGTGCTGGATCGCGGCATTATTCGTTGGCAAGGCCAAAGCCAGGGTTTGCTGAATGAGCCCGATCTGCTGGGAGAGCTTATTGGCCTTGGGGCAGCGTAAACTTCAGCCCCCCAAAGGCAAGCGCGATTTCAGCGCGCGGTGGGCACCCGCCGCGTTTTCATGAAGTCTTCAAAAGACTCCCCGCGCATAATAGCGTAAACCTCTAAATTGGTTTTTTTCACCACACGGGCAAATTTTTCCAGCACAAAGAAGTTCACGCCATGCTGGACCAACCCCAGCCAATCGACATTTCGAATCAAGACTTTTTCTTCTTCGGTTAAACCCGCTTCGGTCATCAAGCCTTCCGGATCCTGCAAATAACGCTCGCGCCACTGCGCTTGAATCATGTTCCAGAAAAACCGATTGATGTTCAGGCGGCGATTGCAGGTGCGAATGTCGAAAGCATAGGTGCCTTCTATGTTCTCGAGACCTTTCAATTGTGGATTCATGATTGGCCCCCTTAAGCTGTGGCACTTTGGCCGGATGCCGCGGCCGCAGGTGTGGCGGCCTCTTCTTCACCTTCGTACAGTACAACTGTCATGGCAGTGGTGGTGGCCAAATAGTAATTCTGGTGAATCTTGCGAATTTTTTCGGGCATGGCACCGCGCATGGCCAGCCACATAATTTGCTCAACACTTTCCGCACCACCCAGGCGAACGTAATCGGCATGGGTTAATTCTGTAAGTTTTTCAGGATTGTGCTGCAAAAGTTCCAGAAATTCCTGGTCCCACGCTTCATTGTTGAAGCCCGTACGTTCACCATGGATTTGATGCGATAAGCCGCCGGTACCCACTACCACAACCCGCAAATCTTCCGGGTACGACTCGATAGCACGGCGCAACGCCTTGCCCAGCCTGTAGCAACGGCGCGGGGTGGGCAAGGGATACTGCAACACATTCACCGCAATCGGTACCACCACGCCCGGCCAGTCGGGCTCGTGCGGCCACATGAGCGGCAATGGCGAGGCGCAACCATGATCAATAGGCTTGTTCTGGGTAATGGTGAGATCGAACTCATCGTTCACCAGCGATTCTGCAATATGCGCCTGCAAATCGACATTGCCCCGAATGTGCGGCAAATTGCGCAAGCCCGCGCCCTCGTCGGCAATGGGGAAGCGTTCGCCCACCCCCAGCGTAAAGGTAGGATACATGTCGAAGAAAAACGTGGTGGCATGATCGTTATAGATGAACACCAGTGCATCGGCTTTATTGTCTTCAAGCCATTTGGCAACGGGTTTGTAACCATCGAACAACGGTTTCCAGGCCGGGTCTTCCTGCTTGCCCTTATCGTATGCAACGCCAATAGTGGGTACGTGTGACGTACCAATACAACCAATAATCTTCGCCATGACGGCTCCTGCCAAAAGAAATTTCCCTACTTAGCCATTCTACTTTTGGGATCCAAAACACGCAATTGGTTTTTATTAATATCGTACAAACACCAATTTGGGATCCCAAATTGGATTCCATATAATGAGCGGCATAGCCGTTCAACCTTGTCTTTATATTGAATCATGAACACACACTCAACCGTTGTTGTTCAATTGCGGGAAATGGTGCTCAGTGGCGAACTGGCGCCGGGCGAGCGCGTAACCGAAGCCGAACTGGCAACCCGCCTGGGCGTTTCCCGCACCCCGGTTCGCCAGGCCCTACCCGCTTTGGCCCAGGAAGGGTTACTGGTGCCCGCAGGCAAGCGGGGTTATTCCGTGCGCGCCTTCACCACCCAGAACAGTATCGAAGCCGTGCGGGTACGCGCGCTGCTTGAAGGTTTCGCGGCCCGTCACGTTGCAGAAAAAGGGGTGTCGGCCCCAGTGATGTCGGCACTGAAAGCCTGCCTGGCCGAAGGCGATGCCTTGTTCACGCAACGACAACTGCAAGACGACGACGAATTGCGCTATGGGCAAATGAACGCGCGGTTTCATGCACTGATAACGGAAGCGGCCAACCTGCCGCTGCTGGAAAGCCTGACGGATCGCTGCAACGTGGTGCCGTTCACCGCCCCCTTGAGCGTTGCGTTTTCAAATACCAATAAAGAACGCATGTTCGACTTTTTGTTTTATGCACATCGGCAGCACCACGCCATTGTGGATGCCATTGAAGCCGGCCAGGGCGATCGCGCCGAATTTTTGTTTCGCGAACATGCGCATACGCAGGAACAAAGTTTGATGATGGGTTCGACACTGGGCGATGCAACCGCATCAGCCCATGCCGAACCCGCGCCAAATGAACAAACATAGACCATAAACGCGATTCTTCATGACGTTACAGGCGCTCCAGCAATGCGTCGCAACTCATGACATGACCCGTTGAAAAAGACAGGATCCGCAAAGTTGCCTGGTGTACATCTTCAGCGGGCATCGCACCGAACCCCGTATCGGGGTAATCGAATGTTCCGGTGCCATCCGAAAGAAATACGACCTGGTAGTTATTGAACATCGCATCCCTTGCCGTCGCATGGCAACAATTTTCCGTTGTCGTGCCGGCAACCACGACCGTTTTAATACCCCATTCCCGCAGCAACATATCGAGCGGGGTGCCGAAAAAAGCGCTGTAACGCGGCTTCTTGATCACATGCTCGCCGGCTTTCGGCGCAATCGGAGGATAGATATCACCCCCTTCCGTACCATCAATCAATGCTTTTCGATCAGCTATTGGAGGATACAAATCATCGAACAACCCCATGTCTGAACCGTCGCGCCGGTGGACATGGGCGGTATAGACAACGCGCACGCCCTTCTCACGACAAACATCCAGGGTTTTGTTCAAGCGCGGCACAAGGTCTTGCGCCATTTGCGACAAAAGCGGCGCCCCCGGCGCCACAAAATCATTCTGCATATCCACGACAATAATTGCCGTTGTCTTTGGATCAATTGCATCGCAACGATAGGGCATGCTAGCCTCCTTGATAACTGTAATGTGTCTACATTGTGAGGCGACGACCCGACTTTTGCTTTTCTGTCACCGACAATTATTTGCCTGAGAAGGCCAGGAGGATATTGTGATTTCCTTTGCCAGCGTAGGTCCGCAAGACGGGTTCGAGCATTGGCATCACGCCACATGTCGCAATTACTCCCACACCGAATGCCAGCGCATCCCGGACAAAGACTTCAGTGCCACCGTTGCCTCGCAGGCTTTTGGCAACCTCGTTTTCAGTCATATCAGTTCACACATCCGCAACGGCAGGCAACTCACAATTCGACGCGAACCCTCGCACATTCGGAAAGACGGCAGAGAGGAGTTTTTTCTATGGGTCGGGCGACACGGTAAAACCATTTTCGAACAGCACGGGCAAATCATCGCGCTGGCACCGGGCGAAGTCATGCTGATGGACCAGACAAAGCCATTCAAACTGGTTTTTGGCGAGGTCTCAAGCGCTACGATGATTATCGCGGATCGGCCACAACTCACACACAGGTTGCCCTGGATTACATCTGCAGCAGGCAGGAAAATACCTGCAAACACGCCTTCAACCCGATTATTCATACAACTGCTTGATGGCCTGACGCTTGCCCGTCGCGAACTGAGCCCGGCTCACGCAATCAAAATGGAAAACGCAACCCTGGACATGTGGGCGGGAATCCTGGATGTTTCATTAGGACAAGCGTTTTCCAGCGGCCAAACCCATCGGCAAAAGACACAACAGGTTAAAGACTTTATCAGGGCCAACCTGGATATCCCCGATTTAGACAGCCACCTCATCGCCCGATCCTTGCATATCTCAAGTCGAACCTTATGCCGCTTGTTCGCCCAGGAAGGGACAACGCCCATGCGCTGGCTGATGCAGGAGCGCCTGATGGCGAGCCGGCAAGCCCTGGAGCTTCGCCGCTTTGATCGCGTTACCGATGCCGCCGTCGCCTTTGGCTTTCAAAATCTTTCCCATTTCAGCCGTTCATTCAAGGCAGCGCATGGCATGTCGCCGCAACAGCTTGTAAGGAAACGCTGATTCAACTGCGCAGGCACAGCGAAACAATGAAAGAAAGCCAGTCGAGGACTGGCTTTCTGAATGTCTGGCGACACAATTAATTCAAACAGCGTCTAGAACGGAATATCGTCGTCCATATCGGCCAGGTTCGCTGCCGGTGCCGCTTGCGGTGCGGCCGGGCGAGGCTGCTGCTGTGCCGGGCGCTGGGCGCGCGGACTGCTTTCGCCACCGAAATCACTGCTGGAATCGCCACCATCGCGGCCACCCAGCATCTGCATTTGCTCTGCCACAATTTCAGTGCTGTAACGATCTGCGCCTGTTTCCTTGTCCTGGAATTTACGGGTTTTGATGCGGCCTTCAACGTAAACGGCCCGGCCTTTCTTAAGATATTCACCGGCGATTTCGGCCAGGCGGTTGTAGAACACAACACGGTGCCATTCGGTTTCCTCGCGCTTCTCACCGGAATTCCGATCTTTCCACTGCGAAGTGGTGGCCAGCGAAATATTGCAAATTGCCACGCCGTCGGGGCTGTAACGTACCTCGGGGTCGCGCCCCAGGTTGCCCACCAGAATCACTTTGTTTACTGAAGCCATTTGTTCACCCCCAATCAATAAAATTCGTTCACGTTCATTATCGTTCAATTCAGGGCCTGGAAATCAATTGGCCCGAAGAACTACCACAGCACATTTTTGTCCCGCTCAGGTGTCTTTCAACGGCCTCATGCCGCGCGCCACCCCATACCAAAGCAGGGCCAGTACTGCACACAGCAGGAACACATAAGATGCTCCTGCGTATGTAATGACCAAGCCGCCCAGCGACGCCCCAATGAACACGCCGAGCGCTTGCGACATATTGTAAAAGCCCAATGCCAGTCCTTTAAAATCGGGCGGCGCCACGCGGGAAACCAGCGACGGCTGCAACGCTTCAAGCACGTTGAACGCAACAAAGAAACAAACCAGCGCCGCCACCATCCACAATAGTTGCTCGCTGGCCCAGGGCATGAACAACAATGTAACCGCCAAACCCAACACCGACCATTGCAATGCGGCTTTATGTGCCTTGCGGGTTTCAGTATAGAAAACCGCAGGCACCATGAACACAAACGACAGCAAAATAACCGGCAAATAAACCTGCCACAACTGTGCCGACCCAAAGTCACCCAGGCTGGAAAGCACGCTGGGTACAACAATAAACAGCGCCATCAGAATGAAGTGCAGGCAGAATACGCCCAGATTCAAGCGCAGCAAATCGGCATGGCGCAGCACATCAACCGGCTTGACACGCACCAAAGGCGGCGCAGCCCGGGGCGCGGAAGGAACAACGAAAGCGGCCACAAGCAGGCACAAAAAGCCCAAAAGGCTGATCACCCAGAACAGACCCGATAAGCCGAACTGGCCCACGACCACGGGGGACAACACCAGCGATACGGCGAACGACAAACCAATCGACGCTCCCACCATGGCCATGGCGCGCGTTCGTACTTCCGGGCGCGTTGCATCGGCCACCCAGGCGGTAATGGCCGCCGAAACCGCCCCCAGGCCCTGCAGAATACGCCCGGCAATGATCCAGTTAATATCAGACGCCAGCGCGCACATGATGCCGCCGGCAATAAACAGCACCATGCCGGCCACCACCACGGCACGACGACCAAAACGGTCGGACGCCATGCCCAACGGGATTTGCATAATGGCTTGCGTCAAACCGTAGGCCCCCAGGGCCAGCCCCACCTTGGTGGCATCGTTACCGCCGGGAATAGACAGTGCCGCCACCGCAAAAACAGGGGTCAGCAGGAACAAGCCCAGCATGCGCGAGGCAAACAGCAGCGCCAACGAAAAGCTGGCTTTGCGTTCGGTGGGCGTTAGTTTCAGTTTGGCCTGGGTTTCATTAACGGCGCCGGCACCGGAGTTACTCATAAGGTTTCTTTAGCGACAAATTCAATTCACACAATCAAAAGCAATGCAGGCCGTGCTCAAAAGAGCGCAGCGCGTTATAGTAGCAAGTTAGCCTTTTGAAAGACTTTCTACTGAAAACATGGACGCAATTCGCATCCGCGGTGCCCGCACGCACAATCTGAAAAACATCTCGCTCGACCTGCCTCGCCACCAACTGGTGGTGATAACCGGCCTGTCGGGCTCGGGTAAATCGTCTTTGGCATTCGACACGCTGTACGCAGAGGGCCAACGGCGCTATGTGGAAAGCTTGTCGGCCTACGCACGGCAATTCCTGCAATTAATGGACAAACCCGATGTCGACCTGATCGAAGGCCTGTCGCCGGCTATTTCCATTGAACAAAAAGCCGCCGGCCACAATCCGCGTTCCACGGTTGGCACCATTACAGAAATTCACGATTACCTGCGCCTATTGTACGCGCGAGTGGGCACCCCTTTCTGTCCCGACCATGGTTTGCCGCTACAGGCACAAAGCGTGAGCCAAATGGTCGACAAGGTCATGGACTGGGCAACGGGAACCCGCCTGGCCATTCTGGCTCCGCTGGCGCGGGCCCGCAAAGGCAGTTTCGAAGACGAATGCGCCAGCCTGCAGGCGCAGGGCTTTGTGCGTTTGCGCGTTGACGGTGACATGGTAGAGATCGACCGTCTTGAACCCCTGAAGAAAACCGAGAAGCACAGCATTGATGTCGTGATAGACCGCTTGCGCGTGAAAGCGGAAAGTCGGCAACGCCTGGCCGAAAGTTTTGAAACGGCGCTGTCGATTACCGACGGCCGTGTCGTGGCGTTGAATATGGACACCGACGAAGAAGTCGCGTTTTCCAGCCGCTACGCCTGCCCGGTATGCAGCTACAGCCTTACTGAGCTCGAGCCGCGCCTGTTCAGTTTCAACAATCCGGTCGGGGCCTGCCCGCGCTGCGACGGCCTGGGCCACGTTGATTTTTTCGACCCCAAACGCGTCGTGGCTTTCCCCGAACTGAGCCTGGCCGGTGGCGCCATAGCCGGATGGGACCGGCGCAACGCCTTTACGCACGCCTTGCTGACCAGCCTGGCGGCCCACTACGAATTCGATATCGACGCGCCATTCGAATCGCTGGATGAAATAACGCGTGAACGTATCCTGTACGGCTCCGGCAATGAAGAAATTCCTTTTATCTACCTGAATGAAAAAGGCCGCAGTACCGTCAAGAAACACACATTCGAAGGCGTCATTCCCAATCTGGAGCGCCGCTGGCGTGAAACCGACTCATCGGTGGTTCGAGAGGAACTGGCCAAATGTCGTCACACACGCAGTTGCCCCGACTGCCACGGATCCCGGTTGCGCGCTGAAGCGCGCAACGTGCTCATCGGCAACGAACCGGGGCCCCAGGAACGCATGGGGCGCGCCATTTACGAAGTGGAGGCGCTGTCCTTGAAAGATTGCCTGGGCTGGTTCCAGCAACTGACCTTGCAGGGCGCCAAAAAAGAAATTGCAGATCGCATTATTCGCGAGATCGAGGCACGCCTGACTTTCTTGAACAATGTCGGGCTGACCTATCTTTCCCTCGATCGCCGCGCCGACACCATCTCGGGCGGTGAGGCCCAACGCATTCGCCTGGCCAGCCAGATCGGCTCGGGCCTGACCGGCGTAATGTACGTACTGGACGAGCCTTCCATTGGCTTGCACCAGCGCGATAACGACCGCCTTATTCAAACCCTGCAACATCTTCGCGACCTGGGTAACAGCGTCATTGTCGTTGAGCACGACGAAGACATGATTCGCAGCGCCGACTTTGTAGTAGACATGGGGCCGGGTGCCGGTGAACAAGGCGGCCGGGTCGTGGCCCAGGGAACCCCCGGGGAACTGCTGGACAATGCCGACTCGCTAACCGCCCAGTATCTTACCGGTGCACGCCGCATTGCCACGCCGGAGCGCCGCCCGGTCACCGAAGAGCAGGCGCAACTGGTATTGAAAGGGTGTACAGGCAACAACCTGAAGTCTGTTGACCTTAGCGTGCCTGCCGCTCGGCTGGTGTGCATTACAGGGGTTTCCGGTTCGGGCAAATCCACGCTCATCAACGACACACTCGCCGTGTCAGTGGCGGCCGCCCTGCATCGGGCGCAGACCGAGCCCGCACCCCATACTTCGCTTGAAGGGCTTTCACATTTCGACAAAATCATTAATGTCGACCAAAGCCCGATTGGGCGTACACCGCGCAGTAACCCCGCCACCTACACCGGCATGTTCACGCCGATTCGTGAACTGTTCGCCGGCGTACCCGAGGCCCGCACGCGCGGCTACGACCCGGGCCGCTTTTCATTCAATGTTAAAGGCGGGCGCTGCGAAGCCTGCCAGGGCGACGGCGTGGTGAAAGTGGAAATGCACTTCCTGCCCGACATGTATGTGCCCTGCGACACCTGCGAAGGCAAACGCTACAACCGCGAAACGCTGGAAATTCGCTATCGCGGCAAAAACATTAGTGAAGTATTGAACCTCACTGTTGCCCAGGCGCTGGATTACTTTGAGGCTGTCCCTTCCATTGCGCGCAAGCTCAACACATTAATGGATGTTGGCTTATCGTACATACGGCTTGGGCAAAGCGCCACCACCCTTTCCGGTGGCGAGGCGCAGCGCGTGAAACTCTCGCTGGAACTGTCGCGCCGCAGCACAGGCAAAACACTATACATCCTCGACGAGCCCACCACGGGCCTGCACTTTCACGACATTGCCCTGCTATTGAAAGTGCTGCAACAATTGGTCGATGCTGGCAACACAGTCATCGTGATCGAGCACAATCTGGATGTCATCAAAACCGCCGACTGGATTGTCGACATGGGCCCGGAAGGCGGCAACGGCGGGGGCCGGATCGTGGCACAGGGTACACCTGAAGACATTGCCGGCAACGAAAGCAGTTATACCGGGCGCTACCTTTCAACGGTACTCAAGCGCGAAACCGTGTAACATCGCGTCACCGGCCAACGGTGATCCGTCGTATCATTCCCAACCCTGCTGTTCCGTTATCCATTGTGAATTCTGCTAACCAATATGAGCGCTTCCAAACCCGACTGGCATGTGGTCAAAAAATCGAAAACACATGGCCATGGTATTTTTGCCGCACGCAAAATTCCTGAAGGCACGAACATCCTGGAATACAAAGGCAAGCGCATTACGCATGAAGAGGCCGACGAAATCCATCCCACCAACCCCGACGACCCGTTCCACACTTTTTTCTTTTCATTAAGCTGTGGCAAAGTCATTGACGGGGGGCAGAAAGGCAACGACGCCAAATGGTTCAACCACTCATGCGGGCCCAACTGCGAGGCGCAGGAAAACCAGAAAGGCACCAAGGTATATGTGGTGGCCCTGCGCGATATCAAAAAGGGCGAAGAGCTTACCTACGACTACGGCCTGGTCCTTGACGGGCGCATTACCAAAAAGCGGCGCGAGGAATATCAATGCCTGTGCGGCACCCCGGAGTGCCGGGGCACCATGCTGGCGCTGAAAAACAAGAAAGCCCGGAAAACAGAAAAAGCAGATCAAAGCCAGGGCAAATAGGCGCACTGCTGAATCAGGCGGGAGAACAACGCGTTTACTTGAATGCCGTCTCGATAAAGCTGCGCAATTTACGCGAATGCAGTCTTTCTGGCGGCATGTCGCGCAAGCTCTCCAGGGCACGAATGCCAATCTGCAAATGCTGACCTACCTGGCGACGATAGAATGCGCTGGCCATGCCGGGCAGTTTCAACTCGCCATGCAGGGGCTTGTCGGACACACACAACAAAGTGCCGTACGGCACCCGGAACCGGAAACCATTGGCGGCAATCGTGGCCGACTCCATGTCCAAAGCAATCGCGCGCGATTGCGACAATTTCAGTACGGGTTCATTCTGATCGCGTAACTCCCAATTACGGTTGTCGGTCGTGGCCACCGTTCCTGTACGCATAATGCGCTTGAGTTCCCAGCCCGAAAGCCCGGCCACTTCGGCAACGGCGCCTTCCAGCGCCACTTGAATTTCTGCCAGCGGCGGCACCGGAACCCAAATCGGCAGGTCGTCGTCGAGCACGTGATCCTGCCGTACATAACCATGCGCCAGCACATAATCACCCAAACGCTGGGTGGTACGCAGCCCCGCGCAATGCCCCAGCATAATCCAGGCCGAGGAGCGCAAAACCGCCACGTGGTCGGTCACGGTCTTGGCGTTGGAAGGACCCACGCCAATGTTAATCAACGTAATACCGGTATTGTTTTCCCGCAGCAAATGATACGACGGCATTTGCGGCATGCGCGCCGGGTGCACGCCACTGGGCTGCTGCCCCTGCCCTGCCAGCGTTACGACATTGCCAGGCTCCACCAGCGCCGTGTAGTCGCCCTCTTCACTGGCCAGCATACCCTTGGCCCACTGGCAGAACTCATCGATATAGAACTGGTAGTTGGTAAACAGCACATAACTTTGAAAATACTCGGGCCGCGTCGCCGTGTAGTGCTGCAAACGATGCAGGGAATAGTCGACGCGTGGGGCGGTAAAAGGGGCAAGGGGTTCCGGTTCGCCCTGCTCGCCACGCCAGGTACCGTTCACGATCGCGTCGTCAGTGACGGCCAGATCGGGCACATCGAAGTGGTCGCGTAATTCGCCCCCCACCGAGTCGGCATAGACACCTTCCACATAATGGCCTTCAGGAAACGCAAAATGCAGGGGGATGGGGGTATCGGACTCGCCCACTTCCACACCCACGCCATGATTGCGAATCAGCAAGTGAATCTGTTCGCGCAGATAGCGCTCGAACAGACGCGGCTGGGTGATGGTGGTCATGTACATGCCGGGTTCGACCACATAACCGTATGACAAACGGCTGTCGACACCTTGATAGGTCGACACCTTGATGCGAATGGCCGGGTAATAGGCGCGAACCCGCTGGCCTTGCGGCAGTTGGCCGGCAGCATAGCGGTCGAACGCCTCACGTATAAAAGCGGTATTGCGCTCGTAGATTTGCACCAGTCGCTCATAAGCCGCGTGGGCATCATGAAATGCGGCAAAGGGAATAAGCTGGGGCAAGCTCAATGGCGAGATAACGCTGCCACCCGATGAATCCGACATACCTACTCCTGTGCAATCTGGTCCATGAACGACGCCAACGCCGTGTCTTTTGCCGTGACGCCGCCGGCGTCATGCGTGGCCAGCGTCACGGTCACGCGATTGTATACGTTGAACCATTCAGGATGATGACCGGCCTGTTCGGCCTGCATCGCCACCCGGGTCATGAAGCCAAAAGCCTCATTGAAGTCGTTGAATTTAAATGTTTTCTCGATGGCATCGCGGTTTTCTGCAACCGACCAGCCCTGCAGTGTTTCAATGGCGGTCGTTGCACCGATAAGATCCGAAGATTGGGTCATGAACATTCCTCTGCACTTTGAAGGTTTAACGATTAAATATGATGAAAGCTTGAACTATAAGTTCAAGCTTATTCAACTTTGAACTGGTTGAGCGACTACAACGGACAGTCCATACTATGCATGTGAACACAAACCGGAGCATGACTCAACGATCATGTGGGCCGCAACAGGAAGGATAAAAAAATGACACAACGAACTCAATGTGAACAACTGCAAGTTGCCACTTTACTGCACCAATTCATCGAACAGGAAGCGCTGCCCGAAACCGGTATCGCATCAGATACGTTCTGGAAAGGTTTCAGCGCCATCGTGCACGATCTGGCCCCCAGGAATCGTGCCCTGTTGGCCGAGCGCGATCGCATACAGGCTGAAATGGATGCCTGGTACCGCAAGAACCCCGGCCCCATTAAAGACATGGGGGAGTACAAAGCGTTTCTGAAAGACATTGGTTATCTGAAAACCGCCCCGGCCAACGTCAAGGTCGACACCACCAATATCGACGTGGAATTCAGCGAGCAGGCAGGGCCACAACTGGTTGTTCCCATTACCAACGCCCGCTATGCGCTGAACGCCGCCAATGCACGCTGGGGCAGCTTGTACGATGCCCTTTACGGCACCGATGCCATTCCCGAAGACGACGGCGCCACCCGCTCGGGCGGCTACAACCCGGCAAGGGGCGACAAGGTTATTGAATATGGCCGCCGCTTCCTGGATGACACGATTGCGCTGTCGTCCGGTTCCCATGCCGGCGCCACGGCATACCAGGTCGAGCACGGCCAACTTCGGGTCACGCTTGAGAACGGCGAAAAAGCCACCTTGAAAGATGCGTCATTGCTGCTGGGCTACAGGGGCGAGGCCTCGGCGCCTGAAGCACTGGTCTTTCGCCATAACGGCCTGCATTTCGAAATACAGGTCGACAAAAACCACCCCATTGGCAAACAAGACAAAGCCGGGGTGAAAGACATCCTGATGGAAGCCGCACTGACCACCATTATGGACTGCGAAGACTCGGTCGCAACCGTAGATGCCCAAGACAAGGTTCTGGCGTATCGAAACTGGCTGGGCCTCATGCAGGGCAACCTGACCGAAGAAGTCGCCAAAGGCGATAAAACCATTACTCGCGCACTGAATGCCGATCGCGAATACACCGACCTGCAAGGCAACAAACAAAAACTGGCCGCGCGTTCCATGATGCTGGTACGTAATGTGGGCCACCTCATGACCAACCCGGCCATCCTGGATAAAGACGGTAACGAGGTTCCCGAAGGCATTATGGACGCGGTGGTCACTTCGCTTGCCGCCCTGCACGACCTGAAGCGTAAAGGCAATTCGCGCAAAGGTTCGGTCTATATCGTAAAACCCAAAATGCACGGCCCTGATGAAGTGGCGTTTTCAAGCGAACTGTTCGGCCGCGTTGAAAAACTGCTGGGCATGCCACCCAACACCCTGAAAATGGGCATTATGGATGAAGAGCGACGCACCAGCGTGAACCTGAAAGCCTGCATTGCCGCCGCCAACGAACGGGTTGCGTTCATTAATACCGGCTTTCTTGACCGCACCGGCGACGAAATCCATACGTCAATGGAAGCCGGCCCCATGATCCGAAAAGGGGAAATGAAGGCAACCGACTGGATCAACGCCTACGAACACAACAACGTTCAGGTAGGCCTGGAATGCGGCTTACGCGGGCGGGCCCAAATTGGCAAAGGCATGTGGGCCATGCCCGACAAAATGGCCGACATGCTGGTACAGAAAATCGGCCAGCTCAAAGCCGGCGGCAATACCGCCTGGGTGCCTTCGCCCACCGCCGCTACGCTGCATGCCCTGCACTATCACCAGGTTAGCGTGCAGAATATCCAGTTGGGCATGGAAGGTCAGAACGACCCCACACTGCTCGACAAGATCCTGTCGGTGCCTGTTGCCACCAAAACCAACTGGTCCGACGACGAAAAACAGCAGGAGCTCGACAACAATGCCCAAGGTATTCTGGGTTACGTCGTGCGCTGGATCGACCAGGGCGTTGGTTGCTCGAAAGTACCCGACATCCACAACGTCGGCCTCATGGAAGACCGCGCCACACTGCGCATTTCCAGCCAGCATATTGCAAACTGGCTGCACCACGATATCGTAACTCGGGATCAGGTCATGGAAACCATGCAGCGCATGGCGGCCGTCGTCGACAAGCAAAACGAAGCAGACCCGCACTACAAGCCTATGGCCGGAAATTTCGATACGTCGGCTGCATTCAAAGCGGCTTGCGACTTGGTCTTCAAGGGGCTGGAACAACCCAACGGCTACACCGAACCGTTGCTGCATCAATGGCGGCTCAAGGTCAAGCAAGCCTGAAAAAGCAAAAGGGGAACCATTCGATGAGCGCAGTCTTCAAAGAGTACGCTGACTACGACGCTTTAGGGCTGGCTGAATTAATCGCCTCCAAAGCGATCAGTCCGCAAGAAGTCCTGGACGCTGCGCTGCATCGAATTGAACAGTTGAACCCGCTTGTTAACGCTGTCTCGGTCAGCATGAGCGACATTGCCCGGGCACAACTTGAAAAGGGGCTGCCGGAAGGTATTTTTCGGGGCGTTCCTATTTTGCTGAAAGACCTGGAGGTCTCGAATTACCCCGGTGTTCCCACGCAAGTTGGCTCGCGCATGCTGGCGCACAACCAGCCCCAAAGCATCAGTCACACCGTGCATGCCCTGATGGCAGCCGGGTTCACCCTTGCGGGCAAAACACGTGTGCCCAACTTTGGCATCAGCGCAACCACGGAACCTGTTTTCGGCGGGCCCGTTCGCAACCCCTGGCATACCGGGTACAGCGCGGGGGGCTCCTCGGGCGGAGCCGCTGCTGCCGTCGCCGCCGGCATGGTGCCGATTGCCCAGGCCACAGATGCCGCCGGCTCATTACGTCTGCCTGCCAGCCACTGTCACCTGTTCGGTCTGAAAGTTTCAAGAGGCCGGGTCTCGGCCGCCCCGGCCGGTGAATTTGCCGGCGGGCTGGGTTCGGCACATGTGTTGTCGCACACGGTACGCGACAGCGCCGCCGCCCTGGATATTGCCTGCCAGCCCTGCCCGGGCGACCCCTATTTTGCGCCGCCGCCTTCAATTCCCTACCTTCAGGCCATGCAGCAGGCACCCGCAAGGTTGCGCATTGCCATCAGCCTGAACTGCCCACCCGGGGCAAACATCGACCCGGATGTCGTTACAACCATTCAAACAGCAGGAAAATTATGCGAATCACTGGGGCATGCCGTCATGGAAGACACGCCTTGTTTTGACTTTGCCCAGGCCACGCACGATTTAGTCCTGATTCATGGCGCCAACCTCAGCAGCCGTGTAGAAACACTCTTGGAAGCACTGGGCCGTGCCCCCGGGCCGGAAGATATTGAAGAGGCGGCCCTTGACTGGGCAGCAATGGGGCGCAAATATACAGCAGCCGATTATGCCGATGCGTCGCGGCGGCTCCAAACCGTGGGGCGCAGCTTCGGCCGTTTCCACCAGGATTACGATATTCTGCTGACACCCGTGGCAGCCCAACCGGCGCTACCACTTGGCACGCTCAGCATGCGCAAGTCGTTCGAAGAGGGCTACCTGAGCGATTTGTTTGCCCACATGGCCTTTACCTCGGTTACCAACGCAACCGGCCAACCGGGCATGTCGGTGCCGATGGGGTTTTCGTCGAACGGCCTGCCGATTGGCGCACAATTTACAGCCGCTTACGGGCGGGAAGACTTATTACTGGCACTGGCCGCACAAATAGAACAAGCCCGCCCCTGGCGCCAACAGCACTCACAGGTCTGGCATCTTGAACAAGGCATCTAGCCAGGCAAATGCTTAAACGTTGAACACGCGCGCGTTGAAGCGGCCTGTGGCTTTTAACGCAGCAAAACCAATTGTGCAACCGCATCCGGGCCACACCACACAATTGCATTCTGATCATACTCACGCCCCATTTCACGCGCCGGGGCCAATTCCAAACCGGGCACCAGAACACTGCCTTCATCCGGCCACCCATGTTCGGGATCAATTCCCGCCGCCTGCAAAACCGGCTTGCGTTGTCGCGCCAACTGATCGAGCAGCCGCTGCTGAAACACCGCATTCTCCCCCGGGGAGTATTGGCGTCCCAGCGGATTAAATGCCGTTATGAAGGCGGCGCAATTGACACCGTAGTATTCGTAAATACCCAGCAGACAAGTGCTGGCCTGTCCGATTTTCAAGACACAGGGCGGTGTCGAGTCGATTCGGTATTCGGCATGCAGATACGCTTGCACCACCGTTTTCCTAATGACACTTTCCATACTTAAATACCTGGCACCCAAGGCCTAGGCAAGGCTGGTCGGCAAGGGCACACGATCAATATGTTCAATTTCAGCCCGGGCCAGTTTTTCCATTAATTGGCATCGCACCTGAGCGTACGTCGGGTTGTCCCATTCATTTATAAACTCGCCGGGATCCGCCTGCAAGTTGTAGAGCTCTCCCCACTCCACCCCGTGAAACACACTTAATCGCCAGCAGCCATCAAACACGGTGTGAACACGCGGCGGGCCGCCCAGACCGGGGTGCGTACGCTGGTGGTCATATTGAATAAACACCGTGTCCCGCTCTTGTGCTTTTTGCCCTTGTGCAATCGACAACAAAGAGTGACCCTGCATTCCCGAAAACGGCACAATGGCCGCACGGTCGAGAATCGTGGAGGCAATATCAAGGGTGGAACCAAGCGCAGGCGTGCGCAGGCCCTTGTTTTGGGCAGTGGGGTCACTCCAGATAAACGGCACGCGCAGAATATCCCGATACTGCTCTGCACCTTTCAAGAGCAAACGGTGGTCGCCCAGGTGATCTCCGTGATCCGACGTAAACAGAATCACCGTGTTTTCACGTTCCCCGGCGTCGTCGAGCGCCTTGAGCAGACGGCCCACGGCGTCGTCAACCATTGAAATCATCCCGCACGTCAGGGCTCTTGCCTCCAACGCCTCCTGCCGGGACACGCCAATGGTATTCATGCCGTTGAGCATGGCATTTCCGGAGTCCCGCACGTTATACAGAGCCTGCACATGCGGCGGCGGTACCCAGTCATCATTCTCGAACGCCTCGGGCACTTGCATGTCTTCGGGACGATACATATCCCAATAACGACCGGGCGGGTTGAACGGATGGTGGGGGTCGGGAAATGACACCATCAGAAAGAAAGGCTGCGCGGCATCTTGCTGTTTTATGAATGCTTCGGCACGTTCAGCAATATAGGTGGTGGGGTACAGGGCCTCAGGCAGCGCGGTACGTACCGCCTGCGGACACACATAGTCATGCGGCAACTGGTTTTCGGGACCCAGCAAGCTCTCGGCACGTGGCTCGCGCGCCAACAGCCATTGCCTGAAGTCTCCACCCACACCATCACCATGCCCCGTCACCAGGTCCACCTGGTCAAAGCCATAAAATGGCGTTGGGATGCGTGCATTCTCTTTGGACCAGAAGTCGGGCCCTTCATTGCGATAACACTCGGCCGTTAAGTGCTCCCGAACCGCCTGGCTTAAGTCCTCGGGAGGCACATGGTAGTTTTCAGTCGGACGCGCCTGCTCAAGCACGGTCGGTGTACCCACAAAATTCTGCAAGTGGCTTTTCCCGATCAGCCCTGTTGTGTAACCAGCCTCACGCAAAAGCTCGACAAACGTCACTTGCTGCGTGGATAACGGTATGCCATTGGCCCGCACGCCATGAACAGAAGGCATACGCCCGGTCATCAGGCTGGCACGATTAGGCATGCAAACCGGGCTGGCCACATAGAACTCGTCAAACAAGGCTCCCTGTTCGGCCAGGCTGTCAATATTTGGCGTGCGCAGCACCGGGTGCCCATAACATCCCAGATAATCAGCGCGATGCTGATCGGTCATAATCAAAATAAAATTGGGTCTTTTTTTCTGTGTCATGAGTTGAGTACCGTTTTTGGCCTGGATGAAAAATGCGCCAGGCACAACACTGCAATGGCAGCACACAAGGTTACGATCGCAATGGTTGAAGCAAAGCCTTCCGGATAAACCGTTTTAGGCAACAAGAGCGCAACGCCCAGCAACAGGTACAAACCGCGCCGCAAGGGCGAAAGGGGTTGGCCCAGATACCCGACCACGCACGCGGTAACCAGCCAGACACCCGCGGTTGCACGGGTCACTGCTAGGACAACGTCAAAGAAAGAGCCATCCAGTATCAGGGCCGGATTGGCCACGAAAATAAATGGCAGAACATACGCTGACCAGGCCAGCCTGCTGGCTTCCAGCGCGGTTTTCATGGGAGGCGTTCCCGCCAGCCCCGCCGCGGCAAACGAGGCAATGGCGACCGGCGGGGTAATCATCGACATCATGCCGAAATACAGCACGAACAAATGTGCCGCAAGGGCATCAATACCCAGCGCAACCAAAGGTGCGGCAACCAGGGTCGACAACAAGGCATAAACCCCGACTGTCGGCATTCCCATGCCAAGGACAATGCAAATCAAGGCTGCCAGCACCAGCAACCCGACCAGATTGTGCCCACCCATATCCACGATTGCTTCGGTCACTTTGAACAAAATGCCGGAAGTATTCAACGCACCGATCACAATACCTGCACCCGCCGCGATCAGGATAATGCCCACTGACGCAACAGCAGTATCACGTACCGCAGCCCAGAGTTGCGGCACGGAAGGACGTTTCCCGCGCACGCCAAACACGCATAACGCCAGGAACAAGCTGGCCGTCGCGATAAGAGCGGCATACTCAGGTCGCCAGGCCAGACTGAATAAACCAAAAATAAGAACCGCGAACGGCATGACAAACAGCCAACCATCGCGTAATTCTGAAAGCGCGTTGGGCCGGTCTTTTTTCGGCAACCCTTTGATGCCATCTCGTGCAGCAATCAGGTCAACCTGCAAATACAGGGCCAGGTAATACAGGAACGACGGAACCAGGGCCGCCAGTACCACAACGGAATACTCCACCTTCAGGGTGGCAGCCATTAGAAATGCCGCCGCCCCCATAACGGGCGGAACCAATTGCCCGCCGGTTGACGCCACCGCTTCCAGACCCGCCGCCGTTTCGGCTTTGTACCCCGCCTTGCGGGACATGGGGATCGTGATCATGCCGGTGGAAATTACATTGGCAACGGCAGAGCCGGAAATGGCCCCGAATAAACCAGACGCCGTCACGGCAATTTTTGCCGAGCCGCCACGAGAACCGCCAAATAGCGCGGCCGACAGGTTCGAGAAGAACTGGCCCCCGCCCGTTGCATGCAATACAGCACCCATAAACACAAAAGTAATGACCACACTGCCAACAATGACCAGCGGCGCGCCCAGAATGTTGCCCTCGAGATAGGCCATTTTGTACAGAAAGGAATCAAGCCTGAAAGGGCGCCCGGAAATGGCATCGGGCAGACTCGTTGCAAAGTAGGCCAGCAAGATTGACGCAATAATAATCAGCGCCAGCGAAAGCCCGGCTGAACGCCTGACCCCCTCTATCAGTACGACAATCACCACAGCCGCAAGAAGCTGTCCAAGCCAGTTGAAGTCATACAAATTTGCCTGGTCGATCAGCACTTCGAAATCGAACGAAATAAACAGCGCCGCCAGAATGCCGGCCAGTGCCAGCGGCGCGTCGATCAGCAAAGAAAGCCTGGGCCGACCTGCAAGCAGGGGGTTGGTGAGAAACACCACCGCCGTCGCCACAGCGATCAGAACGTAAAGATACTGACCCTTATACAAATTGAAACCCAACACGCGCTGAAAGTTGAGTGCCCACAGAATGGCAAGCAACACGAGAATAAGCCCGAGTGCACTGACGATTTTTGTTTTCATTGATACGGCTCCAAGGCAGTGGTCAACCCAGGCTCGCGCAGCGAAAATGGGTGACTAAACGCAACACTGGACTACTTCCAGTTGCCCTGCTCCATGTAATACTTGATCGCACCCGGATGATAAGGAACCGGCAACGCACTTTGCCCCATTAACTTGGGATCAAGCGCCTTGAAATCGCCTGCAGAAGCCACCAGTTTTTCACGATTTTCCGCAATCGCCTTCACAACGTTGTAGACCGTCTGATCATCCACGCGGCTGTCGGTCAATACGACAAAAGGTACGCGGATAATATTGGTTGGCTCAAGAACCCCGGGATAACTGCCCGCCTGCACCGTTTCGATACTTGCTCCCGGCGTATATTTCTGAAGCGCAGCGTGCGCGGCAGCATCGTTCGGCAGGGAAAGCACCCGGACACCCACCACTGCATCGGCTTGCTGTATGACCCCTGCGCTGACACTGAACGTGGTGGCATCCAAGCCCCCGTCCACCAGTTCATTCACCGCCTGAACCCCGTTTTGCACCGGTACCGGCGTGACATCGTCGTAAGTTAAACCCGCTGCCGCCAGCGAGGCTGTCATGAAAGCCGCCACATTCGCCTGCGACTTGAAAGCCGAAGCCACACGTTTGCCCCGCAGGTCGTTAAACGTGTTGATGCCAGCATCTTTGGGAACGAAAACCCCCATTTCAAGCGGATAAACAACGGCCGCCACACGAATGGAATCGTACTTCCGCCCTTTAAATGGCCCTTTGCCATCTTTCGCCGTTACCGCTGCCACAATGTTGGCAAAAGCAAAATCGAACTCGCCGGCACTCATCGCAGGAATAATCGCCGTGGGCCCGCCCTGAGGCACCACCGTAAAAGACAGGTCAAGAGCATCGCCCACGACATCGGCAATTGCAGCGCCCGACGCATACGCCACCGATCCTTGTGGATTCGTTCCGATACTTAACGTTTGCGCCTTTGTCGTGGCGCTAAACGCAAAAAGTGCAACCAAGGCACAAGCCATGCCTGTTTTCGAGAAAAATCGCCCCATTATGTCTCCTACCTTTTTCATTATTTCAACTCTGTGAAAGGCCCACTAAAGCTGTCTTAACGGTAAGTTAATGCGTTCAATTTGGCAATAAAAGTGATATTTCCAATATTTACATGAGTTTTTTATCATGCAAATGGTGTGCATGCTGCAAGCACAATTTGCGCACAATCAGCAACATTTCTTCGCTGACACGACTCAAGCCCGGTTCAGACCGCGTTGTAATGCCAACTGCACCCTCTGTGCCGGCCAGATCAACGGGCACTTCGCGCAGTACCCCGGTATCCAGATCGGCCTGCAACACACCGCGGGGAAAGACCCACAAGGCGTCCGAAATTAAAGTAAAAGCACGGCCAAACGCCACAGACAGTGTTTCGACAACATTCGGGAGGTCGGCAATACCGCGGCTTAAGAAAAAACGATCGATTTCAGGTCGAATAACCGTGCCAAGCGGCGGCATGACCAGGGGATACAGCGTGATTTGCTCCAGGGCCATGCCGCCCTCGGCCTGAAACACCGGATGGCCCGGACGGGCCGCCAATGCCATTGTTTCGTAATATAAACGTTCGAAATGCAGGCCTCTCATTTCATCGATTTCTGCAAAACGACCCACGACAAAATCGATTTCCCCCAGGCGCAATTGCATCAGCAACTGGCGATTGGTCTGCGTTACGATCTTGACCTGAATATCGGGATGCCGCGCTTTGAACTGGGCGACGGCTTCGGGCAACACATTCACCGCCACGTTGGGCAAGGCACCAAGCAAGACCGCACGCCGGGCGTGTTGATCGCTTTGGGCGATCATGTCTATTCCCTGACGCAAGGCCGTCAAGCTAGCGCTGGCATAACGGTAGAAAATTTCGCCCGACGGTGTCAGGGAGACACCGGCCCGGTTGCGCTCCAGCAGGCGATCCCCCACATCGTCCTCAAGCTGGCGCAAACTCTTGGACGCGGCCGAATGCGTAATTGCCAATTCATCGGCCGCCTTGGCCAGGCTGCCCTTGCGGACAATCTCAACGAACAGAATCAGATGGCGCTGATTAATTCTTTGATGCATGGCGGCCGGCTTGTCGACTCATTTTCGAACAGTCGTAATGATTTCGTCGAGCCATGACAACATCAGGTCGATTTCATCAGCGGAAATGTTCAATGCCGGCATGAAACGCAACAGCTCGGGCCGAGGCGCGTTCAACAACAAACCTTCCGGCGCACGGTCGCGAGCCGCCGCCACCATGGCCGGACCGTCTCCCTTACCCAAACGCAAGGCACGCAGCAAGCCAAGCCCGCGCTCGCCCTGCATGCCCCATTTTTCCGACAAGGCAAGCAGGCCGGCCGACAGCTGTTCCGCGCGCTCGTTTGCGGCGGCGAGGAAACCTGGTGCCGAAACCGTATCGAACACCGCAATGCCGGCAGCCGCCATCAGCGGATTCCCGTTATACGTACCACCCTGGTCGCCAGGCTCGAAGCACGAGACCGATTCGCGGGCGCACAACGCCGCCAGCGGCACCCCGCCGCCAATGCCCTTGGCCAGCGTCATGATATCGGGCTCGATATCAAAGTGCTGGTAGGCAAACAGCTTGCCCGTGCGACCCATCCCTGTTTGCACTTCGTCTGCAATCAATAACATCTCGTGCTGGTGCGTCAATTCGCGCAAACCTTGCATGAACTCAGCGCTGGCAGGAATCACCCCCGCCTCGCCCTGAACAGGTTCCAGCATGACCGCCACGGTTTGATCATCGATAAGGGTACGAACGGAATCAAGATCGTTGAGTTCGGCTTTCGGGAAACCATCGACCTGGGGGGCGAAAAGAGTATCCCAACCCGGCTTGCCCGACGCCGACATCGTGGCCAGCGTACGCCCGTGGAAACCATGATTGAACGTAATGATTTTATAGGCGCCCTTCTTATGCAGGCGACCCCATTTTCGTGCCAGCTTGATGGCACCCTCATTGGCCTCGCCACCACTATTGGCAAAAAACACGCGATCGAAACACGAAGCACCCGTAATGCGCTTGGCCAGATCAATGGAAGGCTGGTTATAAAAGGCGGGCGAGGGGTTGATCAGTTCAGCGGCCTGTTGCTGCAAGGCTTTCACCAATGGCGCCGGGCAATGGCCCAGGCAGTTCACCGCCCAGCCTTGAAGAAAATCAAGATAGCGCTTGCCCGTATGGTCTTCAAGCCACGAGCCTTGCCCTTTGGTGAAAATAAGGTCAGGACGGGCAGTAATTTCCATCAGCGCATTCACGCCGGCACGATCAAATTCCATAGGGCTTCCCGAAAAATGAAGAAAGAAACAGACATAGCGGCGCTGTAACCGCGCCATTTAAAAAATGAATGTAAATTTTAACGCACCGTTGTCGGCTTGATTGGCCTGCTTTTCAAGCAGACGACAAATACAATGGCAGCGTTACGCCCTGCGGCGCAACGCTGCCATTACCTGTGGCCCAAATACATTCAAAGCCAGTCCACCCAGAATGACCAGGCCGCCAATCCACTGCAGCAAGGTTAAATGCTCATCGAGCAAAATGGTGGCCGACGTCAGCCCCACGAAAGGGACGAGCAGGCTCAAGGGTGCCACGCGATTGGCCGGATGCCGGCTAAGCAGCCAGGTCCATAAGCCAAAGCCCAGCGTGGTTGCGAAAAGTGCCAGATAGATCAGTGCACCGTACCCTTTCAGACCCATATTCTGCAAGCTGTACAAAATAAGCTCAGGGCCTTCAACAAAATAAGACATAACAGCAAACGGCAACGGCGACACAATGGTGCCCCAGATCACCAGGTTAAGCATTTCCACCTTGCCTGCGGTTTTCACCACAATATTGGCCACCGCCCAACTTAAAGAAGCCAACACAGTCAGGAAAAAGCCAATTAGCGTTACGTGCCCAGACGTTTCACCCACCGCAATCAATACCAGGCCCAAAGCGGCGATAACCATGCCGATGAGATTATGGCGCCCTACCGGTTCACCCAATACGGCCGCTGCAATCAAAACGGTAAAAAACGCCTGCCCGTTCAAAATAACCGATGCCAGCCCGGCCGACACCCCCATGGCCATGGCCGAAAACAACAGGCCGAACTGCAGAAAGCCGATGGTAAACCCAAAATAAAAAAGCGACCGCCAAGGCATGGCAGGTCGCTTGAAAAAGGGAATGAACATCGCCACCAGCAGGAAACGCAAGGCACCCAGCAGGAATGGCGGGATTTCCTGCAGCCCTACTTTAATCACAACAAAGTTCAGCCCCCAGGCCACAATAACCACCAGGGCCAGAAGTGCATCCTTAAGCGGCACACTTCCCCCTGCTGAATTTAGCGGGTGGCCTGTACTGCAACAGGCAAACCTTATTGAAATACCGATGAGCCGCCATACGCCCCGTCGTCGGTGCCGTAGTTGGCGCCCTCGATCTCAATTTGTACCGACTCGATATCAACCTGAGACGCACCGCCTTTGTAATGCATCACGGTCGAGGGGATCAGCATCACAATTGCGACCATTAACAACTGAATGCAGATAAATGGCACCGAACCCCAGTAAATCTGACCTGTAGTCACCTTTTTAATGGTCTCTCCCGTCAGCTTGTCCTGGTAATCGACCTTAGGCGCGACAGAACGCAGGTAGAACAGGGCAAAACCAAACGGCGGATGCATAAATGAGGTCTGCATATTCAATGCCAGCAACACGCCAAACCAGATCAGGTCAATCCCGATCGCTTCTGCAGCCGGGCCCAGCAACGGAACAATAATAAAGGCCAGTTCGAAAAAGTCGAGGAAGAACGACATGACGAACACAAAGATGCTCACGATCACCAGGAAACCGATTTCGCCGCCGGGCAGGCCCACCAATAAATGCTCAACCCACAAATCGCCATTCACGCCGCGGAAAGTCAGCGAAAAGACGGTTGAGCCCACCAGGATGAAAATAACGAACGCAGCCAGCTTGGTTGTGGTGTCCATTGCCTGTTTCAACAGGCTCCAGGTTAGCCGCCGGCGTAACAAAGCCATAATGATGGCCCCAACGGCACCCATTGCGCCGCCTTCCGTGGGCGTTGCAACGCCAAGGAAAATCGTGCCCAATACAAGGAAAATGAGAATAAGCGGCGGAATCAGCACAAAGGTAACGCGCTCGGCAATTTGCGACAGCCAACCCAGGCGCAGCACTTTGTTCAACGCAGCCAGCACAAACGCGACCGCGCCGCCAATCAAGGAACCCACCACAATGGTTTCATCAACTGGTGCATTTTCAGTCAAGAGGGCCTGACAACCCAAAACCGCGAACACCGACGACACCACCAGCAGCACCAGTAGCGACGGTATACCATGGCTGCCATTGGGTTCGATAAAAGTGCGTGCCTGCACGGGAATAGCCGGCCCCGCTTTGGGGCGAAAGAACGAAAGTGAAAGTACATAAATAATGTACAAGCTAACCGTCATCAAGGCCGGAACCATTGCGCCCCGATACATATCGCCAATTGAGCGGCCCAACTGGTCGGCCAAGACGATCAATGTGATCGACGGCGGAATAATTTGCGACAAGGTACCCGAAGCCGCGATCACTCCGGTTGCCAGACGCCGATCATAACCGTAACGCAGCATAATGGGCAGGGAAATCAAACCCATGGAGATAACCGAGGCAGACACGACCCCGGTTGTCGCACCCAGCAAGCCACCAACGACAATCACGGCAATCGCCAGGCCGCCACGCAATGGACCAAACAACTGGCCAATGGTTTCGAGCAAGTCTTCGGCCATGCCTGAACGCTCAAGAATCAACCCCATGAAAGTAAAGAACGGGATTGCCAGCAAGGTGTCGTTTGCAATAATGCCGAAAATACGTTGCGGCAGCGCCTGAAAAAAGGTTGGCTGAAACAGACCAAGCTCAACCCCAAGCAAGCCAAACAACAAGCCGTGACCGGCCAACGTGAATGCCACCGGAAAGCCCAGCAACAAAAATAAAATTAATGTAGCGAACATGACCGGGGCCATGTTGGCAATTAAAAACTCAATCATCAACGACCCTCTGCCTGTTGTTTCGTATTGTCGGTTGCATTGGAGGCAATTTCATCGGCCAACGCCTCTTCCTGTGATTTCGCGTCTAAGCGAAGCGGATTAGCGCATTGCCCCCGAAGAAAGCCAATACACTTGATCAAGTGAGATACGCCCGCCAGACTCAACAGAAAAAAACCGAGTGGAATAAGCGCTTTTACCGGCCACCGAATCAAACCGCCGGCGTTGGATGACGTTTCATGCAGCACGTAAGACTCAATTGCCTGGGGAATAGACAAATAGAGGATATAAACGCACACAGGCAGAAAGAGAATCAGAATCCCGAAAATATCGATTCCGACCTGCTTGCGTTCAGATAATTTGTTATTGAGGATATCGACCCGGACATGGCCGTTTCGCAGCAACGTATACCCGGCAGACAACAGGAAAATAGCGCCGAACATATACCATTGAAGTTCCAGCCAGGCATTCGAACTCATATCGAATGCCTTGCGAAAGACAGCATTGGTTGCACTGACGATAACAACCATCAGAATGACCCAGGACACTAACCGGCCCACGGTGACATTCAACCCGTCGATAAGACGGGAAAGGGCGAGCAAACCGCGCATAACTACTCCTTTAACAACTCGCTTACAACTTAATCTTCATGCACCTGGCGCCAAGGCGTGGCTCGACGCTCCAGCCAAACCAATGCGCCATAAAGCACAACACCCATCGCCGCGAGAATGAACAGCGCAGCAAACACACGCACAGTATCGAACACGCCCTGCGCGCTCATGATGACGTAACCCAGGCCTCTTTGCGAAGACACGAATTCACCCACAATCGCACCAACCAGAGCCAGCGACATGGCGACTTTCATGCCCGCCACAACTGAAGGCAGGGCGCAGGGCAACTTCACTTTGAAAAAGAAATCCCAGGATGTCCCTTTCAATACACGCCCCAGGTCGGTGACATCCTGCGGCACAGAGCGCAGGCCATGCACGGTATCAACAATAATGGCAAAAACCGCAATTAAAAACGCAATCGCAATTTTCGGCTCGGCACCGGTCCCCATCCACACCACGAAAAGCGGCGCCAAGGCAACCTTGGGTACGCTGTTAAAGCCAATAATCAGTGGATATAGAAAACGCTCAAACAAGCGTGAGCTAACCAAGGCAACGGCAATCAGTACACCCCCGACAACCGCAAGCACAAAGCCCAAGACGGTAATCCAGAGGGTATAAAGCGTTTGCGAGGCATACCAGGCGGCTTCGTTGTAAAGCTCGGCGAGAATATCCGTTGGCAAAGGCAACATGATTTCACGCACTTCGAAAACACGACAAAACACTTCCCAGACGACCAGAACGACCACTAGGGAAAACAACCCCGCCGCACCTGTTTTCAGATTATTCATTCCAATCATCACGCCCTCTTATCGCCGTTTAAGTCCATCTTGTCGAACAGTTCACGGATATGCGAAACATATCTGCCAAACTCGGGGGTTTCACGCACCGACAATGACCGGGGGCGAGGCAGATCCACTTCAATCACTTCCATGAGTCGACCTGGCCGGGGTGACAGCACCATGACGATATCACCCAGAAAAACCGCTTCGGAAATGCCGTGTGTCACGAACAGAATCGTGTTTTGCGTTTCCGACCAGATACGCTGAAGCTCAAAGTTCATTTGGTCGCGCGTGAAAGCATCAAGTGCGCCGAAAGGCTCATCCATCAGCAGCAGCGTGGGGTTATCGACCAAGGCCCGGCATATGGCGGCACGCTGGCGCATGCCGCCCGAAAGCTCTCGCGGGTAGCTGTTTCCGAAATCCTGCAGCCCGGTCAACTCAAGCAGATGATCAACCTTGTCCTGGTATTCGGCCACACGCTTTTTGGCAAACTCAATGGGCAACAGCAGGTTTTTGCGAATGGTTCGCCATTCAAGCAAGGCGTCCCGCTGGAACACCATGCCGATACCGTCTGGCGGACGCCCCGCCACGGGCTTGCCATTGACCTCAAGATCGCCGGCGGTAATATCTTCCAGGCCGGCTACGCAGCGTAAAAATGTGCTTTTGCCGCAACCACTGGGACCCAGGATACTAACGAACTGCCCTGATGGAATTTCGATGTTGATTCCATCGAGCGCGAGTACACCGCGCTCTCCGGAATACTGTTTCTGCACTTGGCGCGCACTGACAGCAGAAACACTCATTTTTTGATCATCCCATCGTACTGACCAGGTTTAACCATATCGGTAACATAGAAGTCAGTCGCGGGCAGATTTTTCTCGATCAGGCCAACTTTGGTCAGCGTTTGAACCGCCTCTTCCCACTCGGCAGGAATGGGCTGACCTGTGCGAAAGCCCTCAACCGGCTTGCCGAAGTAGGTTTTCAACGCTTCAATCTGGCCACGCAACACTTCTTTATCAAGACGCGCTTGCGGACGGGCGGCCATAATGGCTTCAACCGCTTCATCTTCATGGCCATTCATGATGTATTCCCATGTCCGCGCCGTAACACTGGCGAACTTGGAAATATCTTCCCCACGGCTTTTCAACTTCGATTCACTGGCCAAAATGCCGAAGCTGGGCATGTTCAAACCGTAATCGGCGAATGGAATGGCATTGGAAGGACGTTGTTTCTGAACCGACGCCAACACGAATGGAATGGTCGATACAACCGCATCGGCGCGATCCACCGCATAAGTGGTCACTTTGCCCGCCGCTTCCACATTCAAAAGCTCAACGTCATCGCGTGTTAAATCGCCTGCAGCCAGGAAACCATCCACGAACGGGGCTTCCAGGGAGCCGGCCGTGTAAACCAGCTTCTTGCCTTTCAAGTCGGCCGGGCCTTTCATGCCGGAATCTTTCGGCACCAGCACGCCAATGTCATTACGGCGAACGAAAGGTGCAACCGCTTTTACGGGCAAACCTTTGTCGCGCGCAATCATCATCGGCGCCAATGCGGCATGACCTGCGTCGAAGTTGTCACTCGAACCAATAATCTGCACTGTTGTCACAGAGCCGTTGCCATCTTCGAACTCAATGTCCAGGCCGGCCTCTTCATACCAGCCTTTCTGATCGGCCAAATGGAATGCGGCGTGATTACCCCAGGGCGTCCAGTCGAGCCGGACTTTGAATGGCTCTGCCTGCACCGCAGTGGCAGCGAACAGGCAAGCTGCCACCCCGGTTAAAGTACGAACCCAAGACTTTGCTGAAAATTTTCTCATTGTGAACCTCATATTTGGTTAAGACAGACCTACTACGGGTTACTACTTGTCGGGTACTACTCTTCTTTTCCGCCCCCAAACAAACGTTTAATCCGGGCCCATAAAACACCCATAAACATTTTGAAAGGGCTGAACTCAGCCTGGGGCAACGGCGCATCGGCACCTTCAGGCTGACCAAGACGCAACGACACATTACGTCCGAAATCGGCAATCATCCGTTTCACAAAGTCCTGCACCAGACCCGACCGGGAAAACTGTGCCAGCGGGCCTTGCAGGGAATAGAGCAGGTCAACATCAACGCGTGAGCGATCATCTGCCATCGACGTTACGCGATAACTGACATCCCCCTTCGCACGCGACTGGCTCAAAGAATCCTGGCCTGATCCACGCAAAACCGCCGACATATCGGCGTCATCACGCTCAAGCGTAGCCACGCCCTTGAAGGCCGCATTCATGGGGCCGAACTTAATTGCAATGCGCCCTTTCACCTCGTTACCGTCCTGCGACTCAATCACGGCGCCTGGCAGACAGGCCGCCACCGCCTTCAGATCGGACATGAACTCCCATACTTTGGGCGCCGGGAAATCGACATTGAAGCCGCCTTTGACACTTGTTCCCTTGCCGGAAGCAGCCGACGGCGCCGCACCGGATGAGGCAGCAGCAGGTGCATCAGCCGCGCTGTCGGCAACGGCCTTGGCTTCGCGCTGAATACTTTTTGCCTCAAAGCCGCTGAAAGTCGTGGGAGCCTGGGCTTCAGGCGGTAACGCAGCCTTGCCTTCAGCCGCTGCACGGCGCATCGCCTCCACCTGCTCGTTGGGCTCGTCACGAAAATGCTTCAATACCGACAGTACAGAAGCCGTAATGCCTTGATACCCGGTGCAACGACAAATGTTTCCCGACAACTCGATACGCACCCGCTCTTCATCGGCGTCGGGCAAACGCAGCACAATGTCGCGTGACGTCGCCAGCATGCCGGGCGTACAAAAACCGCACTGCAAGGCGTGAAACGTATTAAATGCCTCGCGCAGCTTCAACATGACGGGGTCGGTTTCGTAACCCTCGATCGTCGTAACCTGCCGTCCTTCGCATGCGGCCGCAAAAGTAATACAGGACCGCACGGGCTTGCCGTCGACCAGGACGGTACACGCACCGCACACACCATGCTCGCAACTTAGATTGGTTCCGGTCAGGCGTAAGTCGTCACGCAAAAAATCGCCCAGGTGAGTGCGGGCAACCACGTCTCGCGATACCTTTCGGCCATTTACTTCAATATTCAATTGGGACATAACTTCCTTCCTTTACTCACCCAATGCCCGGCGCAGGCAGCGTTCAATAACCGTAGTGAACAAGCGGCGATCGCCGGCTGTTTTCTCGGGCGCGATCTCTTTTAACGCCTCTGAAATGGCCTCGGGCGTGGCAGCCGCCAGCCCTTCTTGAGCCACCTTGGCAGACAAGGCCGGCAACAATTGCGGTGCACCGCCCAACGCCCCGACGGCAATACGTGCAGTACGGGTCGATGGGTCGAAATAAGCAGCGCAACTGGCTTCGGCGAATTCACCGGTTTTTCGGCAGAACTTGTAATAGCCCCAGCGCGTCTGGGCCGTTTTTTCAGGCACATACACCGCCGCAATCAACTCATCGGGTTGCAGGTCAACGGCATAGGCACCCAACATGAATTCGGGCATGGCGCTGCGACGCGTGCCCTTGGCCGATACCAATTCAAGCTCGGCACCCAGCGCGCTGGTTGCCAGCACCCAATCGGCCGCCGGGTCGGCGTGCGCAATACTGCCGGCTATCGTGCCGCGATTGCGCACCGCACGATAGGCAATAACGCCCGCCACATCCTGCAGCATGTGGCCACGCAAGTCGGAAAAGACGCCATCCTCAATTTCGGCGTGCGTCACGGCCGCCCCCACACGAATGCGGTTGTCCTCTTTCGAAACCGAGCGCCAGTCGGCCACGCTCGAGACATCAATAACTTTCTGCGGGCGCGCCAGGCGCAGATTCAACATCGGCCCCAACGATTGACTGCCGCCCATAGCCTTGGTGCTGCCATCGGACCCTTCCAACAGAGACAACGCCTCTTTGGCTTCATTTACACGGACATAATCAAATTTTGCTGCTTTCATACCGTAGCCCCTGCTGCAACGTTGGCACGAGAAGTCGACTCTTTTTCTTTGCTTTGCTCCAGCGCATCAAGAACATGATGCGGCGTGAGCGGTGTGTGTGCGAACTCGACACCATACGCACGCAATGCATCGTTTACCGCGCCAAACAAAACGGCAGGCGGTGCAATCGCCCCACCTTCACCCATGCCCTTGGCACCGAACTCAGTGTGCGGCGACGGCGTTTCGAAGTGATCAATACGAATATTGGGCACTTCGGTTGCCCCCGGCATAATGTAGTCAGCCAAGGTCGAAGCCAAGGGCTGGCCCTGCTCGTCGTAAGGCATTTCTTCATAGAATGCGGTGCCGATACCCTGGGCAATACCCCCAATGGTCTGGCCTTCGACCACCAACGGGTTCACAATCGTGCCGCAGTCTTCCACCACAACGTAATCCAGAATTTCAACGGCGCCGGTTGCCGGGTCTACCGCCACGACAGCCGCCTGGCTGCAGTAGGTGAAACTGCCGGTATCCACTTTGGGCCGATAGCCCACGCTAACCTCAAGCCCTTCGGCATCGACATCGGTCGGCAGTTTTTGCGGATTGATATACCAGGCGTTCGTAATTTCCGCAATAGAGACACGCTTATCGCCCGCACAGGCGTAACCGTCTTCCAGCGTCACTTCATCTGCCGACACACCCAGTAAATGTGCGCCGATTTTTTTCACACGCGGCGCCAGTTGTTTGCACGCCTTGGATACGGCGCCGCCCGACATCACCAGGGAGCGTGAGGCGTAAGTGCCCGAGGAGTAAGGTGTTTGGCCGGTATCACCATGAACCAGCTTGATCCGGTTGATGTCGACACTCAGAATTTCATTGGCAATTTGAGCAAATGTGGTTTCCATGCCTTGCCCATGCGAATGCACACCCACCCGCAATTCGGCACCGCCATCGGGCGTCAGTTTCACAGAAGCCTGGTCAAAGCCCGGAATAACCGGCGTACCCCAGGCCGCAAATACCGACGTTCCATGAGCCGACTGCTCGGTATAAGTCGCAACGCCCAGGCCAATCAGACGGCCGTCGGGCTCTGCTTTCTTCTGACGCTCACGCACGGCTTCAACATTGATCATTTCCAACGCGCGGCGCAAGCTGGCAGGGTAGTCACCACTGTCCAGATGCTTGTTCGTTACGTTGACATAAGGCATTTGCTCTGGCTGAACCAAATTATCCAGACGCACTTCCCAGGGCTCGCGCCCGACTTCGCGCGCCAGCGCATCCAGCGTGAGCTCGATGGCAAAACAAACACCAGTGCGCGCCACACCACGATAGGGCAGAAAGCCGGGCTTGTTAGTTGCCACACAACGCGTCTGGCAGCGGTAGCCCTTGAAGCCATAGGGCCCGGGAATGTTACCCAGCGCCTGTCCGGTTTCCAGGCCCACGGTAAACGGCCACACAGAATATGCGCCGCCGCTGATCGTGACCTTGGCGTCAAGCGCCAGTAAACGGCCCTGCTTGTCGGCATAGGCCGTCATTTCATAATAGTGCTCGCGGGTGTTGGCACCGGCAATCAGGTGCTCACGGCGATCTTCCAGATACCGGAAAGGACGCTTGTAGGTTTTGGCCAGCCATGCAACACAGAGTTCTTCCTGCTGCAGAATGCATTTATAACCAAAACCGCCGCCCACATCGGGGGAAATCACCCGGACCTGCTCTTGCGGCAACTCGAGGAACTCGGCAATGCCGGTACGAATAAGGTGTGGAACCTGAGTGGCGGTATACACCACCAACTGACTGTTCTGGTCATCCCAATAAGCCAGTACCGCAATACCTTCCATCGGCAGCATGCACTGGCGGGACAAATCAATTTCACGCTTGACAACGACCTCGGCCTTCGCGGCGAGATCGTCAAAATTATTATCGGCATTCAATGTAACGAATACATTGTTTTTCCAGCCATCATGGATGAATTCTGATGTGGCCGCTTCCGACGCTTTCACATCAACATAAACAGGCAGTTCGTCGTAATCGACCTCAACCATTTCAGCCAGGTCTTCGGCTTCGGCACGGGTGGGGGCAAAAGTCATTGCCACCGGCTCACCCACAAAGCGCACACGGTCACTGGCCAAAGGCGGCTGCGCCGAAACCTGGTACGTGGGCAGCGTGGAGTCGGCCACGATATCCTTGGCGTCGGGCATGGAGGCACGCAGGAAAACGCTTGCTTGTGCGTCATCGGCAACCCGAACATCGGTGATACGGGCGTGTGCCAGCGGGCTGCGCAAAAACGCGACCTCACTTAACCCAGGCATGGCCATATTGCCAATGAAATTACCTTTCCCGTGCAAGTGCCGGGCATCTTCCTTGCGCGGAATCCGTGCGCCAACACCTTGTGGCTTTACGCCGGGCTTTGTGTGATGTGAAACTGTCATACTCATACCTGCCTGTAAATCATCAAACGCTGAACTTAAAGACACCAGAAATACGCGGACACGCCATCTTGGCGCGCCGCGCATTGATGCCTAACGCGTTACGAACGCTTCAACACCTCACTGTAAGTGAAGTTGTCGAGTGCATTTTCAGCAACACGGAACCAGCTTGCCTCGGCCTGCTGGAATTTCTTCCACTCTGGATAGATCTTGGCAAAGTCCGGGTTTTCTTCAGACAACTCGCCCCACAATTCCTGAGACGCGTTGTAAGCCGCTTCCATAACGTCTTTCGGGAAGTACTTCAGCTGTGCGCCACCGGCAATCAGGGAACGCAGTGCAGGCGGGTTCTTCGCATCGTAGTCGGCCAGCATCAGCAGTGCCTGCTCATTGGCAGCACATTCGAATGCGGACTTGAACTCGTCGGGTAGTTTTTCCCATGCTTCACTGTTGACCATGGTCGTGATCGAGGCACTGCCTTCCCACCAGCCGGGTGAGTAGTAGTAAGGCGCGACCTTGTTCAGGCCCAGGCGCTCATCATCGTAGGGGCCAATCCACTCGGCGGCGTCGATGGTGCCTTTTTCCAAGGATGGGTAAATATCGCTGGGCGGAATCTGCTGGGGAACCGCACCCAGTTTTTGCAGCACCATGCCGCCGATACCACCAACACGAATCTTCAGGCCTTCAAGGTCTTTCAAAGATTTGATTTCTTTGCGATACCAACCGCCCATCTGCACGCCAACATTACCCGTTACGAAGTTGGTAATGCCGTACTGGCCGTACATTTCGCGCAGCTTGTCCATACCACCGCCGAACTGAATCCAGGCGTTGTGCTGGCGTGCATTCATGCCGAACGACAGGCCGGTATCGAAAGCAATGGCCGTGTTGGTGCCAATATGAGCCGTAGCCAGAACGTGGTTGCATTCAACCGTACCGTTACTGACCGCTTCCATGTTCTGGGAGTAAGGTACGATTTCACCGCCCGGGAAGGCGCGAATTTCAAATTTTCCATTTGTCAGCTCGCCGACACGGCGGCAAAGCGCTTCGGCAGAACCATAAAGCGCATCCAGGCTTTTGGGCCAACCGGTGGACATACGCCAGCGCACGGTAGGTGCGTCTTGCGCTACCGCGGGAAGGCCAACGGCGGCCAGACCGGCTCCGGTTGCCGCGGCAGCCTGAGTTAAAAAGCGACGTCTTTGCATGTACAGCTCCTTTTGGGTTTGTTATGTTTGAGACAGACAAACTGCTTCGGCCCGGCGCGGGCCAGAGAAACTTTTGCGCAGGATGGTGTGCCTCGACCTGCTGGCCCGAAAATGCCGTTGAACCGGGTTTGATATACGGAAATATCAAACTGGGCACGACAGAATCAAGTTATTTGTTAGTATGCTGATCAATACGCAAAAGTGTCAACGAGGGTTAATACGGAGACTTGACCATTTCGGCGATTTTTCAGGGAATATCCTAATTAGGCTGGTGTAAACCCCTATTTGTCGTAAAATAAATATACAGCATACTGACTATATTGAAATATTAAACCATAAAAGGCTCATCATGAATTGGATCAAGATTGCAACGGTCGGACAAATTGAAGAGGACGAATCTTTAGGCGTAGAGCTTGAAGGCAAACAGTTGGCAGTACACCACACCGAAGGTGAATACTTCGTTACTGACAACATCTGCACCCACCAATTCGCATTGTTGTCCGACGGTTTCATTGAAGACGGCTGTGTGGAATGCCCTTTGCATCAGGCCATGTTCGATCTTCGCACCGGCGAACCGAAATCAGCGCCTGCAACTGAACCCGTAAAAGTGTACGAAGCCAAGGTCGAGGGAGATGACATCCTGGTAAACCTTTAACGACGCGCCACGCATAGTAACCTAAGTGGTTTGCAACGGCTTAAAAGGGTTTGATAATGACTGAAACACTACCTTCCATTCTGATTGTGGGTGCCGGCCAGGCCGCCGCGGTGGCGGCATCAACGCTGCGCGACCAGGGTTTTGAAGGCACCATTACGCTCATTGGTGACGAAGCGCATGCCCCTTACGAACGGCCGCCCCTGTCCAAAGACGTATTGGCCGCAACGCCTGAGAACGAACCAGCCATCGATGTCAAACCGGTCGATTTCTACGGCATTGCCGATATCGATATGCGCCTGGGCCTGACAGTTGAATCAATCGACCCAATTGCAGGAACAGCGAAACTGTCCGACGGCTCGCAAGTGCAGTTCGACCAGTGCTTGCTTACAACCGGCGGGACAGCCCGTTTTATCGAAGCATTCCCGGAAAACGCCCCCGGCGTATTCTATTTAAGAACGCTCGACGATGCCCATGCGCTGCGCACTGCGCTGAAGTACAGCAAGCATCTGGGCGTCATCGGCGGCGGATTCCTGGGGCTGGAAGTGGCCTCGACCGCACACAAAATGGGCGTTGCAGTGTCCATTGTTGAAGCAACCGAACGTGTTCTTCACCGCGTTGCCCCGCCCACATTCTCGGATTGGCTGCAGCAGCGTATTGAGCATGCCGGCCTGTCGCTGCATCTGGGCAATACGCCAACCACCATTACACCGCCAACCGACATCAAGGCCTCGTGGGATATCCAACTGCCAGACCAGCAACATATTGTGGCCGACACAGTCATGGTGTCTGTCGGGCTAACGGCCAATAGCGCCCTGGCGCGCCAGGCCGGGCTGGACACCGACCCCGGCAATGGCGGCATTCTGGTTGACGAACAATGCCGGACAAGCCAGCCCAACATTTATGCCGCCGGCGACTGCACCAGCCAGATTCGCGGCAAGGCGGCACTGGCTTTACGCCTTGAGTCGTGGCAAAACGCAAACGAACAGGCCCGCATCGCAGCCACTCACATGCTGGGCAAAGACCCGGCACCGGTTGCCTATCCATGGTTCTGGACAGATCAGTTTGGTTGCAACATTCAAATGCTGGGCCTGCCTGAACCCGATTTAACTTACGTGATTCGCGGCGAGCTGGACCCGAAAGCCGAAACACCGAAGTTCATTATGCTGGGGTTGAAAAACGACGTTCCGCATTACGCGATTGCAGTCAATGCAGGCGGCGACTTGCGCGCGTTACGCACGCTGTTCGAAAAAGGCGTTCGCATCAACCCCAACGAATTCACCGACACATCCGTCACTGCACGCGCTTTCGCCAAAAGCGCGATGGCTGCCCACAACGTGGGTCAGCCAAACTGATTTCACAGGAGATCTTCCATGTATCAATCTCAAACCGTGATCGGGCAAACACTAGGGTCGAAAGACGACGCCCTGGAGAACTATGCCTGGCCTGAGAACGACCTGCATTACATTCCTGACTGGGTCTATACCAGCCAGGAGGTTTACGACCGCGAAATGGAATTGATTTTCCGCGGCGACACCTGGAACTTCGTTGCCCTTGAGGCCGAAATTCCCAACCACGGCGACTACAAAAGATCGTATGTAGGCGATACCCCGGTGGTTGTCTCGCGTGCCGAAGACGGTTCCATTAACGTCTTTGAAAACCGCTGTGCGCACCGTGGCGCCGAATTCTGCCGCGAAAGCAAAGGTAATGCGAAAGAGTTCGTTTGCCCTTATCACCAGTGGTCTTACACGCTGAAAGGCGACCTGCAGGGGGTACCCTTCAAGCGCGGTGTCAACAAACAGGGCGGTATGCCGCGCGACTTCCGCAACGAAGACCACGGCCTGCGCAAACTGCATGTCACCACCCTGAACGGTGTTGTTTTTGCGTCGTACTCCGACAAAGTCGAGCCGCTTGAAGAATACCTGAGCCCGGAAATCCTGGAGGACTTCAAAGTCACCTTTACGGGCAAGCCGCTGAAGATTCTGGGTTACTACCGCAACGAATTGCCCTGTAACTGGAAGATGTACCACGAGAACCTGAAAGACCCCTATCACGCAACCCTGCTGCATTCGTTCCTGGTGGTTTTCGGCTTGTTGGTGGCCGGCAATAAGTCCATGATGTTCGCCGACAAGGTTCATGGTCGCCACGGCATTATGGGGTCGGCCAAATCAGACGATCTCTACGCCGATGTGAACCCTGAAACCAAGAAGGAAATGCGCTCCTTCCATGAAGGCCTGAAACTGCAGGACGAGCGCTTCCTGCATTTTGTGAAAGAGTTCGACTCGCCCTGGTCGGTCACCATGGACACCATCTGGCCGAATTTCATTATCCAGCGTGAAATGAATACCTTGGGTATCCGTCAGATTATTCCAAATGGCCCGAACAGCATGATTATGCAATGGACCATGTTCGGCTACGAAGACGACGACGAAGAAATGCTGCGCCACCGCCTGCGCCAGGGCAACCTCATGGGTCCTTCCGGCTTTCTGGGCCTGGAAGACAACGAGGCACTGCGTTTCGTGCAGGAAGGTGTACGCCGCTCGAGCACCGAAAACAGTGTCGTCAAGCTTGATGCCGACACAATTGGCACATCGGAGTCCCTGATTTCGGAAGCGGCGATTCGTGCCATGTACAAATACTACCGCGAAGTAATGGGGATCTAATATGCTTTCAAAAATGAAAACCGACTTTTCCTATCAGCCTGTGAAGGTTGACGCTGCACGGGCTCAACAATTACGCGCGGAAATCGAAGCATTTCATGTTGAATATTGTGCGGTACTGGATGCCTGCGACGTAAAAAAATGGCCTGATTTCTTTACTGAGGATGGACTCTACCGGGTTACCTCGCGCGAGAATGCCAACCAGCAAATGCTGGTGGGCCTGGTTTATGCGGAAGGGCGCGGCATGATGCACGACCGCGCGGTGGCAATTGCTCAAACACAAATGTTTGCACCACGCCACATCATGCACATGGTGTCGAATATTCGCGTCATCGATGAAACCGACGAATTCATTGAAGCCGAGACCAACTACCTGCTGATTCAAACGCTAATTGAAGGGCAGTCCACCATTCACCTGGCCGGCAAGTATTACGACCGCTTTGTACGTAGTGAAAACGGCCTGCTGCTCAAAGAGCGCCAGGTTGTCTACGACACCGAAATCCTGGCCACCGACCTGGTTTATCCGGTTTAATCATTGACGTCATGCTGTTTCGTTCGGGCGCCACGGTGCCTGAATGAAACAACCATGAAAAAACCGCTGCTTTAAACTGCCCCGTACCCGGGGAAATTTAAAGCAGCGGTTTTTTGTTTGCCTGGTCCAACCAGTGCCGATCTTACAGGCCTTCCAGTGCCTTCAGCGCTTCATCACGCTTCATCACGGTGGCGTACTTCTGTTCCATATCGAACATGTTTGCCTCGTGTGGCCCCAATGCACGATCACCCACGCAATCAGATAACACCAATGGACGAAAGCCCCATTGCATGGCGTCGACCACGCTGGCACGCACACAACCGCTGGTAACCGCACCGGCCACCACCAGGGTTTGCACCCCACGCATGGCCAGCCACGCCGCCAGCGAAGTACCAAAGAACGCCGACGGTACCGTTTTGCGCACAACGTACTCACCCTCTGCCGGCGCCAGTTCCGAGACAATGGCGCTGTTGGGGTGATCTTCCTTCAAGCCCAGCATGCTGGGTACTTTCAAGGAAAAAATATTGTTGTCGGCACCATCATCGGCAAAGACAATCCGCGTATGCGCCACCGGCCAGCCACGCTTGCGCGCTTCGGCCAGCAAAGGAACCGTATTCTGGATGGCTTCCTTGATATTGCCGCCCCCGAATACCTCGGGGTCGGCAAAACCATTCACAAAATCGATGATCAGCAGCCCTACCGGCGCCTTCAGTTCGAACTGATTGCCAAACCCTTGCTTGGCATAGGTTTGCACATCGCTGCCTTGTGTCATTTCACACCACCATCAAGCACTTTTCCGTTGCGGACCACTTCCTCGCCATCAAGCGAGACTGTGCAGTTACGCAAAGGAATATCAATGTGACACGCTGTGGTACGGCTGCCACCGCCCTCGTTGTTTGGCCCTAACGAGAACAGGAAGTTGCCTTCATAGGCCCGCGCGTCCATGCCAATGGTTTGTTCTTTGTCGTACAAGCCCAGGGTGGACCAGTAGCAGCGCGGCTGCAGGCCCCAGCCAATGTGGGAAATGGCGTAGCCTTCGGGATCGTTGAATGAAGCCATGTATTCACGCAGCAGTTCGGCATCGACGCCGCCTTCAATCTTGGTGGCGTAGCCGTTCTCGACCGTCAGAATAATCTGGTCGGTCGTATAGCTTTTCTGCGGCAAGAGAATATCGCCTTTATCGATCACAATACGGCCTGTGGCCTGGCCTTCGTTGGGAAAGGTAAAGGCAAAACCACTGGGCCAGTGATCCCAGCGGCCCGCCTCATCTACAAAGGCATATTCCGCCGTGGGCGGGAACTCGCCGATGGGGCAACGCAGATCGGTACCCGCATCCGAGACGACCGTCATTTCCTTGGCTGCCTCAATACGTGCCGCCGCCGTTTTCACACGCTTGCGATCGGCTTCGGTTGGTACGGTACGCACCAGCACCTCGGGTGGCTCCACTGCCAGCAGAATCTTCGTACCGCTTTTCAGAATGTCGATCTGTTCCGGTGAAAACAAAAGCGTCATGAGATCAAGCACGAGATCGCTTTCTTTCAGGCAGGCAATCGCAGCCTTGTTACCCGTGAGCGGTGTGGTGCCCAAATAAGCCAGCGAGTCGCGGCTCAATGCCTTTTCGGCGTTAACCGGCGGCAGGTCGAGGCGGTTCATCACCGCCCCCAGGGATTGCACCGCGATCGCGGCACATCGCAGGTTCTGCGGGTGAGTTGCTGTACTGGTAAGAATCGTTACGGTTTGCCCGGCTTCAAGCTTGGACAAACGCAGCACTTCCTGCCATGCGGAAACGAGTTGGTAATCACTAACAGGCATGATGAACTCCTGAAAATAAAGGAATTAGGCGCGACGGGTTAACGGGGCACCCAGGAAATCGCCAAAGGCTTCATAAAAGCCCTCTTCATTGTCCCAGGGAATCATGTGGCCCGCGTCGTTCACATGAGAAACAGCAACACCTGGAATGAGTGTCTTGATCTCTTCAATATCTTCCTCGAGAATGACGCCGCCCCGCTCGGCCACCATCAGCATGGTGGGCACTTTCACCTTGGGCATATCGACATGAACGTCGTCTTTGTGGAAGTCTTCAAAGCTGGTGATAATGGCACGCTCGTCGCAAGTATGGAGCCACTCGGCGCGCAACTGCAACTGCTCTTGTGTCCAGGTAGGGCAAAAGGCGCGCATTTCCTCGGCGCTGCAGCCTTTGCGGGCCAGTGCCATGGAATCGACATACCAAGGCAACTTTGACGGGTATTCGCGACGCCCCGGGCCGGAGACGGGCGGATCGACCATCACCAGACGCACGAGACCTTCGGGCTCGCTACGCGCTGCGCGCACACCAATGCGCCCCCCCATTGAGTGGCCCACGATACTGTAGCGCTTCAAGCCCAGTGCCTTGACGAACTCGACCACGTCGTTCGCTTGCGCATCCAGACTGTAATCCAGTGTGTCGGAGGCCTGCGACAACCCGCGACCGCGCACATCGAGCACATAAGTATCAAAATGCTGGCCAAACCGTTCAGCCACAAAGCCCCAGGTAATGGCCGGGCTGGTAATGCCGGGCACGATCACAACCGCATCGCGGCCGGCCCGTTCACCCTCATTTCCGCCGTAACGCAGGTAATGCTGGCGAATACCATTGGCGTGAACATTGGCCCCATACAAAAACGTACTCATACTTTCTCCGTTTAAAGCTTGAACAAGCGCTCTGCGTTGCCATGGCAAACGAGTGCGCGTGTTTTTTCATCCATTGGTGCC
>TARA_R100000306_G_scaffold62523_2_pt1 | contig 44096 bp, 38 predicted proteins | sample TARA_R100000306 | Tara Oceans TARA_R100000306 (sample SAMEA2620824) | marine metagenome | biome: marine biome (ENVO:00000447); feature: mesopelagic zone (ENVO:00000213); material: "saline water (ENVO:00002010), including plankton (ENVO:xxxxxxxx)" | depth 1000 m | reverse complement strand
GGTTCCGTTCCACTTCTGGGCACCCGACGCCTACGAGGGCGCGCCGCTGTCGATTGCCGCCTACCTGTCGGTCGTGCCCAAGATTGGCGCCCTGTTTGCGCTGACTCAGGTGGTTCGTGACCTGCCGCCGGAAACCGGCTGGGCTGCGGTCATGGCGGGCCTGGCCGTGCTGAGCATGACCTACGGCTATCTTGCTGCACTGGTGCAGGACAATATTGTCCGGCTACTGGCCTATTCGTCGATTGCCCAGTCAGGCTATTTCCTTCTGGGCATCCTGGCGGTGGGCTCCAGTGAGCTGGCCTTGCCTTCAATCATTCTGTTTGCCGCTGCCTATGCGGCCATGAATCTGGGCGCTTTCGCCGTTGCCGCCGCAACCGGGCGCAGTCTGAACGATTTTGCCGGACTGGGACGTGCGCGGCCGCTTATGGGAATCGCAATGGTGATTTTCCTGCTGTCGCTGGTCGGCATACCGCCGCTGGCTGGTTTCGTTGGCAAGTTTATGCTCTTTGGCGCTACCATTGATGCCCAGTTTACCTGGCTGGCTGTGGTGGCAATTATCAACAGCGTGCTGTCGCTGGCGGTGTACCTGCGGATCATCGTGCCGATGGGCAGGTCAGGGGAGTCGGCATCCGTTGCAACCGAACCATGGCATGGAGTTGTGGTTATAATGGCGTTTTCGGCCACGCTTATTATCGGCTTGGGCGCCCAGTTCTTTCTCGTGTAAGCGAATACACCGCAAGATACAGCATTACGGTTTGGGCGCTGGGATGCGCCACCACAATGCTTGCTGTCGATTCGTGGCCTTAGTCGCCAAGAGCGCCATCAGTGGTTCTCCGGGCAGTGGGGTTAGGCTACTGGCTTTCTGTCTGCTGGTACTCCCGTTGTTCATCCGTCCAGAGGGTCTTTAGGTACTCGATTACTGCGCCAATTTCCTGGTCAGTCAGACTCTCCCCGAACGCCGGCATGGTTAGCCGTTCAGTTTTGTTGAACGGGTGTCGCCAGCCTTCCGCAATCATCTTGAACAACATGGCATCGCTGTGGCGCCAGGTGTGACCGGTGTCATCATGAGGTGGCGGGGGCATTTCCCCTTTCTCATCCGGCTTCTTCCAGTTGGCACCGCCTTCTCCCTGCCACCCGTGACAAGCAGCGCAGTATTGCTCATAGATCTGTCTGCCCTGGGCGACTTCCGCCGATGCAATCTCAGAAGCCCCGGGCCCGCCTGAGCCGCCGGCAAAGGCCGGCGCAGTGAGCAGGGCCACGGAGACAATCCACTTAATCATGGACAGGCGTCCATTCGCCAGCGGTGCTTCGGGCAAGCAGGTTCCCGTTTGCGGTGCCCACCACAAGTCCTTGTGTCGACGAGAAGGCAAGCGCTGTTACGGTTTGGGGGGCCTTAAGACTTGTCCAGGTTTCACCGCCATCGGTACTGTGATGAAGCTGCCCCTCGACTACGGCGTAAACGTTTTCCGGAGCCGCAGGATCATAGCTGATGGCGGACACGGTGCCGCGCAGGTCACCGGCATCGCCCCAGAAGCAGAAACAGTCCATGGAGCGGGCGACGCCGCGGGTTGTACCCGCGAACAGCCAGCCACTTTCCATGCTGCCGGGCATGTCCGAGTGCAGGAATGCCTGCACTGGCTCCTGGGGTCCGCTGTCTACTTTCACCCACTCGATGCCACCGTCCCTGGACCGGAACATGCCGTCCTTCCCGAGGTAGGCGTAGAGGGTTCCGGGCTGGGTGGCATGAGCGGCTATGGCAGTGTGTAGTGGTCAAGCAATTTCAGACACTGCGATAGGTTTTTCTACGTTGTTCTGTAGTTCATAATCAACGGGTGCGATGTATCCGAGCGTCGAGTGCAAACGCTGCACGTTATAAAAGCCAACAATGTAGTGCGTCACATCCTTTTCGGCCTCGACATGGTTGGCATAATCGCGCTGCCAGACGCGTTCCATTTTCAGGTTCAGGAAGAAGCGCTCCATGACAGCATTGTCCCAGCAGTTGCCTTTTCGGCTCATGCTGCAGCGTATACCGTATTGGGTCAGCAGAGTCTGGTACGTATCCGAAGCGTATTGGCTGCCGCGGTCCGAATGCACCATGACGCGTTGCTTTGGCTTGCGCCGCCAGACCGCCGCAAGTAAGGCCTGTAAAACCAGATCTTTACTCATACGCGAATCCATCGACCAACCGACCACTTGGCGTGAGAACAAATCCAATACAACGGCCAGATACAACCACCCCTCATGGGTACGGATGTAGGTGATGTCCGTTACCCAGGCGGTGTTAGGCGCGGCAACATCGAATTGGCGGTCCAGAATGTTGGCGGCAACGCTATGCGGGATACCACCATACGAACCCGGTCGACGACGGTACCCGACCTGAGCGCGCCAGCCGTGGATGCGCATCAAGCGTGCCACGCGGTGCCGGCTACAGGATTCACCCAATGCACGTAAATCATGATGCACCTTACGGTAGCCATACACGCGTGCGCTCTCCAGCCAAGACGCCTTCACTAATGCCAATAACCGTTGGTCTTCATGGTGGCGCTGACTGTGAGCATTGCGCCGCCATGCGTAATAACCGCTGTGATGCACTTGGAGCACGGCGCAAAGCCGTCGCACCGCATACTGAGTCGAATGCTGCTCGATAAACGCGTACTTCAGCCGGACTCCTTGGCAAAGTACGCGGCGGCTTTTTTTAAGATGTCTCGCTCTTCAGTGAGTCGCTTGACCTCGGTGCGCAACCGCTTGATCTCGGTGGCCTCGGCGCTGTCTTGCTGGCGCTGCTCGGGCGACGTGTTATAGCGCTTTAACCACGCATACATGCTGTGGGTCGATACGCCCAGACGGGCGGCGACCTCCGCAACCGGACGGCCGTGATCGGCCACCTGTTTGACCGCTGCAATCTTGAATTCTTCTGTAAATCGAGCCCTGCTCATAATGATCTCCATCAGTCGATATTATGAGGCAAAAATGTGTCTAGTAAACCCTGGTCGATTCATTTGAGCACTGCGCATAAAGCAGCGGCGGTCTCATGCGGTATGAGGGCCGCAATGGCCTGCTCCAAATCGACGATACGTTGGGCATGATTCCGATAATGGTGCGTGTTCTTGACGGTTCGACCCTTCTCGGAACACAGTTCATGGACGGCAATCGCATCGCCCGTTTCCAGGTCCGTAATAGTCAGATCATTGCCGTGCTCAGCGACGCCAACATTGGCCTGCTGCCAAGCCATGGGCACGGAATACTTGTTGGACTTCCAGGAGATGAGCCCCGTCTTATCGGCGCGCCGAGTCTGGGCACGGGTGCCCTGGTCGGTCAGGCTGGCCGGGGCCAGATATGACCGTAAGTGCTGACGTTCGTCTTGTTCGAAGTGTTCCCGTGGCACCCGCCCCGTCGTCCCATGAACCCGTGCATTAGCAACCGTCTCGAGCCAGTGCTGCATGTGCTGACGCAAGTCCTGCTCGCTGGCAAACTCTTCGCCGTATAGACCGTCTTGCTTGACGTATTTGACGCCAGCTTCCACTTTACCTTTGCTCTCCGGGTCATAGCCTTCGCAGGCATGGATGCGGAAACCCGCTGTCGTGGCGAACTCATGGAAACGCGGGTTGAGGGTCAGTTCCCGGTACTGCTCGCTGAGCACCACCAACTTGGTTTGATCGTACACACATTCCTCGGGTATGCCGCCGAAATAACGAAACGCCTCGTCGTGCAATTGAATAAAGGCAGCGGTATCCAATGGCTTGAAGGCGAGGCCCACATACATCAAGCGTGAGCACGACAGTACGAACACGACGAAGTGAACGGTACGTTCTTGTCCTCCAATGAGTACGCCGCGCAGTTCGCCTGGATCAACCTGGCATTGAATTCCGGGCACGGACTGAGGCACGGGTTCGTAATAGCGTAGCTGGCCTGTAGCGACCTGTTCCTTTAATGTCTGCACATAGCGACGAATGCTGCGCGAGGACACCTCAAGCTCTCCGCCGCGCTCCTGGAGCCGACGTGCCAGCTTGACGGCACTTAACTTCGGGAAGCGCTTAAGCTGATGAATCAGGAAATCCCGATGCGCATCCAGGCGCTTATGGCGCGACCGGTCGCCTTGGTAGGCACTGATCTGCGTCTCGTCCATCTGCACATACTTACGCACCGTGTTGCGCGAGATATCCAGCTCAAGGCTGATAGCCCGCAGCGACAGCCCGCGGCCCTCGTCATACAACCCTTTGATTTTATGAATCACTACCCACTCCTTCAATGATGCGCTCCCGTTGCCTTTTATATGGCAGGAACGCTACACGTTTCATGGCTTTGCAGCCACCGGCAGGTGGGTCAATTCTGTTGGCCAAAAGAGGGGCAGTTTAATTGGCCATCAACATTGAAATCCCATTTCAAGGCCAACGGCATAGATGCGACTGTACTGATGGATGGCAATTACGCATTGCAGATTTGTGTTGATCCAAATGACATGATGAAGGGAGTTTTTCGCATAAGTGAGCAGCTATTTCTCAGGGTGGCTTGCGAGTTCCAATCTTTACGGTGGTTTGCGGAGGAGCACTCTTCGATCTTCAGCGATGTGGTGGGAGACGTGAGCCCAATCACTATGGGCACCCATGGACTTATTAATGAGTCACCTCCAGGTTGGCAAGGCTTGAAGTGCCTGCTTGACGATCCAGCCTAGCTTAGGCCTCTGCGATCATAGTGGGTTTCCTCAGTAGTCGGGTCGTTGCCTTGGATCAGTGAGCGAGAAATTCCAGCCGCTGGCCCAAAGCCCATCATGTTTGGCGTTCCACTCGGCTTGTGCGGCCTCGTAGTCCTCAGCCTTTACCCAGAGCCCGCCCATGGCGGGTTTGCCGACATAGCGAACAGATAGTTCATGCGTCCAGGCGTGATCGTTGTAGGCGACGCAGTAGGTGGGAAGTTGGCTGAGCGTGACAGTGGGTAGTGGGTGGACTTCGTAAACCGGCTCCGCGCTGTCGCCGCTCCAGTAGTTGTAGCCGCGTTCGCGCCATTTATAAGCGGTGGCCGCATAGCTGCGGTTCAGAAATTCCGCATCGCATTTCCCAGCTCCGCGTGAAATCGCATCTATGCGTTCTGGTATGCCCGGATCGCTGGCTGCCGGACACTCAGATAGAAAATCGCGTCTTGCTGCGACCGTAGCAGTCCAGTCCAGCCCGCGCTTGTTGAATTTTTTAATACGAAAGTAATGATTTAGGGAAAGGTTGCATTCACCAGGACGCAAGCTAGACGACAGACAAAGTGTCGCTTCACAAGCCAGACGGGGGATGCCGGTAAGCAGTTCGATGGTGCCGGTGGCATGGGTAGCGGGAGCTAAAACGCAGGCAAGCGCCAGCGTCCCAGCCCGCAGGACGGGAAGGGGTTGCATGAGGGTGTCTCCGGGGGATGGTAAAGCAGGTGGCCGTGGTCAGGCCGGGGAAGGTTAGCGTTGCTGCTGTAGCGTTTGTTGTGCGATGGCAAGGTGCTCTGGCTTGGCCATGGCCCGTAACAGATGGGCGGATTCGACTGCGGCCAAGCGGGTGTCGCGCAGATGGCCCAGGTCGGCGACGATCTGACGTAATAGCGTCAGTTCTTCCTGCAGCGTGTCGTCAGCGGACAATCGTCGCCTTATATAGTTAGAGAGGGACAGTCCGGAGAGAGCGGCAGCCTCACCCAGACGCGCAGCATGGGACGGGGTCACCCGGATACGGATGACCTCAGACAGAGATTCGTTCATAGAGAAGCCTGTGGGAATGGTGATTCAGAAAGCTTGCGTCAGCATGTGCTGTGGGCGAAAATACAGCAGGCTGATTAGCTTGGCTAACAGCAAGCAAAAGATTTTGGGTACCTGTTTGGGTGCTTATTGAGATGAGGCCCTCTGTAGACCGCATGAATGCTGACTATTCGAGTCCCGCCGTCGCACCAGAATTTTAAAAAACCGTAACCAGTCCGGGTAGGTACCCTGAAGGTTGCGGTTTTTTTTCGCGTGGCGCTTTCATTCACCGTTGATGAACCGGCTTAGATGCTGATTAGTAAATGCAAATCGTTTACAATCTCAGTATTGAAATTGAAAACAACGGTTAAGGGCGAGATAAAGCATGATTAAGTTATCCAAGTTGGGGCATGTGTTTGGAGCGGTGCTGTTGATGGTTTCGTCCGCCTCGTGGGCCGCCACACCCGAAGCTGTAACCAAAACCTATGCAGACATTGCGCAGGCTGCCTATACAGATGCACTGGATTCTGCACGCGATCTTCAGGCGTCGATCAATTTGCTTTTGGAAAAACCCAGTGCCGAGACGATGGCGGCGGCGCGCCAAGCCTGGATCGACTCGCGTGTACCTTATCAGCAAACTGAGGCATATCGTTTCGGCAACCCCATTGTGGATGCCTGGGAAGGCAAGGTGAATGCCTGGCCGCTTGACGAGGGCATGATTGATTATGTTGATGCGTCGTATGGCACTGACTCCGATTTAAATGCCTATTATGTGGTGAATGTCATTGCTAATCCGCAGTTGAAAATTGGTGGGCAATCAGTTGACGCCTCGGAAATCACCCCTGATTTATTGCGTAATGTATTGCATGAAGCAGATGGCAACGAGGCGAACGTTGCAACGGGCTATCACGCTGTTGAGTTTTTACTTTGGGGGCAAGACTTGAATGGCACGGGGCCGGCTCCGGAAGGGCGCAGCGGCACCCCGCAGGAGCGGCACTCGGGTAACCGCCCCTACACGGATTACAGCATTGAAAATTGCACCAATGGAAATTGTGATCGTCGCGCTCAATACTTACGTGTGGTGACCGACATGCTGGTGTCCGATCTCGAGCAAATGGTGTCATATTGGCAGGATCAGGGCCAGGCGCGTGAAGCGGTTGTATCGGATCCTAAAGCGGGCCTGATCGCCATGCTGACCGGGTTGGGTAGTCTTTCTTACGGGGAGTTGGCGGGTGAACGCATCAAACTGGGTTTGATTCTTCATGATCCGGAGGAAGAGCACGATTGTTTCTCGGACAACACCCATAATTCACACTACTACAACCAATTAGGGATGCAAAACGTTTATTTGGGCGAGTATCTTGCGGTTGACGGCACACTAACAGAAGGCCCGTCGTTAAGCGATTTCGTACGCCAACATGACCCCAAGTTGGACGAAGAAATGCGCTCACGGCTGTCGGCCACGTTGGCTGCAATGGAAATCATGCGTGAACGCGCGAAACACGTAGAAACGTACGATCAAATGATTGCGTCAGGCAACGCCGAAGGTAACGCTGTAGTGCAGTCGGTGGTGGATCATCTTGTTGCGCAAACGCGTAGTATTGAGCGGGTTATTGCTTTGCTTGACCTGGGCGGTGTTCAAATCGAGGGTTCTGACAGTCTTGACGGTCCCTCGGCCGTCTTCCAATAAGCAGTCGACTCATGACGCAGTTCGCGCACTATGCCATGGGGGGCCGGTCTCTGTTGCTTGCATTCTGTCTTGCAATCGGAGGGCCGGCGTACAGCCAATCGCAGCAGGCCGTGTCTGATCAGGCGCGACCCGATTTGTCTGATGCGTCTTATGAACGGGTTCAGGCGGTCACCGAATTCACTGAAGACTTCTCGCAAGCGGAGTCGTTTGAAGTCATGCAAGGCGGCGCGGGAACAGTTGATAAGCGGGTGAATGCCGATATTTTTTCCCATCCGGCTGCCAACTTAAGTTTTGAAGAGCGCCAACAGTTTCTTGTCGGGAACGGTTTGTTTCGCAAAGACTGGGTTTCGTCGCCCTCGTCTACGCTCGCATCCGACGGATTGGGGCCGCTATTTAACGCCCGATCGTGTCAAGCGTGCCATGTCAAAGATGGCCGAGGTACGGTGCCGGGGTTTGACCCCGAAGCGCTTACGGGGAATATGGCCTTATTGATACGTTTGTCATTGGCTCATAATCAGAACGAGGCGGTCGACTCCGTGATTGAGGCATTGGAGGCACCCGACCCTGTTTATGGTCATCAGTTTCAGCCTTTTGCTGTTCCCGGTTTAAGTCGAGAGGGGGATTTGCAGATTCGGTATGAATCGCAGGAAGTTGCTTTGAACGGCGGCGAAACAGTTGAGTTGATGAAGCCGGTTTACGAGCTAACCGACTTGGCATATGGCCCGCTGCATAAAGATGTGCGTTTATCCCCTCGGTTGGCTTCGCCAATGGTTGGCTTAGGTCTGCTTGAGGCGATTCACCCTAACGATATTTTTCGTAATATCAATCGCCCTGAGGCAAAACAAGACGGTGTTACCGGGCGTGTACGCTGGGTGGAAGACCTTGTTACGGGTGAAAAAGCCTTGGGGCGTTTCGGTTGGAAAGCCGAGCAGCCTACCGTTAAGCAGCAGGCGGCAGTGGCGTTTTCCGCCGATATGGGATTGTCGACTCCTCTGGTGCCGTCACCGTATGGCGAATGCACGTCTGCTCAAAAGGCGTGTTCAAAGATGCCGCATGGTGTTCAAAAAAGCCAGGGGGCGCATGAGGTACCGGGTGATCTGTTGGATTTCGTCAGCCGGTATTCCGAAAACCTGGCGTTGCCTCAACGTAGAAATGTGAATGATGTGCGGGTGTTGGCCGGGAAAAAGTTGTTTTACGAAGCCAACTGCGTAGCCTGCCATGTGCCTAAGTATGTCACGCGGCGCGATGCAACGCATCCTGCCCATCAGTTCCAACTGATTTGGCCGTATACCGATATGTTGCTGCACGATATGGGGCCGGGCCTTGCCGATGAAGGAGGCGCATGGGCGCGGGAATGGCGTACCCCGCCTTTGTGGGGTATTGGGCTTACCAAAACGGTTAATCCGAACGCGACCTGGCTGCACGATGGGAGAGCCAGAACGTTACTGGAGGCCATTATGTGGCATGGCGGCGAGGCACAAGCCGCGCGAGACCGCGTGGCCGCCATGACGCCGGAAGATCGCGACAATTTATTGAAATTCCTGGAGTCTTTATGAAGCGCGTTGTGACAAAGGCACACGCTTGCGCCGCAAGGGTGACGGCGTTTTGTATGGTGGCGGTATTAAGTTGCATGGGCGTGAAATCCGCGTCGGCGCAAGGTGGTGAAAAGCACTCTGCGTCAGTTGGCGGCAGCGAGGTTGGCCGGCTGTGGGTTGAACGCGCGATTGCGCCTGGTTTTCAGCATTTGGCGCAACAGTCACGTAATTTGCAGCAGCATTTTGAACAGGGGTGCATCGAGGCGGATCCGGCGTGGCTGCACAAAGCGTCTTCGGGTTTTGAGTCGGTCGTTAAAGCATGGTCGGGTGTAGCCTTCCTGCGGTTTGGCCCTTTGGTTGAAGATAATCGCTACGAACGTTTGAGTTTTTGGCCTGACCCCCGTGGTGTCATGCTGCGACAGGTTTCGGGAACGCTGCAGCAATATCAGGGTGAAGAGCCTGCCGTGCCGATCGGTCAGTCGAGTGTTGCGGTTCAAGGGCTTCCGGCACTGGAATATGTTTTGTATCGGGATCAAGGCGTGTTGAATCATTCCTTGTCGGCAGATGAGCGCAGGCCGCTGTGCCGTTATGCCGCTGATCTTACGAAAAACATTGCGTCAGTAGCCGGTGAGTTAAGTGAAGCGTGGTTATTGCCCGATGGCGAGTATGCGCAGCGTTTTGTTAAGCCTGCGGAAAATAATCCGGTCTATCGCAGCAATCAGGAGATTTTGTCGGAAGGCGTCAAGGCGTTATCGACAGGCTTGCAGTTTGTGCGCGATATTCAACTTGCCCCGCCGTTAATGGGGTCTGAGACAAAAGTGGCGGTCAAGAGGGCGCCGTATTGGCGCAGCGGTTTAACCGGCCCAGCGATCGCGGCTTCACTGACGGGGATGCGGACCTTTGTGCTTGCCCCCGATTTGTTGCCTGCTGATCAGGAATGGATTGTGGATCAAATTGAAGCGGAACTGGGCCGCGCAGCGCAACAGGCTAACGCGTTGCCTCTGGCGGATGAAGCAGTTCCGTCGCCTTCCTTGCGACAGGAGTGGATGCTTTTGGGACGTATTGTTGATAATGCGAAAGATTTAACCGATGCCGATCTTGCGTCGGCGTTAGGTGTCAACGTAGGGTTTAACGCACTCGATGGGGATTAACCGAAGACAATGGCTGGGCTTGGCATTTGTGGCCGCTGTGGCACCGCAGCGCGCGGTCAGGGCGGCGGTGGAGCCCGGCTCCGCGTTACGCGGACCGCTGTATCTGGCGGCACGTAAGTTTGGCGGCAATTATGAGGCGGTGCTGCTAACGGAAGGGGGTCAGGTCTTGCGCTCCGTCAGGCTGTCAGGGCGGGGACACAGTTTTGCGCTTGACTCAAGCAGCGGCACAGTGGTGGCGTTTGCGCGACAGCCAGGTACGCAAGCGGTGATGTTTTCCTGTGATCCCGGCAAATTGAACGAGCCGGCACAGGTTTTTCATACCCCTCAAGGGCGCCACTTTTCGGGCCATGGTGCGTTTTCAGCAGATGGGCAATTACTGTATGCGGCTGAGAACGATTTTGAGGCCGGGCGTGGCGTGATTGGTCTTTATCGGTTGAACCCATCCTCGGGCGGATTCGACAGAGTGGGGGAGTGGGCGTCTGCAGGTATCGGTCCCCACGAAATAATTCTTGATGTAAAGCAACACCGTTTATGTGTTGCCAATGGCGGCTTGTTGACGCATCCGGATTACGACAAGCTGGTGTTGAATCGCGACACCATGCAAGCGTCATTGACCTATTTAGATGTGTCCAATGGCCAAATACTGTCGCGCCACGTTTTACCCGCCCACCAACATCAGCAATCTATCAGGCACGTGGTGCTGGATCATCAGCAATCTGTGTGGTTTGGCTGCCAGTATCAAGGAAGTCGTGCGCATCAGGTACCTTTGGTGGGTTATCACAGCGGGTCGGGCACCCTTGAGTGGGTGCAAGCCGACGACGAAATCTGGCATGCCATGCAACATTATGTGGGTTCAATCGCGTTCGACCCCATCACCCGTGTTGTCGCGGCAAGTAGCCCGGTAGGGGGGGTGGTGGCCTATTGGGATGCCGCAAGCAAGACGTTTCTTGCGATGCACGATCTGCCCGACGGGTGTGGTGTTGCACCGGCTTCACAGGGGGGGTTCATCGTGAATAGCGGGTTTGGTCGGTGGGCGTACTGGCGCTCCGGTATGGACGCGCCCAAAGTGATAAAAAGCGATCAATCGGTAGCGTGGGATCACCACTTGCGCACCCTTTAGAAAGCCCTTGAAATATGACAAAAATGTTTCAGTTCTGATTTTGGTATTAGAACTATCCCGTAGTCGATTGTTATTACACGTTTTTCTAAAGTGACAGTCTCTTTTATGTTTTATATTTGTACTGTACGGTACAGAATTTATAATTAGAAAATATTAAATGAAACAAATATTTAACAATTCTATTTAAAATAAAACATCGATTTAAAGTGGGCTTTTTATCCTTTTGGAAAAAATTTTCCTAGGGTTATTCAGATCAGTGAAAACCCTTTGTTTTGATCATTTTTTGATCACTTTTGTTGTCGGGTAGCAACACAAAAACAGAAAGAACCGGGTTTTTGCGTGTTTGTGATAGCAAGAAGCCGGGATTTTTGTTGGAATACATATCAACTTCCCATCGCGGAGTTCAACAAGGCGGCCGGGCTATGACCGGGTTGCCACTTAACTCAAATCTACGGAGATTTACTCATGAAAAAAAGTCTGCTTACAGCCGCGTTGATCGCCGGCTTCGCTGCAGGTGCGGTACAAGCTGAAACTTCCGTTACGCTGTACGGCCGCGTTGACGGCGGTTTTGGTTACCAGCAATTCAAAGGTACCGATGCTGCCGGCGCCGACGTTAAAGGCACAAACACTGGTATGGTCAGCGGTATCAACTCCGGCAACCGCTGGGGCTTGAAGGGTACCGAAGATCTGGGTGAAGGTCTGAAGGCGGTTTTCCAATTGGAAAGTGGTTTCGACCTGGGTACAGGTGAATCCGGTCAGGGTCAGCGTTTGTTCGGTCGCCATGCTACTGTTGGTTTAATGTCCGATTCCTGGGGGCGTCTCGACTTTGGCCGTCAAGCCAATATCGCCTCGAAATACTTCGCGGATATTGCAACTCCTTTTGGTACGACTTTCGGCCAAGCGAGTGTTGGATCGGCATTTAGCGTTGCTGGAAATCACCGCCTCGACAACATGATCATGTATCAAACCCCTAACTTCTCTGGTTTCCAGTTTGGTTTGGGCTACTCCTTCAATGCCAACGGCAACCAGGAATTCAAGCGTTCCGGCGGTGGTGATCCTAACGTTCGTTCCTGGACAACCGGTTTGCGTTATGCAAACGGCCCTCTGGCCGCAGCATTGGTTTATGACCAGTTCAAGAACAGCGAAGCTGCCGGTGTAGCTGCTGCTAATAGCGGTGTAACAGTTAAGTCCTGGAATCTGGCTCTGAGCTACGACTTTGAAGTTGTTAAAGTTCACGCCGCAGGCGGTCAAACACGTAACGGCTGGTTCTCGGCCAACTCCAGCCTGGGCAGCAACAGCTACCTGGGTAACTTCGCGGGCAACTTGTCCGACGGTCTTGAGCTTGATTCGTTTGCCGTGAACGATAACCTGAAAGTGAACTCTTACTCTTTGGGTCTGAGCGCGCCTGTGGGTTCGGCCGGCAAATTGATGGCCAGCTGGATGATGTCTGATCCCAGCAACGCTGGTATCTACAACTGGGGTGAAGACAAGCAGAGCGTATACAGCCTTGGCTACAGCTACAAGTTGTCCAAGCGCACCAACATCTACGCTTTGGGTTCCTATGCTGACAATGTCAACTTCCAAGACGACCTGAAAGCTACTCAGTTCGCTGTTGGTTTGCGTCACCAGTTCTAATTTGAATTGCATATTGCTTCAAATCTGAACGTGCAGTAAAAGACAAAAGCCACCTTTCGAGGTGGCTTTTGTTTTGCATGTTGTTTTGTATCAAAACAGGGTTAACCCCCAAATGTGCATTCGCAAAATGATACAATCCAAAGGTTTACTTATCACGGTTGGATGCATGGCATGAACCTGCAAGAGTATTTTCCCGTATTGCTGTTTATTATTGTTGCCACGGGCATTGGCTTTGCGCTTATCACGGTCGGGCGCGTATTGGGGCCTCATCGCCCCGATGCCGAAAAACTGTCTCCTTACGAGTGCGGCTTCGAGGCATTCGACGATTCGCGCATGAAGTTCGATGTGCGCTATTACCTGGTTGCCATTCTCTTCATTTTGTTCGATCTCGAAATTGCCTTTCTTTTCCCGTGGGCAATTGCCAACGATGCCCTGGGCATGGTGGGGTTCTGGACTGTCATGGTATTTCTGGCGGTACTCACCGTTGGCTTTCTTTACGAGTGGAAGAAGGGTGCGCTCGATTGGGAGTAGTCGACGCAGCGTGGCAGGTTTGTTAAGGCCGGCATACGGCATTTATCGTTATTTGGGCTAAATCATGGCAATCGACGGCATTCTGAAAGAAGGCTTTATCACGACCAGTGCAGACAAGTTTTTAAACTGGGCGAAAACCGGCTCTCTATGGCCGATGACGTTTGGTCTGGCTTGCTGTGCTGTGGAAATGATGCACGCCGGCGCGGCGCGCTACGATCTTGACCAGTTCGGTATTATTTTTCGTCCCAGTCCGCGCCAGTCCGACCTCATGATCGTTGCCGGCACCTTGTGCAATAAAATGGCGCCCGCCCTGCGCAAGGTATACGACCAAATGCCCGAGCCACGCTGGGTGGTTTCCATGGGTTCCTGTGCAAATGGCGGGGGTTATTACCACTATTCCTATTCAGTGGTCAGGGGCTGCGACCGAATCGTTCCCGTCGACGTCTATGTACCGGGATGTCCGCCCACTGCAGAAGCGCTGGTTTATGGACTTTTGCAAATGCAAAATAAAATCCGCCTCACCAACACCATCGCCCGCTGATTATTGGCGCGCGTTTTTCAATCGTCCGACGAATTTACTATGACCCGGCTTGAAACTCTGAAAAATAACCTGCAGACACAGTTTCCCCAAAGCTGTTCCCTGAAGGAAGCGCTGAACGAGCTTACGCTTGATGTCCCCGCCGGCCAGTGGGTTGATGTCTGTATGGCCCTGCGTGACACGCCCTCGCTGGGTTTCGAGCTTTGTCTTGACCTGTGCGGTGTCGATTACGCAACCTATGGCGAGCCGGCTTCTCAGGTGGCGCCACCGAAGTTTCCGCAGCGCTTCGCCGTCGTGATCCACCTGATGTCGGTAACCCATAATTGGCGTTTGCGGGTTCGTACCTGGGTGCCGAACGATGAGTTTCCCGTTGTCGATACGTTATTCAATGTTTGGCCCTCGGTGAACTGGTTCGAACGGGAAGCATTCGACTTATATGGCATTGTGTTTGAAGGCCACCCCGATTTGCGGCGTATTCTTACTGACTACGGGTTTATCGGGCATCCTTTCCGCAAGGATTTCCCCCTGTCAGGCAATGTTGAAATGCGTTACGACATTGAGCAAAAGCGGGTAATTTACCAGCCGGTGTCGATTGAACCGCGCGAAATTACGCCGCGTATCGTGCGCGAAGAGGGTTACGGAGTAGAGCGATAGCATGGCTGAAATCAAGAACTACACCCTGAATTTCGGGCCCCAGCACCCCGCAGCACATGGTGTGCTGCGTCTGGTTCTCGAGCTCGATGGCGAGGTTATTCAGCGCGCTGATCCTCATATTGGTTTGTTGCACCGTGCCACCGAAAAGCTTGCAGAACATAAAACATTCCTGCAAGCCCTGCCGTATATGGATCGTCTTGATTACGTGTCCATGATGTGCAACGAGCATGCTTATGTCATGGCGGTTGAGAAACTGGCCGGCATCGAGGTGCCTTTGCGGGCGCAGTATATCCGGGTCATGTTCGATGAGATCACGCGAGTGCTGAATCATCTGATGTCCATTGGCTCACACGCGCTCGATGTTGGTGCCATGGCCGTGTTTTTGTACACGTTTCGCGAACGTGAAGACTTAATGGACTGCTACGAAGCAGCCTCGGGTGCCCGCCTGCACGCTGCATATTATCGTCCCGGCGGCGTCTATCGCGATCTCCCCGACACCATGCCCCAGTATGGCGCTACAAGCCAGTATCGTGCCGCGAAAGAGCTCAAGGCAATGAATGATGCGCGCTCGGGTTCGTTACTCGATTTCATCGAAGACTTTACCAACCGTTTTCCCACTTGTGTCGACGAGTATGAAACGCTCTTGACAGACAATCGAATCTGGAAACAGCGTCTGGTGGGTGTCGGCGTGGTCGATCCCGATCGCGCCAAGGCGCTGGGCTTTACCGGCCCCATGTTGCGTGGTTCGGGTGTCGAGTGGGATTTGCGTCGTACACAACCTTACGAAGTGTACGATCGTCTCGATTTCGAGATTCCGGTTGGTGTGAACGGCGACAGTTACGACCGTTATCTCGTGCGCGTGGCCGAAATGCGGGAAAGCAATCGCATTATTCGTCAGTGTGTTGAGTGGTTGCGAAACAACCCTGGCCCGGTTATTACCGACAATCACAAAGTTGCGCCGCCATCGCGCGAGGAAATGAAAATGGGGATGGAAGACCTCATCCACCATTTCAAACTGTTTTCCGAAGGGATGCACGTGCCGCGCGGCGAAGCCTACAGCGCCGTTGAGCACCCCAAGGGAGAATTCGGCATTTACATGATTTCCGATGGGGCCAACAAACCTTATCGCATGAAAATTCGCGCGCCGGGGTTTGCGCATTTGCAAGCGCTTGATGAAATGTCACGTGGGCACATGATTGCCGATGCGGTAACGATTATCGGCACGCTGGATATCGTGTTTGGTGAAATTGACCGCTAACGGGCGCAAGCCAAGGTAACGACCGGAACAAACTATGCTGCTTTCCGAAAAAGCCTATCAGAAAATTGACCGGGAACTGATCAAGTTTCCCGAAGAACAGAAGCAATCAGCCATTATGGCTGCGCTGGCCATCGCTCAGGACGAGAAAGGCTGGGTTTCCATTGAAGTTATTGAAGACGTTGCCCGCTACTTGCAGGTGCCTCCAATTGCTGTGCAGGAAGTGGCGACTTTCTACAACATGTTCGATACCCGGCTTCCGGGCAGGTTCAAGATATCAGTGTGTACCAATTTGCCCTGTGCCCTGCGCGACGGCGTCAGTGCCGCGGAACATTTGAAGAAGACGCTGGGTATCGGTTTTTATGAAACAACCGACGACGGCCTTTTCTCGCTGGTTGAGGGCGAATGCATGGGGGCATGTGGCGACTCCCCGGTCATGCTGGTTAACAACAAGCACATGTGTGTGCGGATGATGCCGGAAAAAATTGATGCCATGATCAATGAACTGAAACAGAACGGGGGGGCGCAATGAGCACCGCCGCTATTTTGCAAAAATTTTCGGAAGGCCTGGATATTGCGCCGAACAATGATGTGTCGCGCAGTATGATTTTCCATGGTCGCCATATCAGCCCGCAAATCGTGGCAGGCCTGGATGGCACAAACTGGCGGCTTGAAGATTACGTGGCCCGGGGTGGGTACGAGGCTTTGCGCAAAATTCTGTCGTCGGGCATGACACCCGATGAAGTCATTGAAGAGGTCAAGACTTCCGGTTTGCGCGGTCGCGGCGGTGCCGGTTTCCCCACCGGCTTGAAGTGGAGCTTCATGCCGCGCAATCTGCCGGGCCAGAAATATCTGGTGTGTAATTCCGACGAAGGTGAACCGGGCACGTTCAAAGATCGCGATATTCTGCGCTTCAATCCGCATATTGTCATTGAAGGCATGGCCATTGCCGCCTACGCCATGGGCTGCAGCGTTGGCTACAACTACATTCATGGCGAGATTTTCGAAATTTACGATCGCTTTGAAGAGGCGCTGGAAGAAGCGCGCAAGGCGGGTTTCCTGGGTGACAACATCCTGGACAGCAGCTTCAGTTTCGAGTTGTACGCTTTTCATGGTTATGGGGCTTACATTTGCGGTGAAGAGACCGCCCTCCTGGAGTCGCTGGAAGGCAAGAAAGGCCAGCCTCGCTTCAAGCCGCCGTTTCCTGCCAGCTACGGTTTGTACGGCAAGCCCACAACCATCAACAACACCGAAACGTTTGCCGCCGTGCCATGGATTTTTCGCAATAGCGGCCAGGCTTATCTGGAAACCGGCATTCCCAATAATGGCGGAACAAAGTTGTTTTCTGTTTCAGGAGACGTCGAGTTGCCCGGAAATTACGAAGTCCCGATGGGCACGCCATTTTCGGAACTCCTGAAGTTGGCGGGCGGCATGCGCGGCGGGCGCAAAATCAAAGCGGTAATCCCTGGAGGCTCGAGTGCCCCGGTGGTGCCCGGCGACGTCATGATGGAAACCACCATGGATTACGACAGCATCGCCAAAGCCGGCTCGATGTTGGGGTCGGGTGCGGTCATCGTCATGGATGAAACCCGTTGCATGGTGAAGTCTTTGATGCGCCTGTCTTATTTTTATTATGAAGAAAGTTGCGGCCAGTGCACACCGTGTCGCGAAGGCACCGGCTGGCTTTATCGGATGGTGCATCGCATCGAGCATGGGCAGGGGCGTCCCGAAGACCTCGACGTTCTTGATTCCGTTGCGCATAACATCATGGGCCGCACGATTTGTGCGCTGGGCGATGCTGCAGCCATGCCGGTGCGCAGCTTTATCAAGCATTTCCGCGACGAGTTCGCACACCACATCGAGCATAAAAGCTGTGTGGTGCCCAAATATTTGTAGGGTCAGGATACGCTAATGGTTGAACTCACCATCGACGGCAAGAAAGTTGAAGTGCCCGAAGGCAGCATGGTTATGCATGCTGCCAATAAGCTCGGGCTGTACGTGCCGCATTTTTGCTATCACAAGAAACTGTCTATTGCGGCCAACTGCCGTATGTGTTTGGTTGAGGTTGAAAAAGCCCCCAAACCGATGCCTGCCTGTGCTACGCCGGCCTCCAACGGCATGGTTGTGCACACAGCTTCCGAGAAGGCCGTGGCGGCGCAGGAAAGCGTCATGGAGTTTTTATTGATCAACCACCCGCTTGACTGCCCTATCTGCGATCAGGGCGGTGAATGCCAGTTGCAGGATTTGTCGGTGGGTTACGGTGAGTCGGCATCGCGCTATAAAGAAGAAAAGCGCGTCGTTTTCCATAAGGAAATGGGCCCGCTTATTTCGGCGGAAGAAATGCCGCGCTGTATTCACTGCACCCGCTGTGTGCGCTTCGGCCAGGAAATTGGCGGCATGATGGAACTGGGTATGATCAACCGGGGTGAACACTCTGAGATCACGAGTTTCGTTGGCCGGGCTGTCGAGTCCGAGCTATCGGGCAACATGATTGATATCTGTCCTGTCGGCGCGCTTACATCGAAACCGTTTCGCTATTCGGCGCGTACGTGGGAACTGGCTCGTCGTCGTTCGGTAAGCCCGCACGACAGCCTGGGTTCGAATCTTGTCGTACAGGTAAAGAACGATCAGGTCATGCGCGTCGTCCCCTTCGAAAACGAAGAGGTCAATGAATGCTGGATTTCCGACCGCGACCGCTTTGCCTACACCGGCCTGTATGCTGCCGACCGCCTCGCACACCCGATGATCAAAGATGCTGACGGCAACTGGGTCGAGGCATCCTGGAGCGATGCGCTGCAGGCAGTGGTCAAAGGCCTGAATAAAGTGCGTGACCAGCATGGCGCCGCTCAAATCGGTGCATTGGGCAGCGAGTTGGCCACGGTCGAGGAATTGTCGTTATTGGCAAGGCTGGCGCGTAGCGTCGGTTCCGAGAATATCGATTTCCGCCTGCGTTATAACGATGCCGATTTGGTTCAGGCGTTCCAGGGAATCCCTTGGCTGGGTCTGCCGATTGCCGAATTGAACACGCTGGACCGCGTTCTGGTTGTGGGCAGTTTTATCCGTAAAGACCAGCCCCTTATGGCGCAACGTTTGCGCCAGGCAGCCAAACTCGGTACGCAGATTGCATTTGTGGGGAGTGCCTACGACGACCCGTTAATGAACGTTGCATCGCACTTCGAAGTCAAGCCGTCTGCCTTGCCCAATGCGTTGGCTGAAGTAGCCGTGGCATTGGCGGAGTCTTCAGGGCAGTCGGCTGCGCCGGCGTTTGCCGACCTTGAAGTATCGGATGCTGCGCGGCAGGTTGCCGGGGTTTTGGCGTCGGGCCAGCACGTTGCCATTTTGCTGGGTAACAACGCCGTTACCTCGCCTTACGCCTCCCGGATCGCCGCCAATGCGCAGGAGGTTGCACGGCTCTCGAAAGGGCGCCTGGGCGTCTTGACCACAGGCGGTAATACGGTCGGTGGTTATCTGGCGGGCGCTGTGCCGGCTGAGGGTGCGCAAACCGCCGTGCAAATGCTAAGCAAGCCTTTAAAAGCCTACATTGTGATGCATGCCGAACCGTTGTTCGATGCCGATAACGGTCAGCAAGCTGTAAAAACCCTGAAGCAGGCGCAATTCAATGTGGCACTGACCCCATACGCCAATGCTGCTGCTGATTGGGCCGATGTGATGTTGCCTGTTTCGCCCTATACAGAAACGTCAGGCACGTTTGTCAATGCGGAAGGGCGTGTGCAAAGCTTCCGTGGAACGGCGGCCCCATTTGGGGAAACGCGTCCGGCCTGGAAGGTTTTGCGTGTTCTGGGCAACCTGTTCGAATTGGCCGGTTTCGATGAAGAAACATCGGAAGCGGTGCGCGACGCCGTGCTCTCGCCGCACGCACTTGAACGATTGTCGAATAAGGTTACTGTGGCGCCGGCACTGGTTAACCTGGTTGAAGGGCTTGAGCGCGTGGCCGACGTGCCGGTTTATCGCAGTGATTCAATTGTTCGCCGCGCCAAACCATTGCAGGAAACACCGGCCTCCCGTCCGCCCGTTTTGCGCGCTCACCCTGAAACCTTGAAGCAACATGGCTTGCAGGCAGGCGATGCTGCCCGGGTTCGAACAGACACCGGGCAGGCGGTATTGCAAATTCACGCGGATGAAGCCGTTGCACTGGGCACAGTGCGTGTTGCGACAGCATTCCCGCAAACGGTAGACCTGGGTAGTGCCTTTGGCCAAGTTACGTTGGAGCGTGCCTGATGGAATGGCTGAACACAATTAACGAATTTGGGGCAGGCCTGATCGGGCCAACCGCCTGGTATGTGGTTTGGACACTGGTAAAGATTGTGGTTATTGCCATTCCGGTGATTCTTTGTGTGGCCTATCTGACCTATTGGGAACGGAAAATGATTGGTGCCATGCATATCCGTCTTGGCCCCACACGTGTCGGGCCAAGAGGTTTGCTGCAACCGTTTGCCGATGTTTTTAAATTGCTGACCAAAGAATTGGTGGTGCCCAGTCAGGCGAACAAGGTCCTGTTTATCCTGGCTCCTGTCGTGACATTGATGCCGGCTTTGGCCGCGTGGGCAATCATTCCGTTTGGACCGGAGCTTGTGCTGTCCGACATCAACGCCGGCTTGCTTTACCTGATGGCCGTTACGTCGGTGGGGGTTTACGGTGTCATTGTTGCAGGTTGGGCATCGAATTCGAAGTATGCTTTTCTGGGCGCTATGCGCGCAGCGGCCCAAATGGTGTCGTATGAGCTGGCAATCGGGTTCGTGCTGGTTACGGTGTTACTGGTATCGGGTTCGTTGAATTTAAGCAATATTGTTTTGGGTCAGGACCGTGGTCTGTTTGCCGATATGGGTTTGAATTTCCTGTCGTGGAACTGGCTGCCGCTGTTGCCTTTGTTTGTGATTTACGTCGTATCCTGTGTGGCGGAAACCAACCGCCACCCGTTCGATGTCGTGGAAGGCGAGTCTGAAATTGTCGCGGGCCACATGGTGGAGTATTCAGGCACGGGTTTTGCACTGTTCTTCCTGGGTGAATACGCCAACATGATTCTGTTGTCGGCCACGGCTTCCATCATGTTCCTGGGCGGCTGGCTTCCCATCATTGATATTGCACCCTTCACCTGGATTCCCGGCTGGTTGTGGCTGGGTCTCAAGACCTTTTTCGTGGTTTCCCTGTTTATATGGTTCCGCGCAACGTTTCCCCGTTATCGCTACGACCAGATCATGCGCCTGGGCTGGAAAGTGTTTATTCCACTGACCGGTGTCTGGTTGGTCGTGGTGGCAATCTGGATGCAAACGCCGTGGAATATTTGGCAATAAAGGGCTAACTGGGGCTAGATATGGAAGCGATTAAAGATTTTTTTGGCAGTTTGATGCTCAGCGAAATGCTCAAGGGCATGCGCTTAACCGGTAAGAACTTTTTCAAGCGCAAGGTGACGTTGCGTTACCCAGAGGAAAAAACGCCTGCCTCGCCCCGTTTTCGCGGCTTGCATGCATTGCGCCGCTATCCCAACGGCGAAGAGCGCTGCATTGCCTGCAAGCTGTGCGAATCGGTGTGTCCCGCCCTGGCCATCACGATTGAGTCTGAAGAGCGAGACGACGGCTCCCGTCGTACTACGCGCTACGACATCGATCTGGCCAAATGTATCTTCTGTGGATTCTGCGAAGAAAGTTGTCCGGTGGACTCCATTGTGGAAACGCATATCCATGAGTATCACGGTGAAAAGCGGGGCGACCTGTACTACACCAAAGACATGTTGTTGGCGATCGGTGATCGCTACGAACCTGAAATTGCGCGTCGCCGATCCGAAGACGCGCCTTATCGCTGATTTCCAGGACTGATTCCCATGACATTTGCTACTGTCCTGTTTTATTTTTTGGCCATCGTTCTGGTGGCGGCCGCCTTTCGCGTTATTACCGCTGCAAACCCGGTCACTGCCGTATTGAATTTAATCCTGGCCTTTTTTACCGCTGCGATGCTGTGGATTCTTATCGGTGCGGAGTTCCTTGGCCTGTTGCTGGTGCTTGTTTATGTGGGCGCGGTCATGGTGCTTTTCCTGTTTGTTGTCATGATGCTCGACGTGAGAATGGAAAATCTGCGTCATGGTGTGAAAGCCTATTTGCCCATGGGGCTCATTATCGGGTTGATCATGGTGTTGGAAATGGCCTTTGTGCTCATTACGACCTGGGGTGATACCAGTGGTCCTGCCGCTCAGCAGGCCGGATACAACAACACCGTCTCCCTGGGCGAACTGATGTATGGCCAATATTTCTTTGCCGTTGAAGTTGGGGCGGTGATCCTGCTTGTCGGCATGGTGGCCGCCATTGCGCTTACCCTGCGGCGCCGGCGCGACGTGAAACACAGTAATCCGTCGCAGCAAGTGCGAGTGCGCGCCAAAGATCGCGTGCGCCTGGTGAATTTGCCGTCTCAAACTGAAAAGGTCGATGGCGACACGCGCGACCAGGGGGAAAAATAATGACGATTACCTTGGCTCACTATCTGGTTCTGGCGGCCATTCTTTTCTGTATTGGCGTTTTCGGTTTTTTTGTGAATCGGCGCAATTTGTTGATTTTGCTCATGTCCATCGAGCTCATCCTGTTGTCTGCCAATATTAATTTTGTGGCGTTTTCCACCTGGCTGGGCGAGGCCTCGGGCCAGGTGTTCGTGTTCTTTATTCTTACTGTCGCTGCCGCCGAGGCGGCGATCGGCCTGGCTATTTTGGTGTTGCTGTTCCGTAACTTGAACACCATCAATGTTGAAGAACTGGATCACCTGAACGGTTGATGGAATAAATAACTATGAGTTCAACCACTTTATATCTTGTTGTTGCCCTGGCTCCGTTGGTGGGAGCGATATTGGCGGGCCTGTTCGGTACGGGGTTTCTGGGGCGCCAGGTCGGCCGGTCAGCCGCTCACAGCATTACGATTCTGGGTGTGCTGGTTTCCTTCATCGGCTCGGTTGTGGTTTTGTTCCAGGTGCTGAATGGGGAAACCTTCAACGGTGCGGTCTATACCTGGAATGCCATCGGTACCACCTCCATCGAGATCGGTTTTTTAATCGATAGCCTGACGGCTTTGATGATGGTGGTTGTCACGTCGGTTTCACTGATGGTGCATATCTACACCATTGGCTATATGGTGGACGATCCCGGCTATCAGCGCTTTTTCGCCTACATTTCTTTGTTCACCTTTTCGATGCTCATGTTGGTCATGTCGAACAACATGCTGCAATTGTTTTTCGGCTGGGAAGCCGTGGGCCTGGTGTCGTACTTGCTGATTGGTTTCTGGTATACCCGGCCAACCGCCATTTTCGCCAATATGAAGGCGTTTCTCATAAACCGTGTGGGTGACTTCGGTTTCATACTCGGGATTGGCTTGCTGTTCGCGTATACGGGCAGTATGAATTATGACCAGGTGTTTTCCGAGGCGGGTGCACTGGCCGGTACGTCGTTCCCGGGCACCGATTGGTCGCTGATTACGGTTGCGTGCATTTGCCTGTTTATCGGCGCCATGGGGAAATCTGCCCAGGTTCCCTTGCACTCCTGGTTGCCCGACTCCATGGAAGGCCCCACGCCCATTTCGGCATTGATTCATGCGGCAACCATGGTGACGGCCGGCATTTTCATGGTGGCACGCTTTTCGCCGGTATTCGAACTTTCCGATACCGCCCTGTCTTTCATTATTGTGATTGGCGCGATCGGGGCATTGTTCCTGGGCATCCTGGGCATTATCCAGAATGACATCAAGCGTGTTGTTGCCTACTCGACTTTGTCCCAGCTTGGCTACATGACGGTTGCGCTTGGGGCGTCGGCGTATTCGGTCGCCATTTTCCATCTGATGACTCACGCTTTCTTCAAGGCATTGCTGTTCCTGGGCGCCGGTTCCGTCATTATCGGCATGCACCACGATCAGGATATTCGCAACATGGGTGGTTTGCGGAAATACATGCCGATTACCTGGATTACTTTCCTGATGGGGACGCTGGCCCTGGTAGGTACCCCGTTTTTTTCAGGTTACTACTCGAAGGAACACATTATTGAAGCGGCTGGCGCGGCGAATGTGTGGGGCGCTGGGTTTGCCTATTACGCAACCCTGATTGGCGTACTGGTGACTTCGCTTTATTCCTTTCGCGTATATTTTCTTGTCTTCCATGGCAAAGAGCGCTTTCCTGCGCATGGCACGCCAGAGCATGGCAGCAGCCACGGCCACGATGATCATGGTCATCATGGCGGTGCGCCCCATGAGTCACCCTGGGTGGTTACCGTGCCACTCGTCTTGCTGGCGATACCGTCGGTTATTGCGGGTATTTTGTTTGTTGATCCACTTTTGTTTGATGGCTACTTCAGCGGTGTCATTACAACACTGTCATCGCACCCGGCCATGGCGGATCTGGCTGAAGGCTGGCATGGCTGGCTGGCTTACGGGCTGCACGGTTTCATCACGTTACCGTTCTGGCTGGTTGTCGCAGGCTTCGTCATTTGCTGGTACTGCTATATGGTGAACCCAGCAGTGCCGGCTGCCATCAAGTCGAAGCTTTCCGGTCTCAACACCGTGCTGGAAAACAAATACTACGCCGATTGGTTTAACGAACAGGTTATTATGCGCGGCGCGCGGTGCCTGGGTCGGGGGTTGTGGCAAAAAGGTGACCGCGGCTTCATCGACGGTATTCTGGTCAACGGCAGTGCCCATGTAGTAGGCATGTTGGCGGCCGTTAGCCGGCATATCCAGTCCGGCTATATTTATCATTACGCGTTTGCCATGATTATCGGCATTCTGGCGTTTCTAACCTATTTTGTGCTGATGGTTCACTGATGGCTAGCGATATGGCGTCTTCTTCTCTTCCTTGGCTTACATTGTCGATTTTTGTGCCTATCGTGGCAGGCCTGCTGGTACTGCTGCTGGGGCGTGATGATCGGCCGGGCCTGACGCGCTGGCTGTCTTTGGCGGGCGCGGTTCTGGGTTTCCTGGTTACCTTGCCCTTGTATGCGGGCTTCAACAACAATACGGCAGACATGCAGTTTGTCGAGAAAGCGCCGTGGATTGAAACGTTTTCGGTGAACTACCATTTGGGTATCGATGGAATCTCCCTCTGGTTTGTGTTGCTCACGGCTTTCATTACCATTATCGTGGTGGTGGCCGGCTGGGAAGTCATCAAGCGCAGAGTTGCCCAATACATGGCGGCTTTCCTGATTTTGTCCGGTTTGATGATCGGTGCATTTTCTGCGCTTGACGGTTTGCTGTTCTATGTGTTTTTTGAAGCCACCCTGATTCCCATGTACATTATCATCGGTTCCTGGGGTGGACCGAACCGGGTCTATGCCGCATTCAAGTTCTTCCTGTACACCTTGCTGGGCTCGTTGTTGACATTGGTGGCCTTCATCTACCTCTGGCATGCCTCCGGCGGGTCGTTCGATATCCAGACCTGGCACCAGTTGCCGCTGGCCTATACACCTCAGGTGCTGATCTTCCTGGCGTTGCTGGCGGCTTTTGCCGTAAAGGTACCCATGTGGCCGGTACACACCTGGTTGCCCGATGCGCACGTTGAGGCTCCCACGGGCGGGTCAGTTGTGTTGGCTGCGATCATGTTGAAGCTGGGCGCCTATGGTTTTCTGCGCTTCTCGCTACCGATCGTGCCCGACGCCTCGCAGGATCTTGCCTGGCTCATGATCTCGTTGTCGCTGATCGCCGTTATTTACATTGGCCTGGTCGCCATTGTTCAAGACGACATGAAGAAGCTGGTTGCCTATTCTTCCGTTGCACATATGGGCTTTGTGACTTTGGGCTTTTTCATTTTCAACACTGCCGGCGTGGAAGGGGCTATCGTTCAGATGGTTTCGCACGGTTTTGTTTCCGGTGCGATGTTCCTGTGTATCGGCGTGCTTTATGATCGCATGCACACTCGCCGCATCGACGCATATGGCGGGGTGGTGAATGTCATGCCGCGCTTTGTCACCCTGTTTGTGCTGTTTTCCATGGCCAATGCCGGGTTGCCGGCAACCAGTGGTTTTGTGGGCGAATTCACCGTCATTATGGGTGCTGTTGAATATAACTTCTGGATTGGACTGTTGGCGGCCACCGCATTGATTCTGGGCGCCGCCTACTCCTTGTGGATGGTTAAGCGAGTGGCATTTGGCGACATAACCAACGACGAGGTGCGTGGCATGTCGGATATCAACGCACGTGAATTCCTTATTCTGGGCGTGATGGCGGTTGCTGTGCTGTATATGGGTATCTATCCGAAGCCATTTACCGACGTCATGCATGTCTCGGTTGAGGCGCTGCTGCAACATGTCTCTGTTTCGAAACTGTAGGCCTGAATCATTATGCAATATCAATTTTTGTTCTCTATGGCATTACCCGAGATCCTGCTCTTGATTTTGGCCATGGCCGTACTCCTGATCGATGCGTTCAGCGATAGCCAGACCCGTTTGCGCACGTATGGGTTAACCTTGGCCACGTTGGGCATACTGACCGCTGTCAGTGCCTATCAGTGGATGCAGGGTATCGAGGGGGCCACCTTCAGCGGCCTGTATGTGGTTGATGAGTTATCGCATTTTCTGAAAATTGCATCTTATATCGCTGTTGCAGTCACACTGATCTATGGGCGCGAGTATGCCGAGAAACGCGACATGATGGCGCGTGGCGGCGAGTTCTACACACTTACATTGTTTGCGCTTTTGGGCCAGATGGTCATGATCTCGGCCGGTAATTTGCTGACCGTGTATCTGGGCATCGAGCTGATGTCGTTTGCCCTGTACGCGCTGATTGCATTGCGTCGTGATCATGTCCAGTCGACAGAGTCGGCCATGAAGTATTTCGTACTGGGCTCTCTGGCCTCAGGCATATTGCTGTATGGTTTGTCGATGCTTTACGGCGCCACCGCTACGCTTGATCTGGCCGGTATTGCACAGGTAATCGAAAGCGATCAGGCCGAAACGTTACCTTTGGTTTTCGGGCTTGTTTTTGTCGTGGCGGGTTTGGCGTTCAAGCTGGGTGCGGTGCCGTTTCATATGTGGGTGCCCGATGTGTACCAGGGTGCACCCACGTCGGTGACGCTTATCGTAGGCGCCGCGCCGAAGATTGCGGCGTTTGCTATCGTAATGCGTTTGCTGGTTGACAGTTTGCATGGCCTTTCAAGCGATTGGCAGCCGATGCTTATGATTCTGGCGGTGCTTTCGCTTGCCATCGGGAACTTGACTGCGATCGTGCAAACCAACTTCAAGCGCATGCTGGCCTATTCCACGATCTCGCATATGGGGTTTGTGTTCCTGGGTCTGCTGTCCGGCGTGACGCAAGACCAGCCGCTTGTGTCTACAGAGGCCTACGGTGCTGCGCTGTTTTATATGTTGGTTTACGTGCTTACCACGCTTGCCTCGTTCGGTATTATTTTGCTGCTGAGCCGCCAGGGCTTCGAGTGCGAGGAAATTTCCGATTTGAAGGGGCTGAATCAGCGCAGCCCACTGCTGGCCGGCATTCTTTTACTGACCATGTTTTCGCTGGCCGGTATTCCACCGCTGGCCGGGTTCTATGCCAAGCTTACGGTGCTTCAGGCGTTGATCGGGGCCGGACACGTGGCGGTTGCCGTCATTGCCGTGCTGTTCTCGCTTATTGGCGCGTTTTATTATCTGCGCGTTGTAAAAGTGGCGTACTTCGACGAGCCGGAAGAAGGCGCACCTGCTGTGCCAGCCGGAACGGTATCCAGCACGTTAATGTCGGTGAACGGGCTGGCGATTCTGGTTCTGGGTATTTTGCCGGGTGGTTTGATGGCATTGTGCGTTGCGGTTATCGACAGCTCACTCGGGTTTTAAGCATTTTGTTTTGCTTGAGCTTTAACGTAGCGTAATTTAACGGAACATGCCGGGTATGGATATCACGCTTGCCATTGTGCTTTTAGTGGGTTTGTCGTTAGTGACGGCAAACTTGCCCTTTCTGGTCGAGCGGTCATACCTGGTGGTGCCGTGGTCGGCGCCGGGCGGGCGTTTTCCAGGCGGGCCGCTGCGCTGGCTGGAGTCGCTGCTGTTTTTTGCCGTGCTGGTGGTCCTCGGGTGGATTACATGGCGCTGGATTGGCCAAAGCATTGCTGGGCCTTTTGGCCTGGTTTTGCGTGTTGTCGTCATGGGCTTGCTGTTTGGCGCGGTTCTGGCCTACCCAGGCGTGCGTGCGCACAAAACAGGCTTCAAGCCGTTTTTGTTGCGCATGTGCGAAGTCTTCGTTTTTTACTGCCTGATCGGCCTACTGGCCTTTGCTTTCGAGGCCAGTATGGGCAATGTTTTTCAGCAAACCTGGGAGTTCTACGTAATTACGTTGAGTCTTTTTCTGGTAATGGCCTACCCCGGTTACGTTTATCGCTACTTGTTGCGTCGCCGGTAATTATTGCGTGAACCAGTTAAGCACGCCGTCAAGGCCGCTTACATTCAAACTGAACCGCGTCTGTTGCCGCACAATGGGTTTGGCCCGATAAGCCACCGAATAATACGATAGGGCGAGCATTTTCAAATCATTTGCGCCGTCTCCAAGTGCAATGATCTGGCCAGGTTCAGCTTGTGTCGTTTGGGCGAGCCAGGTTAAATGCCTGGCTTTTCCTTGTGCATCTACAATATCGCCCAGAACCTTCCCGGTGAGCTTTCCCCGTTCTATTTCAAGCGTGTTGGCAAAAGCGAAATCAAGCCCCAGTTTTTCTTTAAGACGATCGGTATAAAGCGTAAAGCCGCCCGATACCAGCATGGTTTTCAGCCCTGCAGCTTGCGCCGCCTGAATCAGTTTTTCGGCACCTGCGTTCAAACGCAGCCGTTCCTCGAAGACCCGATCCAGATCTGCTATGGAAACCCCCTGGAGCAAAGCCACGCGGCGCTGCAGGCTCTCGGCAAAGTCTTTTATTTCCCCCCGCATGGCGGCTTCGGTAATGGCTGCAACTTCAGGCTTGCGGCCAACCATATCGGCAATCTCATCGATACATTCAATGTTGATGAGTGTCGAGTCCATGTCCATGGCCAGCACACGGCAGTCCGACAGGGGCTTGATCGCCTCGAGAAACGCGCCATCGACACCGAGTTCCTCGCATGTTTGCGTAACCAGGGTCTGTTCTTCAATATTGATGTTTTGCAGGCAACTGGCCGTGCTGCTTATGCGCTGGATACTTTCTGCCTGCGCCACGGCTGCAATCTTTTCAACATGAGAAGGGTTTAAACCGGGTGCTTGAATTACAAGATGGGTCATGGCATAGACGATAGTGTTTAAAGTAAAAGAGTCTGTTGTGGGGCAGTCATGCCCGATGAGCGGCTATTCGAGCGCTTTCAGAATGCTGCGCAGGGCGGTTATCCTGGTCTCGATAGGTTCTGCCGAGGTGTTTTTCTCGACAGGTTTCATTGTAATTTTCAATTTATCCTGCCCCGCCAGTTTAACGTGACGCTGACTTTGCACCAGTTCAATAATTTTCACCGGATCGACGTTGGGTTTGGCAGAGAACTGAATAAGCGCCTGCGCTTCTCCCGCGTCGATTTTTGTAATGCCCAATGGTTCGGCGATCAGGCGCAATTGATGAGAGGCAAGCAAAGTGCGGGCCGCGTCAGGCAGTTTGCCGTAACGGTCAATCAACTCCTCTTGAATCGACGTAAGGTCTTCGGCGCAGGTTGCATGTGCCATTTTTTTGTAAAGCCCAAGACGCGCGTGGACATCCGGACAGTAGTCGGCCGGCAATAACGTGGGCGCGTGCAGGTTAACTTCGCACTTGTTATCGAAAGGAGATTCCAGATCGGGCTCTTCGCCATTTTTAAGTGCCTTGACTGCGGTATTGAGCATATCCGAGTACATTGCGAAACCGACTTCCTGAATATTGCCCGATTGCGACTCTCCCAGGACCTCGCCTGTTCCTCGAATTTCCAGGTCGTGCATGGCCAGGAAAAAACCTGAGCCCAGTTCTTCCATGGCCTGAATGGCTTCAAGCCTTTTCTTGGCGTTGCTTGTAATGGCATCTTCGCCCGGCGTTAACAGGTAGGCGTAGGCCTGATGATGGGAACGACCAACCCGGCCGCGCAATTGATGCAACTGGGCCAGCCCCAGACGGTCGGCGCGGTGGATAATAATGGTGTTGGCACTGGGAACGTCGATACCCGTTTCAATAATAGTGGTGCACAGCAACACATTGAAGCGTTGCTGATAAAAGCCCTTCATGACATTTTCCAGCTCACGCTCGGGCATCTGGCCGTGTGCCACCGCGACGCGGGCTTCCGGAACCAGTTCTTCCAGTCGCGCCCGGCGATTACGGATGGTGTCGACTTCGTTGTGCAAGAAGTAAACCTGGCCGCCCCGTTTGAGTTCGCGCAAGACGGCTTCCCGAATGGTGCTGCCATCTTCGCGGCGTACGAACGTCTTGATGGCCAGCCGTTTTTGCGGTGCGGTAGCGATAACCGAGAAGTCACGGATGCCTTCAAGCGACATCCCCAGGGTGCGGGGAATCGGGGTGGCGGTTAACGTCAATACATCGACTTCGGCCCGAAGAGCCTTCAGCGCCTCTTTCTGGCGAACGCCGAAACGATGTTCTTCGTCGATGATGACCAGGCCCAGCGATTCGTATTTGACGTCTTTGGACAGGATTTTGTGTGTGCCGATCACGATGTCCACTTTGCCGTTTTTGAGTCCTTCGATCGCTGCGTTTACTTCTTTGGTGGAACGAAACCGGGAGAGCTCGACAATATTGACCGGCCAGTCGGCGAAACGATCAGAGAAAGTATGCGCGTGTTGCTCGGCAAGCAGCGTTGTGGGGCAGAGCAACGCGACTTGCTTGCCATTGGCCACGGCAAGAAAGGCGGCTCGCAGGGCGACCTCGGTTTTGCCAAAGCCGACATCGCCACATACCAGTCGGTCCATGGGTTTGTCGGAGGTCATGTCTTGAAGAACGGCCTCGATTGCGTTGGCCTGATCAATCGTTTCTTCGAAACCGAAACCCTCGGCAAAGGTTTCGTAATCGGTCACGGGCAGTTTGAACTGATGACCGTGGCGCGCAGCACGCATGGCGTAAAGCGCCAGCAGCTCGGCGGCGGCATCACGTACATTCTTTGCGGCCCTGCGCCGCGCTTTGTCCCATTGGCCTGAACCCAGCTGATGCAGTGGAGCGTGCTCGGGGTCGGTGCCACTGTAGCGCGAAATCACATGCAGTTGAGAAACCGGCACATACAGGGTACTGCCGGAGGCGTACTCGAGGTGCAGGAACTCCATCGTTCCTTCACCCAGGTCCATGTTGATCAGGCCTTTGTAGCGTCCGATGCCATGGTCTATATGCACGACCGGATCACCTTCGCGCAATTCGGATAAATCGCGGACCATGGCTTCAACGTTGCTGCCGCGCTCCTGGCCGCGTCGCTGGCGTCGTACCCCGTGTGTATGGCCGGGGTACAGATTGTTTTCAGTCAACAGCGTGAGTGGCACGTGCGGCATTTGAAAGCCGCGATCCAGGGGGGCGACTGTAAGAATGAAGCCGGGCGCATGTCGCAACGCGTCGTTCAGGGAGTCGATGACCGCATCGGGCCGTAAATCAAACTCAGTGAGCATCTGCAGCAAGGTTTCACGACGACCGGCCGAGTCGGCGCAAAGAAGGATGTGTCCACTGGAGTGGGTTACCAGGTGGCGCAGTTTGGCTAGCGGGTCATCCGCACGCCGCGCAACCGCGACATCCGGATTGGCTTGAATTTCAGCATGTTGACCTTCGTCTCCCACGCTGACCCGGGCGAAACCGCCGAGATGCTGAAAAAAGGTTTCCGCATCAAGAAAGAGGGCTGACGGGGGCAGAACGGGCCGTTCCCGGTCACTTTTCAGGAATTGGTAACGGCTATGGGTATCCTGGGTGAAGTGAGTAATGGCGTTTTCAACCAGGCCTACAGTCACGGCAAGGGTATTGGCGCTTAGGTAATCAAACAAAGTGGCCGTTTGTTCAAAAAAAAGCGGCAAGTAATATTCCACCCCGGCGAATGCAATGCCGTTTCCGATATCGCGATAAGGCAGGGCCCGCGAAGGATCTCCTTCGAAAATCTCGCGAAAGCGGGCGCGGAATTGATTACGAGCCTGTTCGTCCATGGGGAATTCCCGCCCTGGCAAGAGCTGGACTTCTTTGACCGGATAAATACTGCGTTGCGTGTCAACGTCAAAGCTGCGAATGGTTTCAATCTCATCATCGAACAAGTCGATGCGATACGGTACAGCCGAGCCCATGGGGAAAAGGTCGATCAGCCCACCGCGGATGCTGAATTCTCCGGGTGCGGTAACCTGACTCACATGCGTATAGTTGGCCAACATGAGTTGTTGCCGCAACGCTTCTTCATTCAGCGAGTCTCCCTGCCGAAAGGAAAAGGTATATGCTGCCAGGAATGAGGGCGGGGGCAGACGGTATAGCGCCGTGCTGACGGGCACGGTCAGGATGTCGACCTTTTGCTGCATCAGGGCATGCAGCGTGTGCAGCCGCTCTGAAATGAGGTCCTGATGCGGCGAAAACCCATCGTAAGGCAGCGTTTCCCAGTCGGGTAACGGCCTGACTTTCAAGTCGGGGTTGAATAAGTGAATTTCGTCGGCCAGGCGTTGCGCGGTTAATGGTTCGGCGCAAAGAACGAGAATAGGACGCTTGGCCTGTGTACTGAGTTCGGCAAGTAACCATGCGTCGCCCGAGCCGGCCGGTGGCGGTATGGCATATCGCGCACCGGGTTTGACGGCCTTGAGCAGTTCAGGCAAGGAGGGCAGCAAATTGGGGACGACTTGAGCGTCGGAAAATATTTCAGTTGTCATTTCACTGTGCATTATAAAATCGGTTTGTTATGTCGAAGAAAATTATTGCGATTGTGCCCGCCGCCGGAGTGGGGCAGCGCGCCCTGGATACCTCTACCGCCGACAATGTCGTGCCCAAGCAGTATCGATTGCTCAAGGGCAAGCCAATGTTGCGCTGGTCGGTACAGGCGGTGTTGGCCGATTCGCGGGTTGAACAAGTCAGGGTTGTCGTCGCTCCGGGCGATCTGCGGGCCCAGGCCGTGCTTGAAGGTCTGGAGAGGGTGGTTGTGCGTCCGGTGGGCGGGCAAACACGCGCCGAAACCGTGTCCGCAGGGCTGGTTGATGCCGGGCTAGGCAATGACGATTGGGTTTTGGTCCACGATGCTGCGCGACCAGGTTTGCCGCTATCCAGTTTGAAGCTCCTGATTGATACTTGTCTGTATGAACAGCAGGGTGGTTTATTGGCCCTGCCGGTTGCAGATACAGTAAAAAAAGCCCACAAGGCAGCCGCATTTACGCCGACTGACGGGTGTGTTTTAACCGGCACCGCCGGCAAGCCTGCGCTTCGTTATGCCGTTGCTGCAACGCTCTCGCGGGAGTCATTATGGCTGGCTCAAACACCCCAGATGTTTCCTGCCGGCCTCTTGCATAATGCGTTTGTCCGTGCGTACCGTGCCAGCGTTGAAATTACCGATGAAGCGTCGGCTGTCGAGCATTACGGCGTTGAGCCACGCCTGATTCCGGGCGATCCGCGCAACTTTAAGGTAACGTGGCCAAGTGATTTTGATTTGATGGAAAAATGGTTATGAGTTTGTCTATTCGCGTAGGGCAGGGGTTTGATGTCCATTCACTTGTTGTGGGCCGCCCTTTGATTCTGGGCGGTGTGACGATTCCCTATGAAAAGGGGCTGCAAGGACACTCAGATGCCGATGCCTTGTTGCACGCGCTGACCGACGCCTTGCTGGGTGGAGCGGGCCTAGGAGATATTGGCCGTCATTTTCCCGATACCGACCCGCGTTTTGAAGGGGCAGACAGTCGTCTGCTGTTGCGAACGGCTTATTCGCTGGTGCGCAAAACGGGCTGGGTGGTGGGCAATATCGACGCCACACTCCACGCGCAGGCACCCAAAATGGCGCCTTATGTCGCGGATATGATTCAACATATTTCGGATGATCTGCAAATTGACGCCGACCAGGTCAATATCAAGGCGAAGACAAATGAGGGGCTGGGTTACCTTGGGCGCAAGGAAGGAATTGCCGCTAATGTCAGCGTACTGTTATTCCGTTCCTGACGCTTTACAAGGTTTCGCCGCCCGGCTCACGGCCACAAGCGCATAGTTCTTCAGTTTGCAGGGCATCAAGAATACGCAGAATTTCCTTCGGGTTGCGGCCTACATCAAGCGTGTTCACCGATACATGTTGAATTGCGTTGTCGGGGTCGATAATGAAAGTTGCGCGTAAAGCGACACCTTCATTACGTTCGCGGATGCCCAATTGGTCGATCAGCGCACCACTTGTGTCGGCGAACTGAAAATGGGCAAGCCTGGCCAGTTCGTCGTTTTCACGACGCCACGCCAGTTTGACGTGTTCGTTATCAGAGGAGCCGCCCATGAGAATGGCGTCGCGCTCCTCGAATTGTTCAGTCAGGTCGTTGAAGCCGATAATCTCGGTGGGGCAAACGAAAGTGAAATCTTTCGGATAAAAATACACAACCTTCCATTTGCCGGGGAATGAACTCTCCGTGATGTCCTCGAAGGCAGACACCCCGTTTTCTTCATGCTGATTAAAGCCGGGTTTCACGCCGATAACCTTGAAAGGCTCCAGTTTGTCTCCCACTGTTTTCATGTGCACTCCTGCGAGGTTTTCCGGGGCACAGGTTTTGTGCCTTCTGCGTTGATTGTAAGCGATTCAGCCGATTTTAGTGGCGCGCAAGGGGAAGGGTAATACGTGCAACAAGGCCACCTGAAGGCGGCGAGACCAGCGTAAGCCGGCCTCCGACGTGGCCCAGGAGGCGTTCAACGATCGCCAGTCCCAACCCTGCTCCGCTGACGCCGGTTCGTGCCGCTTCCCCGCGTGAAAAAGGACGCAGCAGCCGTTCGATCTCCGACGCTTCGATGCCGGCGCCTTTATCACTGACTTCGATGAAGGTTTGTAATCGTTCCTGTCTTGCACTCAAATGAATGCGGCAACTGTTGTCGGTCGGTGAGCGGCCATAGCGGCGGGCATTTTCGATAAGATTGCCCACAATGCGCTTCAGGTCATGCGCAGTGATGCGGGCCGTGAGTTTGTCGGGGATGTCGGCAGTAAGGTGGCCTCCCAGTGCTTCCGTATGTGTTCTCTCACGTTCGTAGATATCTTGCAGAACCTTGGAAATATCAATCCCTTTTTCAGGCAGGGCGGCTGCGGGACGGGCGTACTCCATGAGTTGGCCGATACTGTGATCGACCTGCGCCAAATCTTCGTCGATTGCCTGGCGTGCTTCGTCATCGACGTTGCTCATTTCGATTTCCAGACGCATTCGGGCCAGGGGCGTGCGCAAGTCGTGGGAAATGCCCGCCAGCATAATTTCGCGATCGGCTTCGATCCGCCGCAGGTCGCTCAGCATCCGATTGAAAGCATCGTTCATTTCGCGCACTTCAAGCGGGCCTGCCTGCGGTAGCGGTGACGGTATCTGCCCACGGGCAACCTGCCGCGCAACCCGGGCCAGTTGTGCGAGGGGGCGATTGACGAAGCTGACGCTGATCGCAGACCCGATGAGGGCCAGCAGGAGTGCGGTGGCTCCCCACCAGAACCACTGCACGCCGACCGTCAAGCCAAGTTGCTCGCGATCGAACACCAGCCAGTACTGGTCGTCTTCAATATCGAAGCTGACCCAAATACCAGGCACCTGATTGACCGACCACATCACCTGTGCATTGGGACCCAGGCGCGTTTTGATTTCTTCAACAACATGATCCCAGTAGCTGGATTTCGGGATCGGCTCGAGTTCATCGGTGAGTTCGCGTGGTTGAACACGCAGGCTTTCCTTGGTGGCTAAATCCAGCAGGAGTGCCGGTCTGACTTCTTGCGGTGCGTAAATCAGCGCGGAGCGTGTAATGCTGACCGATGTAGTAACCCGCTGCGCCATCTGGGTTGCGCGAGGGCCTTCTTCCATACTGAAAAAAACGTGCAGCCATGTTCCCAGGCTCACCAGCATTAGAAATGCGAGAAGCAAAAAAGAACGGCTGAAAAGACTCAGCCGGATCTTTGAGGTAAATCGCTGCACCTGTTTTCTCAGAAGCGGCATTTGGGTTTAGTTACCGCCATCGGGGATAAAAACATATCCCAGCCCCCACACGGTCTGAATGAAAATGGGTTTTGACGGGTTGGGCTCGATGAGTTTGCGCAGCCGGGATATTTGTACATCAAGGCTGCGGTCGAACGCCTCATATTCACGTCCACGCGCCAGTTCCATGAGTTTGTCGCGTGAAAGTGGAATCTTTGGATGGCGCGCGAATACTTTCAGTACAGAAAATTCGCCTGTTGTGATGGGGATGGGCTCGTTGTTGCGTGTGAGCGTGCGCGTGGACAGGTTCAGCACGTAAGGCCCAAACTCAATGGCTTCGTTGTCCTGGCTGGGTGCGCCGGGATGCTCTTCGGTACCACGGCGGCGTAAAATGGCATTCACGCGAGCCAAAAGCTCACGCGGATTGAACGGCTTGGATAAATAGTCGTCGGCCCCCATTTCAAGCCCGACAATGCGATCAATTTCTTCAGCCTTGGCCGTCAGCATAATGATGGGCGTGTTGTCGTGGCTGCCGCGCAAGCGTCGGCAAATAGACAAGCCGTCTTCCCCGGGCAGCATGAGGTCGAGGACCAGAAGGTCGAAGTGCTCACGCTGCCAGAGCTTGCTCATTTCTTTTGCATCTTCAGCGACAAATACGTTGAAACCTTGTTCAGATAAATAGCGACGCAATAGGTCGCGAAGACGTGGATCGTCATCGACGACCAGTATTTTTCGGGCAGGAGACGGGTTCTGTGTGTTCATGGTCGAAAATGTAACAGGGACGGGCACGCCCGTATAGTAGCTGGTAGCAAGATATTACATAATTTTCATTCTTTTAAAGCTTATCATTGCCTTGGTGCTTTTGGTAATTTTTTTCAAGGCGGTGATTGCAATCTTGGTGGCGGCATGGCGTCATGGCACAACTGGCATAAAATGCCGGCATGGCCTTCAATCTGATTGCATTTGAAACTTCGACAACGACCTGCAGCGTGGCGCTCTTGACCAGGCGCGACGGCAGGCTGCATGTTGCCGGTGCGAGCCACGAATCGCAGGGACACGCCGAACACGTTTTACCGCTGGCGCAGCGCCTGCTGGACCAGGCCGGGCTCACGCGCAACGATCTCGATTTAGTGGCTTTTGGCCAGGGTCCGGGCGGGTTTACCGGATTGCGGGTGGCTTGCGGGGTTGCTCAGGGCATAGCGTATGCGCTGGGTGTGCCGGTGGTGCCTGTACCGACACTACAGGCCATCGCCGCAGCGGCAGGTCCGGCCGGGGCCTCGGGAGTATGTCGCATCGTGGTTCAGGATGCGCGGATGAACGAACTCTATGTCGCTGCCTATTGGCTTGCCTCCCCTGCAGGAGAACCATCGGCGGCCTGGCAGGAGGTTCAGCCGTGTGTTCTGATAGCGGCCGAGGATTTTCTATTTTGGCTGGATCAGCAAGCCCGTTCGTGGTCGTTGCCTGGCCCGGTCGGCTGGGTGGAAATGACGGGCGACGGCATCCAGGCCCACCCTGCGCTAAAGGCTGCAGCGTCAGTTGTGATGGGTGGCAACACTTATCTGGTGCAGTTGCTGATGGAGTCTCGTTTTGATGCAGGGTCAATTGCGTTGCAGGGTTTGCAATTATTTGAATCGGGTAAGTGTGTGACGCCTTCGGAGGCTGCGCCCTTGTATGTGCGCGATAAAGTCGCGTTTACGACGCAGGAGCGGCAAAAAGGGCTAGGTGGTAACCCAAGGGTGCGCGGCAAGTTGCGGATTGAGCCAATGCGTCCAGAACATCTGGACGAGGTTGTCGATATCGAGGCAAGTGTTCAATCTTTTCCCTGGACGCGCGGCAATTTTGCAGACGCCCTGAGCGCGGGCTACGGTGCCTGGGTTGCACTTCAGGACGACAAGGTGGTCGGATTCAGCGTCGTGATGTTTGCGCCGGATGTGGCCCATTTACTGGTAATCGCAGTGGCGCCCCGGTTTCAGCGCGGAGGCGTGGGCTATGTTCTCCTGCGCCACAGCGAGCAGGCTGCCCGCGATCACGGTCTGATTTCAATGTTGCTGGAAGTTCGCCAGTCGAACGCAAAGGCATTGAATTTTTATCATAACCGTGGCTTTCAGTCGTTGAGCGTCAGAAAGGGATACTATCCGGCGGCCAAGTCGCCAAGGGAAGATGCGCTGGTTTTGCAGAAAGACTTGAGCGAGGGTGGACATCATGACGGCACCTGAAAGACGGTCATCCCTAACACCAGTGCAACTGGCGTGGCTGCAGGAGTTGGGTCTTGATCGACGCATGCTGCAAGTTACGTATGAAACGACCCAGCCCGCCAGTGAACCATATTCAAAGTCTCAACAGGCTTCAAGCAAGCAGGCGACGGCAAGGCTCGGGCGGGCACGACCTCAGGAGACAGCCGCCTCGCTTGAACGGCAAACGGCATCGGTTGCCGCCCATCAGGTGATTTTGCCACCCGACCTTCAGTCTTTGAAAGCCGAGGCGATGGGATGTACTCGTTGTGGCTTGCACGCAGGACGCCATCAAGTCGTTTTTGGTGAGGGTTCAACTGATGAGCCCGATTGGATGGTGATAGGGGAAGCGCCGGGCGAACACGACGAGCAGGTCGGATCACCTTTTCAAGGTGCTGCGGGGCGATTGCTGCAAGTGGTTTTCGACGCATCGGGGCTGACCGGGCATTCTTCGTTCTACTACACGAACGCAGTGAAGTGCCGGCCTCGTGCCGGGCGTGTTCCCAGGAAAGAAGAAATAGAAACCTGCGTACCGTTTTTACATGCGCAAATCGACCAGATTCGACCCAAGGCCATCTTGGTGCTGGGCTGGTTGGCCGCTTCGGCAGTTTTGCATGAAAAGGGTAGCATTGAACAACTGCGTGAGCGGATACATACATATACCGCGTCGCATGGGGCCATTCCGGTGGTTGTTACCTATCACCCTGCCGCGCTGTTACTGCGCGCCCGGCATAAAGCGCAGGTTTGGCGCGATATGCTCTTGGCACGGCAGTTGAAGGAAGGCGCAATTCAAAAGCCTGGATAATCAGGCGCTGCATTAATGCAACGCCTGGCCATGCCCATGTTGCCCGATTTGGTCTTTTAAAGACGGATCGCGCTTCTGGTTCAGGTAGTGCCAGCGAGTAAAAACAATCATCAGCAGGGCAACCAGCAAGCCAAAAATGACGATAATGATGTTGATGGGCAAGTTGAGCCAAAGCAGTAAGCTGTAGATGCCCAGCATTAACAGAATGTTCAATTGCTCATTGAAATTTTGCACTGCGATGGAGTGACCCGCCGAGAGCAGTACATGCCCACGATGTTGCAACATGGCATTCATGGGGACAACGAAAAACCCCGACAGCGCCCCGATCAGAATCAATAAGGCGTAGACAGTCCAGGGGGAGTAGACCAGGGGCATGAGCAGAACGACAAAACCCATTACCACGCCCAGCGGCAATACCAAGAAGGCTTTCTTTAGTGGTACGCGTCCGGCAAAAACAGCCCCTACAACGGTCCCGACAGCGGCGACCCCCATGAGTATCGAGGCCTGGTCGAGGCGATAGCCAAGGTGTTGAGCCCCCCACTCAATAAGAATCAGCTGCAAGGTGGCCCCAGCGCCCCAGAACAATGTAGTGACAGCCAGCGAAATTTGCCCCAGTTTGTCGCTCCACAACGTTTTGACGTAATAACTGAATTCGCGAATCAGTTTGAGTGGATGGGTCTGTTGTTTCGGGTAACTAATGTTGGTATTTGGAATCAGAAGATTGCAGGCCGCCGCCATGAAATAGACCAGGCCAATGACGAAAATGGCTGCTTCACCCCGACTTTCCACCACGCTGCCGATAATCGGGTTGCCCAGCAAGACGGCGGAAACACTGGGGTTGATCAGCACACCGCCAAGCACGGTGCCGAAAATAATACTTAAAACGGTCAGGCCTTCAATCCAGCTGTTGCCTTTCACGAGTTGATCGGGCGGCAGCATTTCCGTCACGATGCCGTATTTTGCAGGCGAGTAGGCTGCCGCACCAACGCCAACCAGCGTGTAGGCGCAGAATATCAGGGCCAGCTGTCCGGCCACCTCAAAGCCCAGGCTTTGGTAACTGAACATAATGATGCAGCCCATGACCTTGACGGCATTGGTTGCAAACATGACCTTCCCCTTCGGGAAGGAGTCGGCAAAAGCGCCTACGAAGGCGGCCAGCACTACATAGGCAAGGGCGAACCACCATTTCATCATTGGCGCCATCCAGTCGGGCCCTTGAAGGTCAACAATAATTGCGATAGCGGCGATCAGCAATGCGTTATCAGCCAGCGACGATAGCGCCTGGGCTGCCATGACCAGATAAAAACCTTTTTTCAATCTAAACGCCCCAGTTGCGGGTTAGAGGGCCCGGGTAGCAGGAAACCATGCGTGACATGCATTTTAAGGAACTTTTAAGCTATGTTAGAAAGTTTAGGTACAGAGTATAGCGCCCTGACTGACGTGCTTTGTCCTGGGGTATCATACAAACGATAAAATTCGACCTTTTTGTAATCGTTTTGAACACTCTTGCATTGTGCGTCTAACTCAAATCAAGCTTGCTGGCTTTAAGTCGTTTGTTGAGCCCACGGTCATCCCAACGCCCAGTCAACTGGTTGGGGTGGTGGGTCCCAACGGTTGCGGCAAGTCGAATATTATCGATGCAGCGCGTTGGGTGCTCGGTGAGACCCGTGCGTCGGAGTTGCGTGGGGAATCCATGCAAGACGTCATTTTCAATGGGTCGGGTCATCGCAAAGCCGCTGCAAGGGCGTCGGTTGAACTCGTGTTCGACAACAGCGACGGGCGTGCATCGGGGCAGTGGGGTACGTATGCTGAAATTGCTGTAAGGCGTGTTTTGACGCGTGATGGCACCAGCAGTTATTACATCAACAATCAGCAGGTACGCCGCCGCGATATTCACGATATCTTCCTGGGTACGGGGCTGGGTACCCGGGGTTACGCCATTATTGGCCAGGGCATGATTAACCGGCTCATCGAGGCGCGCCCGGAAGATCTTCGTGTTTATCTCGAGGAAGCGGCGGGCGTCTCCCGCTACAAAGAGCGTCGCCGTGAAACCGAAAACCGCCTGGCCGATACGCGTGAAAACCTAAGCCGGGTTGAGGATATTTTGCGAGAGCTGGATACCCAGTTGGAAAAACTGGAGGCGCAGGCGCAAGTGGCAGCCCGCTATCGGAGTTTGCAGGAAGAGGGTGAACGCAAACAGCATGTTTTATGGCTCTTGAAGGAAGAGGGCGCGCGTACTGACCAAAAGACACGTTTTGCCGCCATCGAGAAAGCGCAAACTGAACTGGAAGCCGCTGCAGCTGGCCTGAGAAAGATCGAGTCTGAGCTTGAGTCGCGTCGGCAGGCGCACTATGCCGCCAGTGATCGGGTTCATGCAGCCCAGGGCAAGCTCTATGAAACGGGCGCGCAGGTAAGCCGCCTGGAGGCTGAAATTCGCCATGTGGTGGATTCGCGCGCAAGGGTGCAGGCGCGTCGCACTCATCTGGAAACGCAGCAGCAGGAATGGCAGGCCCAGCAAACACACTGCGAGGAACAAATTGCCGCCTCGGAAGCGGCGCTGGAAGAAGCCGCAGCTCAAACAGAAGAGCTTGGGCTCCAGGTTGAGGAAGCTTCGGCGGCGTTGCCTGGTATCGAAGACCGGGTGCGTTCGGCGGGTGCCGCCCGCGAGGACATGCGCTCGGGCTTATCCCGCATCGAGCAGGATCTGGCTTTAGCGGCGCAATCTCAACGTGATGCTGATCGCCAGCTCGATGCGCTGGTGGTGCGTCGGGAACGGCTGGAATCCACGTTGCGTTCGCTCGACGCGCCCGACCCCGAGCGGATCGAGCAGTTGGCGGGCGATATGGAAATGTTGTCGGGCCAGCAAGAGGAGGCCCAGGCGCGTTTGCTGGAGCTTGAGGAGCGCCTGCCTGAACTGGATGAAGGGCGTCGCGAGGCGCAACGTGGTGCGCAGGAAGAATCCGCCGCGCTGGCGCGTCTTGAAGCGCGTTCAACCGCTCTGGAGAAATTGCAGCAAGATGTGCAAACGCAAGGCAAGCTTCAGCCCTGGCTTGAAAAGCATGGGCTGTCGGATATGTCGCGCTTGTGGCAGCACTTAAGTATAGAGTCCGGCTGGGAGCCTGCGCTGGAAGCCGCGCTGGGCGACGTGATGGGAGCGCTGGAAATGCGCCAGTTGGAAATGGCACAGGCATTTGTCAATGATCCTCCTCCCTCCAGACTCGCCTTTTACCAGCACCCGGTCGCAGGTAAACAACCGGAAAATAGTGCTTCGCTAACGCCTTTGTCGAGTTTGCTGCGCGTTAATGACGCCGACTTGCGCAGTTTGCTGGAGCATTGGCTGGCGAATGTTTATATCGCCGAGTCGATTACGCAAGCCATGAGCCTGCGTCATGCTTTGCCTGGGCACCAGGGTTGTTTCGTTGTGTCCTCGGGGCATGTCGTTGATGCTCACAGCATTCGTTATTATGCGCCCGATACCGAGCAGGCCGGCATGCTGGCCCGGCAAAAAGAAATTGCCAATTTGCAAAAGCAAATCAAGGCGCGTCAGTTGATGGCCGACCAGGCGATCTCGTTTGTGGCGCGAGCAGAGGCCGCCTGGAACGAGGCCGGTCAGGCGCTGCCCCCGGCACGTACCCGGTTGGCCGAAATGACCCGCCGTCTGCACGATGTCCAATTGGAGCACGCCCGGCTTGTTCAGCTTGCCGAGCAATCCGGACAGCGGGCAACCCAGATTCGTGAAGAGTTGACTGAGCTTGCGGCTCAAACAGAAACGTTGCATGGGGTGCGCGAAGAGGCCGAAATGCGTTTCCAGTCGCTTGATGAATTGCTGGCTGAACACCAGGGGCGCTTTGAAGAGGCGCAGATGTCGGGTGAGGCGCTTGCCAATGAAGCAGAGCAAGCGCGCCTGCGTGTGCGAGAGCTTGAACGCCGGGTTCAGGAGTCTGAGTTTGCCGAACGCACCTTGCAAACACGTATCGACGATTTACGTCGCAATGCCGGTCTGGCACGCGAGCAAGGCAGCAAAGCCGTCAGCGAGTTGGCCTCGTTGCAAAGTGAACTGGCTGAACTTGATGCCTCGGCCGCTCAAGCCGGGCTGCAAGGCGCGCTTGAAGAGCGTGCGGCGTGTGAAGAGGTGTTGAGTCAGGCCCGAATCGAGCTTGATAATCTGGCCGCAGGGTTGCGTGAGGCTGATGAGACACGGCTTGCGAATGAACGGCAGTTGGAGCCGCTGCGCGCCAGAATTACCGAATTGCAATTGCAGGAACAGGCGTCAAGACTGGCGGTAGAACAGTTTTCGGAACAGCTTGACGCTCATCAGGTCGATCGTCATATGCTTCGACGGTTTTTGGACGAGCAGTCAGAGTCCTGGTTGCGCGTGGGATGGTTGCAGTCCGAGGTTCAGCGTATTTCACGTGAGGTCGACGCCCTGGGTGCCGTCAATCTGGCTGCCCTGGAAGAGTTGGGACAGGCGCGTGAACGTAAATCTTATCTAGACTCCCAGCATACCGATTTATGCAACGCAATTGAGACGCTGGAAGACGCAATCCGGAAAATCGACCGTGAAACCCGTGCGTTGCTGCAAGAGACATTCGATACAGTGAATCAGCATTTTGGTGAGTTGTTCCCCAAATTGTTTGGTGGCGGTGAGGCCAGGCTTATTATTACCGGCGAGGAGATCCTTGATGCCGGTGTTCAGGTGATGGCGCAGCCCCCGGGCAAACGTAACAGCACGATTCATTTGTTGTCGGGTGGTGAAAAGGCATTGACCGCGACAGCTTTGGTGTTTGCACTGTTTAAATTGAATCCTGCGCCGTTTTGTTTGCTCGACGAGGTTGATGCGCCGCTGGATGATGCCAACACCGAGCGCTATGCGAATCTTGTAACAAGTATGAGCGAGCAAACGCAGTTCCTGTTCATCTCACATAACAAAATTGCCATGCAGATGGCACGGCAATTAATTGGTGTCACAATGCAGGAGCAGGGTGTGTCGCGCATTGTTGCCGTTGATATCGAGTCTGCCATGCAGTTGGCGCAAGCGTAATGATTACACTAGGAAAACCATGAAACCGCCAAGCGGAGTGCGTACATGAGTGATTTGCAGATCGGGCTGGTGGCCCTGGGGGTTGTCCTGATTCTTGCCGTAGTGGCTTTTAACTGGTGGCAAGACCGGCGCGTGCGTCGGCATATGCAAGAGAATTTTCCGCAAACAGACGAAGACCCCCTGTTTGGGGGCTTGCCGCCGAC
>TARA_R100000306_G_scaffold61986_2_pt1 | contig 44435 bp, 31 predicted proteins | sample TARA_R100000306 | Tara Oceans TARA_R100000306 (sample SAMEA2620824) | marine metagenome | biome: marine biome (ENVO:00000447); feature: mesopelagic zone (ENVO:00000213); material: "saline water (ENVO:00002010), including plankton (ENVO:xxxxxxxx)" | depth 1000 m | reverse complement strand
AACAGCGCATATAGCGCATTAAAACGCGCCATATACGCGACCGTTCCAAGTCCTATGGAGTCTATTACCCGAACATCAATTCCTGGTGCTTCGAAGAAAGAATAATTCTTTTTCCACCTGTTGCCAGTAGCCGAACTATTTTTAAACTCGACAGTTTTTCTATAATCCAAAGACAGGGTGTTTCGTTCATAATTCAACTGATTGAAAAATGCAGACTGAATATCTGGAATCCTCCCAAAAGGCTCTGTGAAAGTAGTGTCGTAAGTATTAAATATTTGAAGATCGCTTCCCCGTACTTTATAGGTATAGTCTTTATCTTTAATCGCATGCTTTGCATCAGAAACCGACTTCCCCAACACTATTTTTTTTGTGTCTTTTAATACCTCTTTACCGTTCATAAGCAGCGTAGGACGAATTAACTTCATGGTGTTTACATCGAGGCCTACCCAATCAGATTGAGGCGGATTCGTACTATATTCTGCTTTGTAATCGAGTTTCAAAAAACCAAAAAAAGCCAACCCCAATTCTAACACAAAGGCCGTATACAAGCCATACCTTATTTTTTTATCGACCGAAATCTTTCCTGCCATGGCTAGCAGCGCAAAAATAAAAGTGATAACAAACAAAACCACAACTACGTAAAACAATACCTCAAAATGTTCTGGGCTCATAATTTTCGTTTTTAAATGTTTTATTCCATTATTCCTTTATAGCCTTCATTTGTTTGAATCACAGATTTATTGAAGTTAAATGTAATAGCAGCAGCTTTTTCTTCAGTTTCTAAGGAAATATGCAATACTATTGAATGAATAACCACCTCAACACCCTTTATACTATATTTTGTAGGTTGCATATCACTCTTGAACACTATATATCGCTCTTGCATTTCACTAAATAATGTAATGGCCAACATACTTCCATTAATACCCACCAACTGCGCTTTCCCCTCAGAAATTTTTGGATCCCAATAGTAGGAAAATGTACACCTTGCATCGGGTATTTCCAGTCGGGCACCCTCCAATAACATAGTTAACAGTAGGGTAAACGAAGATTTCGTGCTTATTGAAGGTTCCATGGTTAGCGGGGAGAATTAAAAAAACCAAGGTAAGTTGTTCATTATCAATCAACAATAAGTATAAATACGTAAATTATCATACACCTATATTTCAAAACAAATCGTAAACCGCTCCAATTTTGTATTTTTATGTACTAACATTAAAAATATGTATCGGTATCTTACAATCTTCTCCTTGCTTATTTTTATTGGATGCACAGACACAAAAAAACAATCTATAACCAATTCGGCTCAATGGAACCAGCCCTACCAAGCTATCTCTAAATTGGGAGACACCCTGTACAGCACTACGCCATCTGAGAAATTACTAAAACGGTACAGCGCCAAGAAGAAAGCATTTGAAGACAATCCAAACCTAGAAAACACGATTTGGCACGGCCGTTTTACTGCCTATACAGGTGATTATCGGGAGGCAATCGAGATGTATACCAATGCCCTCGAAAAATTCCCCAACCAATCACGACTGCTTCGCCATCGCGGACATCGATACATTAGCGTGCGCGAATTTGATAAGGCAATAGCAGATCTCGAACAAGCGGCACAACTCATAAAAGGAAAAGAAAACAAAGTAGAAGAAGACGGTATGCCCAACGTCCAAGGCATCCCGGTTAGCACCATGCACGGCAATATTTATTACCATTTGGGACTCGCCCATTATTTAGCGGGCAACGATCGTGAAGCCATCAATGCCTATGAAAAATGCCTAGCCACTTCGCCAAGTCCCGACAATGTGGTTTCTGCAGTACATTGGTTATACACTATTAATTGCCAAATGGGGAACACCAAAAAAGCGAACACCTATTTACAACAAATTGACCCAAGCATGTCTGTCATCGAAAATGAAGCATATTTAAAAGCGTGTTTGTTATACAAGGGATTACTACAAGCCGAAGAACTGCTGGAAAAATCTGAAGATTCACCCTCCAACAGTGCGTTGGCATACGGAGTGGCCAATTATTTGCTTTGTCAAGGCGATACAGATGCTGCCCATACCATTTTTAAAGACATCGTTTCTGGTACAGATTGGGCTTCATTTGGGTACATTGCTGCCGAAGTAGACCTGGCTACCAAATTCTAAATCGGTATTCTCCAACTTACATGTCAGTTTTTATTTTTTTCGGCAATCCATTTACTGAGGTATTTTGTAGCCTGTAACGATTGGTGCTGCAGTATCTGACCCATAAAATGTTTGGTGCGATGGGTTTCGAGTGTCGCTAGTAACTGAGAAATCGTATGTGCAAACACTGTTGAAAAATCCTCTTTTTTAAAACGCGCTTCCAAAATTGAGAATCCGCTGTTTTGTGCCAGCTGCCACTCGGTTTTATTTTGATATAATTGGACCGACGCAGCAACAAACGTATCCCAATGGTCTGTTACACTACCTGGTGCTTCGGCTTCGCCAAACATACCCTCTGCTCCCATAGGCGTAGTAACCGTTGGCAATCCGTAACGCATCGCATCCAGAATTTTACCTTTTAATCCAGCCCCAAAAGGCAGTGGTGCCAATTGTATTTTCGATTTTTGCATTACTTCGGAAATAGTAGGGCCCCAACCCATGATTAGAAAACCAGTATTTGGGCTGTGCATTTCTTGTATGTGCTGGGGTGCATACGCGCCGTAAATGTGTAATTCGGCTTGCGGAAGGTGTTGTCTTATCGCGGGCCATATTTTTTGTTTTAGCAGTACAACAGCAGCCACATTGGGCGCATGCTTCAAGTTACCAACCGCCACAAAGTGATCACGTTCTTCAAAAGAAGTCCGGTTTTCCTTTTCAGTGAAAGTTTCCGAACCCACCAAAAATGGTAGATACCATAACATTGTTTTCGGCATTTGAAACGTTTCAGTGAGTAAATTGAGTTCTACTTCAGAAATAAGCAAACTTAAATCGCACCGCCAGATACTGGCCAGTTCACGTTTGGCAGTTTCAGTAAAGAGATTTACTTCATTCATCGAGACTCCCATCTTAAAAGCCTCTTCTCGTGCTTTCCGAAGAAAATGTAAGTCTTCTGTGTCTAGAATGCGCAGTGCATTGGGGCATGTTTCAGCTACACGCCAACCAAACTGCTCTTCGGTCACAAACCTATCAAACAGCACTATGTCGGGCTGCAACTGTTCTAAAAAAGCATTAAAGGAGTTACTGTTCAGCTGAATAGAAACCACCGAAATATTCAGCGTAGTAAGATCTGTGCTGTACTCAGAACTACCGGCAGTACTTGCGAAAGTCATTTCAAAATCTTGTGCTTGAAAGAGATCGATAAGTTGTAGCATTCTGCCACCTGCTGCTGTGGTGCTTGGCTCAGGAAACGTATGGCCGATAATAAGAAGCTTCTTTTTCATCTAAATCAAGATACGGCTAATTGGGAATTATCTGATAGCAGCCAACGGCAATTTTAAAGTGCGCTTGCTGATAGTTTTGCTACATTGATATGCTTACTTTTTTCCAATACATCGGTCCACGCTACAAACAACGTATCTCCCACGCGCTCTAGTTGCGGGAAGCCACTAGCACGCGCTGCCGAAGTTTTTGAAATTACAATGGGCTCTCCAGTATAACCGTGCACGTCTATTTTCATCAAGTACAGCGCTTCATCTTCACCATCGGGCTGCATCCACATCACGGCAGCTTCTTTTTTAGATAGCATGACGATATCTACACGGCCGGTGGCACTCCCAGAATCGATACGATACGGTCTCGAAAACGTTGCTCCCGCATCATCAGAAAAAATTACTTTTACATCGCCTTCTACTTTGCTAACTGTAAACCAAGCTACCGCAAGCGAGTTGTCAAAAGCATCAACAGATGGACCGTTTACAGGGCAACCCGCAATTTTCCAATTATCTTCTCCTAACGTAGTTGGCTTGGTCCATGCGCCATTCACATATCTAACGATTGAAATATCCCGTACTTCATCTTCACTCCTGTCACGATACACCACCACAGGTCCATTGGTGGTCATAGCCGCACTGGTCTGGCAACAATCGCAAACCCGATTGTCTAGTTCGGTACGTTGTGCAATTTCACCCGTAGCTGGAACCACCGCACTCCGTAATGTCATGGCACCTCCCATTCCGTGGCTTTCATGAGTGTCGTGCTCAGCTCCAGCGGTATTTCTACCATCGAGCCAAGTGATAAAAAAGCTATTGTCTTGGTAAGGCAACATCGACACAAATCCGTGCTCACTTTTGGTGCCATCGTTGTGAAGGATAAAATTTTGTTTTGTAAACACACCCTTGGAATTTGCACCACTTGTTTGTGGAGATGGAAGATTTTTATCGAGCAAATTCAGCATGACGTCATAGGTGTAGGTGCCGTTGGCCGACTTTTGTAAATGGCTGGTCAATATAGAATGATCATTGGCTGCAATAGCGGGGAAATCGGCCCAATTAGTAAACCAATCTGTTCCTTCTGAAACGAGCACGGGCGGCTGCCAGTTTCCATTGTTTAAAGCTGAATAGTACAATTGGTCGGTACTATCTTTTCGAGTAACCCAAGAGAGGTACAGTGTATTTCCGTCAGTAAACAGTCGAGGTAGATGGCTGTTTTTTTCTGAAGGATTATCTAGTAAAGTAATTGCTTTGGTTATGGCAAATTCTGAAGCAGTATCAAGGTTTGGTCCGGCCTCGGTATTCTTATCTTCTTTGCAGGATAGAAACAAGGCAATCGTAACAAAAAACAAAGTGTATTTCATAACGACTAAGGTACGAATTTGGAAACAAAACGAGGGTAGAAACACCGTTGTTAAACGTAGATTAAGTTATAAAAGCAGTTTACAAGTTGTGTGATTTCTCTTCGCCAGTATTCGTTCGAAATGACTACACTACAACTTCCGCATAGAGGTCGAAGTCTTCTGCAGCAGTGACTTTCACATCAAAAAACTCTCCGGTGCGCAAGTATCCATCTTCCGCATTAATGAGAACTTCGTTGTCTACATCTGGGCTGTCGTATTCGGTACGTCCTACATAATAACCGCCCTCTTTCCGATCGATAATTACTCGAAAGGTTTGCCCAATTTTCTGTTGGTTCAATTCCCATGAAATTTGGCTCTGTACTTCCATAATTTCATTGGCGCGTTGCATCTTCACTTCTTCTGGCACATCGTCTTCTAAATTATAGGCATGGGTATTTTCTTCGTGTGAGTAGGTAAAACAGCCCAAGCGTTCAAATCGTTGTTCAATCACCCATTGTTTTAGTGTTTGGAAGTCTTCTTCGGTTTCACCAGGGTACCCAACGATGAGCGTGGTACGGATGGCCATTTCTGGAACCGCAGCTCTAAATTCGTCTAACAGTTTCGTAGTTTTCGCCTTGGTGGTACCTCGGCGCATGCTTTTAAGGATAGGATCGGCAATATGCTGCAACGGAATGTCTATATAATTGCACACTTTAGGTTCGTTTTTCATGACTTCAAGAACATCCATCGGGAAACCTGTGGGGAAGGCATAATGCAAGCGAATCCATTCAACACCTTCTACTTTAGCCAAGTTCTGTAGAAGTTCGGCTAAATTTCTTTTTTTATAGAGATCTAATCCATAATAGGTTAAATCTTGTGCAATCAAGATGAGTTCTTTTACACCGTTGGCGGCAAGCTTCTCTGCTTCGGTTACCAAATCTTCTATAGGCGTACTACGGTGTTTCCCACGCATAATGGGGATCGCACAAAACGAGCACGGTCTGTCACAGCCTTCAGCAATCTTTAAGTAGGCGTAGTTTTTTGGAGTGGTTGTAAGTCGCTCGCCAATGAGTTCGTGTTTGTAATCTGCCCCTAATGCTTTCAACAATCCTGGTAATTCTGTGGTTCCGAAGTACTGGTCTACATTCGGAATTTCCTTCTGAAGGTCTGGTTTGTACCGTTCAGACAGGCAGCCCGTCACAAATACTTTGTCTACAATGCCTTCTTCCTTTTTTTGAACGTATTCCAAAATCGTGTTGACACTTTCTTCTTTGGCGTTTGCTATAAATCCGCAGGTATTAATCACCACCACATTCCCCTCTTCTTCGTGTACTACTTCTTTGTTATTGGCACGCAATTGCCCCATGAGCACCTCACTGTCGTATACATTCTTTGAGCAGCCTAAGGTGACTACATTTATCTTATTCTTTTTAAGGGTTTTTGTGCGCATAATTTATAGTACTGGGTACAAAATGTTAAGTGCAATTGGCGAATCGCCAAAGCGGGTGCAAAGGTACTGTAAATCAATTAAACTAATGGGCAAGAGACTCGTTATTGTCTTTTGTAATAAATTTCGAGAATAGAAGCCAAAGACTCTTCACCATTATTTACTTTGTGGATGGTGTTTTTGGTATCAGCAGAAAGCAGCACTTCAAGAGGTTGGTCTAAGGTGGGTATCTTCGGAAAGACGGCAGCAATCTTTTTATCCCACACGGTATGGTAATTTTTCAGGTCGTCTGGATATACTGTTTTTCTTTTGGTTCCTTCTTCTGAAGCACGGAAAGGAGTATCAACGTTTAAATAACCGTAATCGTCTGTAAGCTGTTCCCCGGGTTGGATATCGCGAATGGCTATCTCAAAATCGTATGCGGTAGAAAGACAATTCGATTTAAAACTATGGTTTACAAAGCGCCCATGATCCCAGCAAAGCACGTAATTTCCTTTGCTATTTCGATACGAATAAGTGTCTAGAATATTTTGGTACAATGGGTCGAATTGTTGAAATTGCTGTAGGGTAAATTCACGATCTAACGCGTCTAACACCCATGTAATGGTTCCTGCAGGTATAAATTGGGTAGCTACGACGCCGTGGCCAATTTCGTCATTGATAAAGCGTAATTCGGTATGTGGGTGTATCATGTTATTTTTAAGTAAATCTACTTAAAAAAGCTGTCCACAAACTCAAACTTATTAAATACTTGAAGATCTTCTATGCCTTCTCCCACACCAATATATTTTACTGGAATCTGGAATTGGTCGCTAATGCCAATTACAACCCCACCTTTGGCAGTACCATCTAATTTAGTAACGGCTAAGCTTGTCACTTCTGTGGCGGCCGTGAATTGTTTGGCTTGTTCAAATGCATTTTGCCCGGTAGAGCCATCTAAGACCAACAATACATCATGGGGAGCATCACCCACTACTTTTTGCATCACGCGCTTCACTTTGGTAAGCTCGTTCATGAGGTTTACTTTATTGTGCAAACGACCCGCTGTGTCGATGATCACCACGTCGGCATTTTGGTTTACCGCACTCTGCAATGTATCGAAAGCAACACTGGCAGGGTCACTACCCATACTCTGTTTTACGATAGGCACACCAGTTCTGTCTGCCCAAACCTGCAATTGATCGATAGCCGCAGCACGAAAAGTATCTGCCGCACCCAATACTACATTTTTTCCAGCTTTTTTAAATTGGTAGGCCAACTTTCCGATGGTGGTTGTTTTACCCACACCATTCACCCCCACGACCATGATCACATGTGGTTTGGTACCAGACGGAACTTCAAAATCTGTTGCGTTGCCTGCATCGATTTCGCTTAAAAGTCCAGCAATTTCTTCGCGCAGTATTTGGTTGAGCTCGTCTGTACCGAGGTATTTATCTTTAGAGACCCGCTCTTCGATACGATCGATAATTTTTAGTGTAGTAGCAACACCTACATCACTAGAAACCAAGACTTCTTCGAGGTTATCGAGTACATCATCGTCTACCTTACTTTTTCCAGCAACCGCTTTGGAAAGTTTATCGAAAAAGGTGTTTTTAGATTTCTCCAGACCTTTGTCTAGGGTTTCCTTTTTTTCTTTGTTGAATATTTTCTTAAAAAAGCTCATTGTTCTGTGTATGAGTTTAAGAGTTACCTCTTTTTGTAACTTCCTTATCCCCCATTGATTTGCCTCCGACGAATGAGGCACGAGTGAGAGGAAGACACTCGGGGGGTGTTGCGTGAGGGATTGAGGTCTTGTTGGAGCTCTCCGGTCCCGCTATAAGCGGGAACACGCCCAATACCCTATAAAAATACGAAAAGCCACCTTTGAAAAAAAGTGGCTTCCCTAAATATTTTACGAGTAGGTTATTGCTTGTTTAACCAATCGTTTACTTGATCTGGAGCCATGATAGACTCTACGAACATGTAAGCGCCAGTTTTTTCAGACTTCACCATCTTGATGGCTTTGGTTAAACGCTTTGATCCTGTTTGTAACGATGCTACTGATTTCTTTGCCATGATAAACTTGTTTATCTTCCGTAAAAGCTACGGAACTAATTATTTAATCTCTTTATGAACCGTCATTTTTTTAAGGATAGGGTTGAATTTCTTCAACTCCATACGGTCTGGAGTATTTTTTTTGTTCTTAGTCGTGATATAGCGAGAAGTTCCTGCCATACCGCTGTCTTTATGCTCGGTACATTCTAAAATTACCTGAACTCTGTTTCCTTTTTTAGCCATTTCTTCGTGCTTTTATAATGGAATTACTTGTTCAAGAACCCTTTTTCGCGGGCTTCTTTCACTACAGCGTAGATTCCTTTTTTGTTGATGTCTTTTAATACAGAAGTGCAAACCTTCAGGGTTAACCACTGGTCTTCTTCTGGGATGTAGAAACGTTTTTTAACGAGGTTCACGTTAAATTTACGCTTTGTCTTGTTCATCGCGTGGGACACGTTGTTCCCTACCATTGCTCTTTTGCCCGTAAGCTCACAAACTCTTGACATTACTGTATTGTTTATTTAGTTATTTTAAAACAGGGTGCAAATTTAAATAAATTAATCGGTTTGAACAACAAAAGGAATTTAGTTTTTCGAAATTTCTTTTAGGAGCATTTCAAAAGCTTTGTTGGTTGCTTTGGCAATTACCCGTTCTCGTAATTCACCAAAACTGAAACGTTCTGAAACAACCCCCGCTGGTGTGGCGATTGCAATGTACACAGTACCCACCTCACCGGTTGCATCTCCTTTGGTCGGACCCGCGATCCCCGTAGTTGCCAAGGCATATTCAGAACCAAACAATTTTGTGCAATGTTCTGCCATAGACGCTGCTACTTCGCCACTCACCACTGTATGTTCTGCAATGATATTGGCTGGAACTCCTAAAATATTCGTTTTCTGTTGGGTTTCATAGGGAATGATACCGCCCTTAAAATAGGCTGAAGCACCGGGAATTGCAGTTATTTCTTGGGCTATTGCACCACCTGTGCAGCTTTCGGCTACACTTAAAGAAGCTTCTTTTTTTTGTAAAATATTGGCAATACGCTCTTGGATGGTAGCTTCATCTTCATACCCCACGGCAATATCTTGCAACAAATTGTATAAGGCATCCATTTGTTGGTTCACGGCGTTCTTGATTCCTAACTCGTCTGTGCCCCTAGCCGAAAGTCTTAATCGTACCCGCCCTAATGAGGGCAGATAGGCAAATTTGATTTCTTTAGGCAAGTTTGCTTCCCAAGTTTTTATATGTTCTTGTATTTCGCTTTCGCCCCTGCCATAGGTAAGTAGGGTTTTGTGGTAGATATGTGGTCTGTTGTATTTTTTGGTGATCCTGGGTATTACCTTATGGGTAAGCAAGTATTTCATTTCATACGGAACCCCGGGCATAGAGACAAAAACAGTGTCGTCTTTCTCCATCCACATTCCGGGTGCAGTACCGTGGTTATTATTTAATATCGTAGCCGAAGATGGCACCATGGCTTGCGACAGGTTACTGGGCAATGGTTCGCGGCCAATGTATGTTTTAAAAATTCGTTTGATATTGGCTAGCACTTGTTGATTCTCGACAAGAGTATCTCCCAGAAATTCACAAAAAGTCTCTTTGGTGATGTCGTCTTTCGTGGGTCCGAGTCCGCCAGTGACCAACACCAGATCCACCCTGTCCTTGGCTTCGTTTAGGGCATTGAGAATGTGTTCTCTATCATCTTGTATTGAAGTGATCTGAAAGACCTTTACCCCAATACTATTAAGTTGTTTGCTAATAAAGGCCGAGTTGGTATCTACGATCTGACCGATCAAGATTTCATCGCCTATGGTAATGATTTCGACTAGCATTTAGAGTGAAAAGTCTCTTTTCAGTTCTTCGAACACCGTTTTTACAGTAGAGACTACGCGTTCCATTTGGTCGCTCACCGCATTGGTGCTTTTTGAAGAACGGGTCCATGATTCGATTTGGGTAATGTCTTTTTCTAAGCCAAGACCGAACATTTCAAAATTGGGCTTCATCTTGTGTGCAAATTGATAGGCCAATTCCTTGTTATTATTTTCTACGGCATCTTCTAGTGCCTGCAGGTCTGGTGGTATTTCTTCTAAAAAAGTCTGGGCTACCACCGTCATGAAATCTTCATCACCCCCAGCGACTTCTGCTAATTTTTCTCTAGAATAGTGTGTATCCATTTACTTCACTTTTATTGAAAAGGCTTGCTCTTCTGCTAAATATCCTGTTAGTGTATCGTTTGGGAAAACTTTACCAACTCCAGCTGGAGTTCCCGTAAAGATAATGTCTCCTATCTTTAATGTAAAATATTTCGAGACATATTCGATTAACGCATCAATTTTCCACAACATTAATTTTGTTGACGCTTGTTGCACAACGCTTCCGTTCTTTTCTAGGCGGAACTCAATATCGTCTACAGAAGGAAACGCTTTTTTTGAAAAAAAATTTCCTATCACAGCTGCACCGTCAAAACCTTTTGCCTTTTCCCACGGCAACCCCTTATCTTTGAGTTGCTTCTGAAGGTCTCTTGCGGTAAAATCGATTCCGAGTCCGATCTCATCGTAATATTTATGTGCAAATTTCTGCTGAATGTGTTTCCCTATCTTTTTTATCTTCACCAATACCTCTACTTCATGATGGATATCATCTGAAAAATCTGGAATAAAAAACGGCTGCTTCTTCAATAGGATAGCCGTATCTGGTTTCATAAAGATCACCGGGTCTGAAGGACGCTCATTCTCCAATTCGGCAATGTGATCTGTGTAATTTCGGCCTATACAGATGAGTTTCATAGGGTGGTTATTGGTTGTTAGTTGTTAGTTGTCGGTTGTCGGTTATGGGTTGTCAGTTATTTTTGCTTCAGGCTGTAGGCTATAAGCGCCACTCACCAGCCCGAACGTACGTTCGGTACGGGCAGGCTACTCATTACTCATTATAGCTTATTATTCAATTTTTGCAGCTTCAATCGTGTAAGTACTTTTTTGGTGTATAGAGGGAAATCTGCATTTAGTAACCAACCAAAATAACCTGGCTCCTTTTCCATAACCTCCGCTACTAATTTACCGCGATGCTTCCCGAAGGAAAAAACCTCCCTGCCCTGCTTGTCATACCCAATATACCCAGCAAAGTCTACGTAGTTTTTGTGTGCACTAAACTGCGACAGAAACTTCGTATCATTTTCGAGGTCGTCATAGCGGTCTAACTGCGCTTTTAAAACTTCATAGGTGGCATTCGTATCTGCTGCGGCGCTATGGGCATCTACCAAATCTTTATCGCAATAAAATTTATAGGCAGCCTCTAGTGTACGTTTTTCCTTTTTGTGGAATATGGTCTGCACATCTACGGCAAGATTTTTCTTTAAATCCAAATCAACTTCTGCCCTTAGCAGCTCTTCAGCTAATAATGGAATATCAAAACGGTTGCTGTTGTACCCTGCCAAGTCGCTATCTTTTAGCAGTTCTTGTACTTTCGGTGCCAATTCTTTAAACGTAGGCTCATTAGCGACCATTTCGTCTGAAATTCCGTGAATAGCAGTCGTTGCTGGCGGAATGGGCACTGTAGGATTTACACGCCAGGTATGGCTCTCTTTATTGCCATTTGGGAACACTTTTAGGATTGCAATTTCAACAATACGATCGTTTGCTACATTGGTTCCTGTGGTTTCTAAGTCGAAAAAACAGATAGGTCTGTTCAGTTTTAATTCCATTGGTACGATTTGTGCAACAAAGGTACTAATTGTTACTTTTGTGTTATGTTGAAACTGTTACTTTTTATCACCATCTTATTTGCCTCATTGGGAAGTTATGCCCAAGGACTGAAAGTTTTGATTACCGAAAAGAAGCGCGGAAAGCGCATTGTGCTGATGGCCGAAAATAAGACCACCGATACCCTGAACGTCTTTTTAATGGTGAATGCCGAAGGCTACCGTAAAAGTGCCAGCAAGCCCGTGATCAAGAATCTACCGCCTTTGTCTAATACACCAATGATTACATTGATAGAATTAACGGGACAAGAATCTACTTATACGTATGAATTGATTGTAAACGAAAAAGAACTAGACATCAATATCACCCACGAGAATCAAGTAACCGATATCCAGCAGCACATTAAAGGGCGATTGGTCGTTTTTTCGGCAGATGGTTGTACAAAATGTGAAGCATTGCTTGCCGAACTGGAAGAAGGTCGTGTACCCCATCGATTTTTCAATATTAATGAGCACCCTGTGGTATATCGGCAGTTCCTATCGTACATAGAACGAGACCTCACCAATCAAACACAGATAAAATTTCCCGTGATTTGGAACAAAGGGGAAGTGATTTTTGGGTATTCCGACTTAACGGCACTCATGAGTGAATTGCAAATGGAATAGCATCTTAAATCTTAAAAAGTATAGCCAACCAACAGGCCAAACTTGCTATTAGTTACATTTTCGCTATCATTTTCCTTACCAATATTTGTAAGTCCTTTTCTCGAAACGAGTTCAAAAAACAAGGCACTATTAGTTTTGTTGTCAAAAGAAATCTTATACCCCAACCCTCCTGCAAGGCCAATATCACTATTCTCAAAAAAACGTTTTACCTGAGTAGTATCTGCGTTAGCACCGGCTAAAAAGCTATAATACGGACCCGCGTTTACATACCAATTTTTGTTGTTTTTTGAGCCAAAATGAAACTCAGGTTGAACACTAATCGAAATATAATGCAATCCATAATTGGCGTCGTCGTTTACAAAACCCCCATCAGAAACATACACTCCATTGGTCCAACCCTGTTGCTCATAGGCAACGCCCGATCGCAAGCTCCAACTTTTGGAAAAATAATAAGTTCCTAAAACTCCGGCACTAAGACTCAATCTAGATTCTGCTAAATTTTGGTCTTCCGAAGTAGAAATGTTAGAGAATCCGCCTCCGGCAAAAATTGAAAATGTAAAATCACCTTCTTCTTGCGCAACACTTGTGCAGGTACATATTATGAATATTACAACAACTTTAAAAATATTCTTCATGAGATTTTTATGAATTTACCGCAATATAATAGAAGATGACTCAATTCAAACAAAAACCGCCTCTTTATTAAAGAAGCGGTCTGTGTTTATTTGATTCTACGGAAATTTTAAAACTCCCGTTTCACGTCCCAAGCTTCTAGATAATCGGCCACCGCCTTTACGAATTGACCGCCCAATGCCCCATTAATAACCCTGTGGTCATAATTATGGCTCAAATACATCTTGTATTATGTTGTATGATAACTCAACTATTCTTGAGCCATTTTCAACAATCTTACTAGGATAGCCGTGCGAATAGTATTCATACTCAAATTCAAATTCCACGACATTATTCCTCTTAATTCTAATTGGATTATTTGAATTCTTATAGAGTCGAAAGTCAGGAATATTTCTAATATTAGAAAAAGTAAATCCCATTAAACCTACATAATTGTATGGAAAACTATGTTGATATATTCCAGGAACGTAAAACGAGTTCATAGAATCATATTCAACATCCCATACGATCCCAGATGTAACTTCATTAATTTGAGTCAGGTTTCCATTGGTATATTGAAAGGTGGTCAATTCTTCTTCTTGAGTACTAGTATTAGTAATTCTAAACTCCACAATTCTATTCTCAGAATTACGTTGCAAAGTTATGTTGAATGCTTTTGTGACCGGTGGTTCTCCAGATAAATCATCGTACAAATATTTAAATTCATAGCTATCTTGGCTAGTGAATGTGTAGGTGAAAATTGTAAAGGAACCATCAAAATAAGAGGCTAAAATTTTCTTGAGTTCACCCCCTTCATATTCATAATTAATATCACCTTCAGGTATTGGTTCCGTTATATTAGCTTGCAATATCCTGTTATTTTCGTCGTACGTTATTTGATGATGATATTCTATATAATCTAAGTTACCAACCGTTTGCTCAATAACCAAATTATCTGAATTATAGCTGTAATTGAATAGATAACCATCTTCTTGTTTGTACTCCTGAAGTAAAATATTGTAGTCATCAGGATCTAAGGTCCCAAAGGATGTTTCGATAGCTGTAGCTCCAAAAGAATTAGAAGCTACTATTTCAACATCATAGCTTGTGGCAGCATTGAGACCTTCAAAAGTGTAGCTTAACTCTGAAAATTCTTCTGCAACGGTAACATTATCGAGTGAGATAGCATACGTAAGGTTTTCATTATTCATACCATCTGGCTTTGCCCAACTAATAGTTGCTTCATCAAATGTTGTAATATCAACAACAACAATAAACTCAGAAGGTGGGTTTTCTTCTTCCATCTGTTCCATTTCTTCTTGTTGTGAAGTTTCATCATCACTAGAACAAGCCGCGATAAAAACAAATACTAATGCTGCGGATAGTAAAAAGAATAGATTTTTCATAACTACAATATAATGAAAAACCGCCTCTTTATTAAAGAAGCGGTCTGTGTTTATTTGTTTCTACGGAAATTTTAGAACTCCCTCTTCATATCCCATGCCTCCAGATAATCGGCAACGGCTTTTACAAATTGCCCTCCCAATGCGCCGTTCACTACTCTATGGTCGTAGCTATGGCTCAAGAACATCTTGTAGCGAATACCGATAAAATCACCATCGGGGGTTTCAATCACAGCAGGTACTTTTCTAATAGCACCTAAGGCCAAAATTCCTACCTGCGGCTGGTTAATAATTGGGGTTCCCATGATACTTCCAAAAGTTCCCACATTGGTTACCGTATAAGTTCCTCCTTGTATTTCATCTGGTTTTAATTGTCCTTCACGTGCACGACTCGCGAGATCGTTCACCGCTTTGCTCATCCCCACTAAATTCAGCTGGTCTGCATTTTTGATAACAGGAACAATTAAGTTACCATCTGGTAAGGCAGCTGCCATTCCTAAATTGATATTTTTTCTCTTAATGATGGTATCGCCGTCTACGGCAATATTCATCATTGGGAAGTCTTTTAACGCTTTCGCCACTGCCTCCATAAAGATCGGGGTAAACGTTAGGTTTTCGCCTTCACGTTTCGCAAAGCTGTCTTTTACTTTTTTACGCCAGTTCCAAATATTGGTCACGTCGGCCTCAATAAATGACTGTACGTGTGCAGAAGTTTGGGTACTCGCCACCATGTGGTGCGCAATGAGTTTCCCCATACGTGTCATTTCAATCACTTCATCGCCACCATTCACAGAAACAGGAGTAGCTGCTTTCGCAGTTGCCGGATTCTTAGCTTCAATGGCTGTCTTTGGTGCTGCTTTTTCTTGGGTTGCTTGTGGTGCGGGTTGTGCACCACGGTTTTCAACGTAGTCTAAAATATCATTTTTGGTTACACGGCCATCTTTGCCAGTTCCTGAAATTCCGTCAAGCTCTGCTTGCGAAATACCCTCTTCTTTAGCAATGTTTTTTACCAAAGGAGAGTAAAAACGGTCTTCAGAACTTTCTATAGCAGATTGTGTGGTCTCTTTTGCTGCAGTTACCGTTTCTGTTACGGCAGCTACCGTTTTGGGTGCTGGTGCAGTCATTTCGGCTTCAGAAGCTTCAGCGGTATCACTAGCGGAAGCTTCCCCTTCAATTTCTATAATTGCAATGGTTTGCCCCACCTGGATTACATCGTCTACATCAAACAATTTTTCCTTTAGCACTCCATCTACCTCGCTGGGTACCTCACTGTCTACTTTATCGGTAGCAATTTCAAGTACCGCCTCGTCTGCTTCAATAGTGTCTCCCACTTCTTTAAGCCAGTTGGTTAATGTAGCTTCTGCTACACTTTCACCCATTTTAGGTAGTTTCAGTTCAAATGTTGCCATTACAAATAGTTATCTTTTTTACGACTGCAAAATTAATCAAAAAATACAGCTTAACAGATGCATTCTTTTAAAATTGTTGATTCATGATCCATGTATGTAACCTTGATGATTAGTCGAAAACTACTACTCCACCCTTATCATCGCTTTGGTCGCTACCTATAAGAAAAGAGCAGCCTGGCGGACGAATACGATAGCGGTTGCCTCGCCCTTTGTATTGCCGCATTACTTGAAAAATCTGATTGTAGGGGATGTATTCCGAATCGAATATAAGCAGTGTATCCTGTACGTCACCATTTTGAAACATACTTTTAGAAGAAGATTTTAATGGAATATCAATTTTTTCTGACAACTGTTTCAGCAGATTGATATTATCGGTGATTACAATTGCCTGTGCCACATTCGCAGTGTCACTTTTGCGCCTTCCCACCGATTGTTTTTTTGCCGATTTCGCTAAGGAGACCCCAATTATTACAGCCATATCGAACAAAACATTCGACTTAAAATGTTTTTTGTAAAAAATTTGCATGGCCCCGTAAAAACGTTGTAGATATGCAGCATCTTTTTGGGTGCTTTCTCCTTTGTAATGCAGCGTTTCGGTAGTGCCCAGATAATAATTCTCGTAGCCAGCTTTTTCTATTTTGTACGATAGGTCTATGTCTTCACCATACATAAAATAATCTTCGTCGAATCCGCCTACATCATTGTAAATACTGCGTTCTAGCAACATAAAAGCCCCTACAAGCACCTGCACTTCACCTTCCTCTTTTTCAGAAATATGGTTTGCATAGTATTTTTTAGTAAAACCCAATACTTTTTTTAGAGACACGAAGGGCGTAGGAAGGTTTCGTTTACTTTCTGGCAGAAAATGCCCAGTTCCATCTAATAAATGAATACCCATAGCGCCCAAATTTGTTAGCTTTTCAGCTTTTTGCAAGCACTTTAAGAAGGTATCTTCGGCCACAGCCGTATCTGGATTGAGAATACAGACATATTTTCCCTTGGCAATGGCTACTGCTTGGTTATTCGCCTTGCTAAAACCAACATTTTCTTTATTCTGAATCAATGTTACCTGCGGAAATTTCCGTGTAACCATAGCACAGCTATCGTCTGAAGAAGCATTATCTACCACGATGATTTCAGCATCTAAATTCCCGATAGCACGCTGCACACTTAGGATGCACTGTTCTAAAAAGTACTGTACATTGTAATTCAGAATAACAACAGAAAGCTCCACTGGCTATTGGTTTTTTAACGAAGTTTCAAAAGGAATACGGTGCAATATACTTCTTCCTAAGGTAACCTCATCTGCATACTCCAACTCATCACCCACAGAAATACCCCTTGCAATAGTGGTAGTGGTGACGTCATAGGGTTCCATTTGCTTAAAAATGTAGAAATTCGTGGTGTCTCCTTCCATAGTAGAACTAAGCGCAAAAATGAGTTCTTCTACAGTGCCTTGGGCCACCTTCTCCACCAGCGAACGAATGGTTAACTCTCCCGGCCCAATACCGTCCATAGGTGAAATCTTACCTCCCAACACATGGTAATGCCCTTGGTATTGGCTGGTGTTTTCTATGGCCATCACATCTCTAATATCTTCTACCACGCAAACAATGGCTGCGTTTCGCTTCGGGTTTGCGCAGATCTCACACAATGGGGTATCGGAAATATTATGGCAATTATTACAAAACCGAATTTCCTCCCGCATTTTCTGCAAGCTACCAGCCAAAAGTGCTGTTTGTTGTTCGGGTTGTTTTAAAAGATGTAATACGAGTCGTAATGCCGTACGCTTCCCAATTCCGGGGAGTTGCGACATCTCATTTACGGCGTTTTCTAATAATTTTGAAGAGAATTCCATTGGGGGTGAAGATAAAAAAAATGCTTCAAAAAAGGAGTCCCTAATTTGAAGCATTTCATATGAAATATCGTGTCTTTATCTTTTCAGAAGTTTCTTAGTCGCAGTGCCATTTTCAGCATTAATTCGAACAAAATACACACCACTAGTTAAGGTTGACACATCGAGTGTTGTACTACCTCCCAAATCTATATCTCTTTCAAAAAGCACCAATTTTCCGGTAGCATCGTAGATTCGTATTGCTGCCGAAGACGCTAAAACTGAAGCTATTGTAAGGGTGTTTTCTGCAGGATTTGGGTACATGCTAATTCCTTCAGCAAACGTATTTGAACCCGTACCTAAAACAATAGTTGGATCTGCGGTGGGCGAAACCCATAATCCGCGACCATAACTAGCCGCATAAATTTCGTTACGCTCTGTATGAATCTCCAATTCGTTAATGATTACGTTGGGGATGTTGTTGCTAAAAGGTTGCCATTCGTCAAGGCCTGCATCGATATAATAAATTCCATAATCCATACCCACATACAACCCGTCGGCACCGTTGTCATGCCAAACTACGGCTAACGAGCTAAAGTTGGGTAAGTTAAAGCGATAATTTTGCCACGTTTCGCCACCATCTTCTGAAATATACACTTTATTGATTGTGCTAGATGCAACGGCTATTTTGTTCGGCTTTGTGGGATGAATTGCAATAGAGTTGATGCTACCGCCCGGATTTGAGGTTTGCACCCAAGGGGTATCACCTCCATCGTCTGTTCGGAATAAAATCCCCCCTCGAGCAGCATACATGATGTTGTTATCTGAAGGCGAAATTTTTAAATGGCTCAGGTCATTTCCAAAATCTTGTGAAATAGAAGTCCAAGAACTTCCTTTATTGGTAGATTTATAAACACGGTCGAAAGCTGCGTAGATAACGTCTTTTTCTATAGGATCTTGTTCAAACGGGGAAACCCAATTTCCGGAAGCAGGATTATTTAGACCAGTTAATGAGTTTGCTGCATCGTCTGTTCTATACATACCTCCAAATTGGATCATTCCGTACATCACATCAGGGTCGTCTTTATCTACAAATCCTTCCATTCCATCTGCACCAATCCAATCGGTCCATACATCACTATCTGAATCGTAAAAAGAACTTCCATTATCTTGGCTTCCACCTGTTACAATAACATTTGGTGTTTGTGAAATACCAATCTTGTACCATTGCCGTATACCAATGCCCTCAGTGATATCTTCGTAATAATTAGCCGTAACATTATTAGTGTCTTCCGCCTTAAAAATTCCTCCGTCAGAACCCACAAACAAGGTGCTTCCTTGAAACACTAAAATATCAACATCTGCATGGCAATACCCAATATTCGCGCTGGCTGCAGCATTGGGAATCCAATCTGCGGTACAACTAAAATTAACTCCCGCATCGGTAGAACGCCATGTTAGAATTCCGGCGATATGAACTTCATCTGCATCATTCGGGTTTACGGCAATGTCCATGTCTCTGGGTGCCTGACCTCCCGAATCAAAACCAGCAGTATCGTAGCCAAAATAGTTCCGCCCTGCATGATTTCTTTCAATAAATGAATTTCCGCTATCGGTAGAAACGTAGAATCCACCAAACGAACCTCCATCAGATTCGGCAACATACACTCTAGTGGCATCATCTTCAGAAACCCCAATCATTTTTGGTCCGCCACCCACTCCTGTAATCGTAGTAAACGTAGTACCTCCATCGGTTGAGACGTGAAATCCTAGACCAGAAGCATACACTGTGTTGGTATCTCCCGGTTTAAATTCTACATCGTATGCATTACCATCTATCCCTAAATTACTCCACGTTACCCCTGCATCAGTAGATCTGAAAATTCCTGCATTCTGAGAACACGCAAACATGATATCGGTATCGTCGGGATTGATCACAATTTTATTGATGAGCGAATTGCTCATATCAGCAATTTGAGTCCAAGTACCTCCTGCGTCAACCGATTTAAAAATAAGTCCGCTGGACGAACCAAAATAATACGTATCGCTATTTGTTGGATCTATAGCAACCGAATATACGGTGAGGTTGGTAAACGTATCGCCCATGGGTGTCCAAGTATCGCCACCATCTGTGGTTCGCCATACGCCGCCTGTATTGGCACCGATGATGATATGGTCGGGATTGGTATTGTCTATAGCGATTCCTGTGACTCGTCCCACACCGGGATTCCAACTTGTTGAACCATTTTTAGCAAAAGGCCCCAATTCTTGCCAATTATCGTTGAGTGGCAACCGTGTAGCGGCAGTTTCATTTAGATATTGGTTATAACGTTGTAGTTCGGCCAGGTTCTCGGTAACGGTTGGCACATACCCAGCTTCGTTTTTTAGACGATTTGCCATGTATTCCCAACGCTTAAATTGTTTATAGCCACTGCCCCTTCCTTTGTCTTTTCCTTCAAAATATGCCTCAGCTTCTTGAACAATTTCATGCACAGGAAAAGTTCCTGCATCAATCATTTCTAAATATTGCTGGGCATTGCTTTGCGCAACAAAACACCCTAGTAGGGCGAGGAGTAGTAATTTCAATTTCATCGTAGCTTTTTTTTATCAATAACACGCTCACGGCGAGTACTTTTCAAAAGTATTAAAAAATAAAATGTCAGTGAACGCAATCTTTGTATTTTTACACGCACTTCTAAGTCGATCACGCTATGCAGCCCTTACACATTTTACTCTTAATAGGCGGATACTTCGGTATCTTGCTCTTGGTTTCTTATTTCACAAATCGAGGCGGCAGCAACGACGACTTTTTTAAGGCTGGTAAACAATCGCCATGGTATTTGGTTGCTTTCGGTATGATTGGAGCTTCGCTAAGTGGTGTCACGTTTATTTCGGTGCCAGGCGCAGTAGAAGCAACCAGTTTCAGCTATTTTCAAGTGGTGCTAGGATATACTGTGGGATATGCAGTGATCGGATTAGTACTATTACCATTGTATTACAGGTTGAACCTGACGTCAATTTACACATATCTCGACGGTCGTTTTGGGAACGCATCTTATAAAACAGGTGCTTCGTTCTTTTTATTGTCGCGCGTAGTTGGGGCAAGTTTTAGGCTGTATTTGGTGGCCATTGTATTGCAAGATCTCGTATTCGATAAAATGCCCTTTTTCGGGCAAGAAGGGGTTCCGTTTTGGGTCACGGTAACCATTACCATCTTACTTATTTGGCTGTATACATTTAAGAGTGGGATTAAAACCATTGTATGGACAGACACTTTGCAAACATTGTTTATGCTCATTGCTTTGGGAGTAGGGATTTATTATGTTTCAGAAGGTCTTGGTATTAGCGGAAGTGGTATTTTAACGACCATTTCAGAAAGCGACCTATCACAAATTTTCTTTTTCGACGATTATAAAAGTGGACAGTATTTTATCAAACAATTTATTAGCGGTGCCTTTATTGCGATTGTAATGACTGGTCTAGACCAGGATATGATGCAAAAAAACCTAACCTGTCGCAACCTAAAAGATGCGCAAAAAAACATGTTTTGGTTTACATTGGTACTCACCGTCGTGAATATTATCTTTTTAGGATTGGGCTTACTCCTTACACTTTACGCACAGCAGAACGGTATTGACGCAGAAAAAGACAAGTTATTTTCTACCATCGCAGTAGACTCTGGCTTGGGAATCGGTTTGGCAGTATTCTTTTTATTGGGGCTTATTGCGGCAGCGTATAGCAGTGCAGATAGTGCCCTCACATCACTTACCACCTCGTTTAGTATCGACATATTGGATATAGAAAAGAAACATTCAAAAAAGGATCAGGTAAAAATCAGGAAACGTGTACACATTGGCATGTCGCTACTCCTTATTTTCGTGATCATTTTCTTTAATTATGCCATTGGCGATACCTCAGTGATTTTAAAGCTGTTTACGTTTGCTGGGTATACCTACGGTCCGTTGTTAGGGTTATATGCCTTTGGTCTATTCAGTAATTGGAAAGTAAAAGATAAGTGGGTTCCTTTGGTAGCCATTCTTACCCCTTTTGTAGGATACGCCATTAGCTATTTTAGTGAGCTATGGTTCGGATTTGAATTTGGATTTTTTATCCTGATTTTAAACGGACTGCTAACTTACATCGGACTAGTATTGGTTCGTGCCCAACAACACTAACGTACAAGCAACTTCTACCTGAATATTTTTGTTGCGTAAAAGCTCGTAGAATTCGGGATTTTCGGTACCCGGATTAAAAATAACACGCTGCGGTTGTAACGAAATGATATACTCGTAATATTCTTGTTGTCGCGACGGATTCAAGTACAGAGTTACGGTATCGACATTTTTATAGGGTACCTTTTCGGTGGAAATTTCCACCCCTGCCACCACGCCCTTGCGCAGGCCAATGGCCACCACGGGGTGATTGTAGGTTACCAATCTATTGATGGCTAAGTTAGAATATCGGTTTGGTTTCAGGCTAGCGCCCAATACAAGTGTCTTTTTCATAACCCAAAGTTCGGCACAATTTCAGTCCAAAAACAGTCCAAAAAACTAAAAGAATGTTAAATAATTTAATTGCTGTAACAATATGAAACCTACTCCGTCTATATAATAGAAATATTTCAAGCTTTTGTTGTGAAAATTTTTACGTTGATGGTTAGTGTTAATAATAGCAACAAAAGCGAAAACCCGAGGTTCTAGACTTCGGGTTTTTTTTTGAAAATAATGTAACAAAATTTCTTCTCAGGCGTCTTACTTACAATCAACTACTATTTAGTACCGCGTAGCGCCTATTTTCTATGCAATACCAAGTAGTATCTATTACATTCATCAAAACAATCAAATCAATCAAAAAATGAAACAGTTAATGCTATTCGTCATGCTTTGCATTTGCATGGCAGCAAATCCCATTCAAGCGAACACCGATCTAAAAGGTTCTGTAAGCGGCGCAGTAATCGACAAAAATTTACAAGAGCCACTCCCCTACGTTACCGTAGCCATCCACAAATCAGACGGAACCCTGCTCACCGGAGGTGTTACAGACGACAACGGAAATTTTAAAATTTCAGAAATACCTGAAGGAACCTATACCGTTAATATCCAATTCATCGGTTACAAAAAATTTACAACCAATATCACCATTGCATCCGGTAACCGAAATATCGACCTTGGGATGGTGTCACTTGAAGAAGACGTGGCGTCATTAGACGAGGTGACCGTCACGGCAGAGCGAACTACCATTCAACAAAAATTAGACAGAAAAGTGGTGACTGTGGGTAAAGACCTAACTACTTCGGGCCCTACAGCAGCAGATATCATGAACAATTTACCTTCGGTAAATGTAGACCAACAAACAGGTGATATCTCCCTTCGAGGTAATCAGAATGTGCGGGTGATGGTAGATGGTAAATTGAGTAATGTTCCTGTGGCGCAATTGCTGAAACAGATTCCTTCTACTTCCATAAAACAAATTGAGCTTATCACAAACCCTTCAGCTAAATACAATCCAGAAGGCATGAGCGGTATTATTAATATTGTTTTGCATAAAAATACCATGATTGGTTTTAACGGAAATGCCAATGTGGGACTCACCTACGAAAAAGAAGCCAAGTTTAACAGTGCTATCGATATGAATTACCGAAATGGAAAGTTTAATTTCTTTGGAAACTGGGGGCATAACACTTCAAAAAATCAGAATAACGGAAACATTTTTAGACCTGAAGACAATTCTGAACAAGTCTTTGACATGCTAGACAAAGGGCAATCGAACCTCTTTAAGGTTGGGGTCGACTTTTACCTGAATGACAAAAATACCTTCTCGGTATTTACCAACCAAAATTTGTTTGATGGAGCAACAGACGGTACCACGACCGTTTTTTATTATGACGATGCATCGTTTAACCAACAGCAATTATTTTTGGCTATGGGCGAAAATCGATCTTCGCAGTACAACTTCGATTATAAACTCGATTTCGAGAAAGAAGGCCACAATATCGAGTTGGAAGCAGATTACAACACTTTTACAAACGATGAAGATATTGATTTCGACTTTACAGGCAATGCATTTTTAACCGACTATGAAGATGCGTCAGATACCGAACGTGATTTGCTTACGGTGAATCTCGACTATGTAAATCCTCTAAACGAAACCACCAAGCTTGAGCTAGGGTTACAGGCCTTGTTATTCGAAACAAATATCGATTATAGTTCTACAGGTACTTCACTAAACAGCCAAGGAAACCTTGTGCCAACGCCTAGTACCGACTTCGATTATACGCGTGATATTTATTCTGCCTACGCCACCTATGGCAAGCAATTTGAAAAATGGTCGGTACAATTGGGTGCCCGGGTAGAGCAAGTTGAAGTAAAAGCAGACACCAATGTGGTACGGGCCTTTACCAACGATTACCTTCAAGTATATCCTTCGGCCTTTGTGACCTATAATCCGAGTGAAAAAAACCAATATCAGGTAAGCTATAGCCGTAGGGTAGACAGACCGGGCATAAGCCAAGTAAATCCGATACGCGAATTTGCGACGCCTTTTATTTCTGCCTTCGGAAATACCCAACTCCAACCACAGTTTACCAATTCTGTTGAAGCTAATTATACAAGAAATCTAGAAAAAGGGAGTATTACTGGAGGGGTATTTTACCGGGCGATTGAAGATGAAATTAACAGAGCCCTCTTTGTAGACCGTAACGATATCAACCGCGTCATCCTTACGTTCGACAACTTCGACAATACCAGTGCCTACGGAGTAGAACTATCGGGTAATTATCGACCTACCAAATGGTGGAGCTTTAATGCTAGTTTCGATCTGTACAATCAGACCCAAACCGGGATCAGTGAATTTGTAGATACTACCCAACCTGATCCTTCTGCAGCAGATATTGTAACCCAAACGGTAGAGGTAGATAATACGGCTTGGAATTTTAGAATGTTCAACAATTTTAAAGTGACCAAAGAGCTTACACTTTCGGCATTTGGTTTTTATCGCGGACAAAACCGAACGCTTCAATTTGATATAGAGCCCATGTACTTTGTGAATGTGGGTGCTCGCTATAGCTTATGGGAAGGAAGAGGAACTTTCAGTTTAAATTATAACGACATTTTTCACACCATGCAATTTGCATTTGATGGGGTAAGACCGTACCCACAAACAGGTTCGTTTAATTGGGAAAGTAATACGGTGAATGTTTCGTTAGCCTATCGCTTCGGAGGTGGAAAATACAGAGCCAAGTCTAGAAAGCGACGCGATGACAATACTAAAGATGATAGTGGCGGGATATTTTAACAAAATAGTGCCAAAAAAATGTTAAATCAACCACCTCGGTGCAACGTTTGGCATGATTTTGAAGTCTATTAATATGAAAGACTTACCTATACATTTGTAATTTATTTGAATTAGCCTTTAAAAAATTAGAATTGTTGGTTAAAAACCTTCTTCCCGAACGGGAGGGAGGTTTTTTTTATTGAAAATACCCGCTAACGGGTATTTCATACTTTATATCACAACCTTACTTTTGAGACCAACTAAATAACCAATGGTTCATTTTGAACGTATGAACCGAGTTATTAAGCTAAAATTGAGGAGTTTTAGTTTATGTATAAGGGCCGCTCTTGGGGAAGTGCGGCTCTTTTATGCTTATATTTTAACGGGCAGCGATGCAAGAATTATACGCGAAAAAATTACCACCTAATGATGGCACTTCCCCATGTAAATCCGCTACCAAAAGCTGCTAAAACCACCAAATCACCATCTTTAATTTTTCCTTGTTCCCAAGCTTCACTTAACGCAATCGGTATAGATGCCGCTGTGGTATTGCCATACTTTTGAATATTGTTGAAGACCTGGTCATCCCGTAATTTCATTTTTTTCTGAATGAACTGCGAAATGCGCAGATTGGCTTGGTGCGGAATGAGCATATCGATTTCAGAAGATTCTAAATTATTTGCCTTTAAACCTTCATTGATCACTTCAGCAAAACGAACTACGGCATGCTTAAATACAAACTGCCCATTCATGTACGGGTAATACGGAATATTTTCCTGATCGTTCTCTTCAATTATCTGGGGTACCCAATGCTCGGTACTGGGGCCTTGTAAGGACAATTGGTCTTTGTGCTCACCTTCGGAATGGATGTGGGTCGACAGAATTCCGCCGTCTCCTTCATTTCTAGACAATACGGCTGCTCCTGCCCCATCTCCAAAAATCACCGACACACTGCGCCCGCGGGTTGTAAAATCAAGTCCGCCACTATGATTTTCAGCTCCAATCACCAACACATGTTTGTACATACCGGTTTTAATAAATTGGTCTGCCACAGAAACCGCGTATACAAATCCGCTACACTGGTTGCGTACATCCAGCGCGGGTACGGTTCGCATGCCCATCATTTCTTGCACTTGTACGCCACCACCCGGAAAATACATATCTGGGCTCAGGGTAGCAAAAACAATCATATCGATATCTTTTGGTGCGAGTTTGGCACGTTCTAACGCAATCTTTGCGGCTTTTACGCCCATCACCGAAGTAGAGTTTCCGTCACCCTTTTTTATATGGCGGCGCTCTTTGATACCAGTTCGTTCTTGGATCCAAGCGTCATTGGTATCCATTAATTTTGAAAGATCGTTGTTGGTGACAACGTTTTCGGGAACATAATGCCCCACTCCTGAAATTTTTGATGTATACATAAATCGTAATAAAACTGCTGAAAGATACCAAATAGCACGTATTGGGTGAAATTATTCGAACTTAGTTGTTATGCACGCATAACACCTCATTGCTTGGTGTTTTCTTTTTTGGTATCTTTTCTGAAAATAAATTCATCATGAAAAAACTCTCCATTTTAATTGCATTCCTGTTTGTAGCACTCACTGTTTGTGCCCAAGAAAATACTGAATATCAAAAGCCTCCGAAGGAAATACTCGATTTAGTAGATGCGCCTTTAGCACCCTCAGTATTGATGGATGATGCTGCTGAAAATGTCATACTTCTCTACCGGGATGCCTTTAAAAGTATTGAAGAACTCTCAGAAACCGAATTACGTTTGGGTGGTTTGCGTATCAACCCTAAAACCAATATTGGAAGTCGCACCAACTACTACAACAATATTAAAGTAAAGAAAGCCACCGATACAAAAGCGACACAGGTTACTGGGCTACCTGAAAATCCACGACTCTCCAATTTTTCGTGGGCGCCCAACCAAAAGTACATCGCTTGCCTTAACACAACTACCACAGGCGTAGAAGTTTGGCTCCTTGAAATTGAAAAAGGTGCTGCTAGAAAAATTACCTCACCAACCGTTAACGCCAATATGGGCGACGCCCTTAATTGGTTCAAAAACTCTGATGCTTTGTTGGTTAAAATGCTCCCAGAAAGCAGAAAAGCACTTATTAATGTGGCTGAAGCTGTACCTACAGGACCAACGATTTCAGTAAGCGACGGTGCAAAAGCCCAAAACAGAACCTACCAAGATTTATTGAAAAACCCGAACGACGAAGCGAATTTTGAACAATTGGCGCTTTCCGAAGTAAAAAAAGTGGGGCTCAATGGTGACGTACAATCGTTTTTACCCACTGGAATGTATCGAAATATCAGCTTTTCACCCGATGGCGAATATGTGTTGGTTTCAGAAATACAACGCCCTTTTTCCTATTTAGTTCCTTATTATCGTTTTCCCTATACCGAAACAGTATATTTCAACAACGGCACCAAATTACACACGGTAAACAATGTACCATTAGATGAAGTGCGGCCCAAAGGTTTTATGGCAACCAGAACTGGTATGCGAAATCTTTCGTGGAGAGCCGATAAAGGTGCCAGTCTGGTTTACACCGAAGCACAAGATGGCGGTGACCCTGAAATTAAAGTAGCTTATCGAGACATTGTGTACCAATTAGACGCTCCATTTACAGGTACTCCAAGGGAAATTTTAAAGACAAAAAATCGTTTCTCAGGAATTACTTGGGGAGATGATGATGTGGCTATTGCATACGACTACTGGTGGAACGACAGAAATACGAAAACCTACCTCTTTAGCCCCAACAACACCAATGAGGAAGCCATGATCATCAGCGATCGAAACTATCAGGATCGATATAGTGATCCGGGTAATTTTGTAACCGAGCGAAATGAGTATAATCGCTATGTGCTTTCAACAAATAAAGGAAAGGCCTATTTAATGGGAGCGGGCTATTCTGAAGATGGGCAATTTCCGTTTATCGATGCATTCGATTTAAAAACACAGAAAACAGAGCGCTTATACACTTCGCCCTATACCGATAAAAAAGAAACCCTCGTAGATGCCGTAAACCTTGAAAAAGGAAAAGTCTTGGTACGTATTGAATCTCCCAATGAATACCCCAATTACTATTTCAGAAATATTAAAAAGAAAAATGACCTTACGCCAGTAACTTCTTTCGACAATCCATACAAGAGCTTGCAGGATGTACACAAAGAAGTGATTACTTATAAACGTGACGACGGTCTCGAATTGGAAGGCACATTGTACCTACCAGTAGGATATGACAGAGCGAAGAAAGAAAAAAAACCAATGCTTTTGTGGGCATACCCAAGAGAGTTTAAAGATAAAAACAGTGCTTCGCAAAGCACCTCCAACCCCAACGAATTTATTTATCCGTATTACGGTTCGCCTATCTATTGGGTGGCGCGAGGCTATGTGGTGTTAGACGACGCTGCCTTTCCTATCGTAGGTGAAGGTGATGAAGAACCAAATGACACCTTTAGAAGCCAATTGGTGGGCAATGCCAAAGCCGCGATCGATGCGGTAGATGCTCTAGGATATATAGATAGAAATCGTGTGGGTGTGGGCGGACATAGCTACGGGGCGTTTATGGTAGCCAATTTATTGAGTCACTCAGACTTGTTTGCAGCTGGTATTGCACGAAGCGGTGCTTATAACAGAACCCTGACGCCTTTCGGATTCCAGAGTGAAGAACGCAGTTATTGGGATTCGCCCGAAACGTATTACACCATGTCCCCTTTTATGCACGCAGACAAAATGAAAACTCCTCTATTGTTGGTTCACGGAGAAGCAGATAATAATTCTGGAACGTACCCACTGCAGAGTGAGCGGTATTTTAATGCGTTAAAAGGTTTGGGAGCTACCGCACGTTTGGTGATGTTACCCAAAGAGAGCCATGGGTATCGGGCTAAAGAGAGCATTTTACACTTACTGTGGGAACAAGATAGTTGGTTAGAGACTTATGTGAAGAATAAAAACCAAAACGAGCTAAAAACAACTACGGATATTAAAAAGTAAGTAGTTGCTATTTTATAAATAACAAAAGGGAAGCCGTGGAGCTTCCCTTTTTAAAACAACCTAACCAATAAATAATAGAGGTTTACTCTTTTTCATAGCAATTCTATTATCCCATTTTGATTACTGTAAAGATAAAGCTTTGTTTAATATATTTATAATTTGATTAAACAAAGTTTTGTTAAAATTCACCTTTTGTATATTTCTTATATTGATTGATTTGTACCGTAGCACCCAAATCATTTAGCAGGTTATAAAGTCCGAAAAAGGTGCGGTTCATATAGAGGAAATGTTTTGAACCTCTATTTCCGTTCATTTTCCGTAATTCGGTGTCTTTAGAATAGGTATCACTTAGCTCGGCAATTTTTCCAAAAAACGTGGTGTCACTAAAATCGAATACTTCTTGGTGGAATGGCTGCGTGAACAAACTCAGCATTTCATGGAATAATTTTGAAAAGAACACCTTTTCTGCTTCTGAATCTTCTTCTTTTAAAATTTCCAACGCATACAGTTTTTCCTCAAAAATAGCGGGATTGTCTATGTTCTCCGGCTTTGCAAGTTCAAAATAAGGGGTGTAAAACGAATCGGGTACTTTCTTGATACATCCAAAGTCGATGGTGATTAACTCACCTGCATCAGAGACTAGGAAGTTTCCAGGATGCGGATCGGCATGTACTTGTCGTAATTCATGAATTTGGTACATATAGAAATCCCATAACGCCTGTCCCAAGGTATTTGCTAACTCAGGATTCGTGTTTTCTTTGGTAAATTCAGACAGGTGTACCCCATCCATCCAATCCATAGTTATGATTCGCTCATTGGAGAGGTCTTTATAGTACTTCGGAAATTTTAGATGCGGAATATGCCCGCATGCTTCAGTGATTTGGATACTTTGTTCCACTTCCAGTACATAATCTGTTTCTTCCAACAATTTTCCTTCAACTTCTTTAAAATACTTATCGCTGTCTTTCCCTTTAATATTAAACATTTTCATGGCCACGGGCTTCACGAGCGCTAAATCGCTACTAATACTTCCTGCCACACCAGGATACTGAATTTTCACAGCAAGTTTTTTACCGTCTTTGGTGGCTTGGTGCACTTGCCCAATACTCGCTGCTGCGACCGAATTCGCATTAAATGCATCGTACAAATCTTCTGGGTATTCTCCAAAATAACGATGAAACGTCTTTCGTACCAAGGGAGCTGACAATGGAGGTACAGAGAATTGTGCGAGCGAAAATTGCTCTACATAGGCTTTGGGCATGATATTTTTTTCCATGCTAAGCATTTGTGCCACTTTAAGCGCCGAGCCTTTCAAATTTTTGAGACCGTCGTAAATATCGGCGGCATTCTCTTGGTTCAATTTGTCTTTGGTAACCGAACTATCTACCAGCTTTTCACCATAATATTTAAGGTAATTTCCACCAACTTTCACTCCTGTTTTAACGAGTTGCGTAGCGCGGGAAACTTTACCTGTGGGTATACTATCTATTGTTTTCAATACAATTGCTGTTAATTATCATTTATGAATTTTCGCCTATCGTCTAATAATTCTAAAGCCCATTTATTTAATTCATCTTTTCTTTCCACAGAAACTTTCCGAAATCAAGCACACTTTCTAAGGGCGTAGTGGCAAACACATCGAAAATGGCACGAACCGACTTTTCGATAACCATATCTGTTTTTTCAAAATTGGGCGAATTATCTTCCATCCAATATTTCAGGATAAACAAGGTTTGAAGCCATGCGCCTTCAGAAAATACTGAAACCGGCTGTTTTAAAATTTTTAATTGTTTTTCACTGTTGGCATCGGCCACTAAATCTCCAGCAAATTCCTTAATTCGATTGCGCAATCCTTTTAATTGCTTCATATTCTTCATAAGGTCTTGTTGCTCTGTAAGGGCGAAAAGCACATAACTTCGGTTTGCTGTGAGCATTTCAAAAAAAGTATAAAAAAACGTCAGCATCTTCTCCTGATTGCTGAAAGTTTCATACTCCTTATTCTTGTGTGCCAATTGCATCGAATGGTCGAAAAAACTATTCCAAATTTCTTGTTGCAGTCCGTCAAAGCTTCCGAAGAAATTATAAAATTCAGCTTCAGACATATTGTTTTCTTTGCAAAACTTGAAAACACTTTTAGGTAACTTTTCTTCCACTAAAACCTGCTCCATAAAAGCAGTTATAATCTGATTTCTCGTTACAGACTTTGTAGATTTTGTCGATTTCTTGGCACTCATGGTATGTAGATTTTAAATTTCAGTAAATCAATTATCTATCAATTCATTCACTGGTCCAAAGATAATGAATGTTTAATTTTTTTATATAATCATTAAACAGAATGTTATGTTAAAAATTGAGTTTTCTAATTCAATCGCGACGCCCTTCTCGGGAATCGATAATTGAACCCCACCCTTTCATACAAAATAAGGGAAGCAAATGACAACCTGTCAGCATCTATCACAATGGTATTCTCTTTGCCTACTATAGTTCAGAATTAATTGAAAATCAAAAACTGCGCAGCGCAGCGAAAAAAATAGCATAACTATGAGTACAGGAACCATTAATGTAGCGGTAGAGAATATATTTCCGCTCATCAAGAAATTTTTATACAGCGATCATGAAATCTTCCTCCGGGAATTAATTTCGAATGCCACTGATGCAACTTTAAAGCTGAAACATCTTACCAACATTGGCGAGGCGAAGGTAGCATATGGCAACCCGATGATCGAGGTGAAAATAGACAAGGAAAAAAAGCAGTTGCACATCATCGACCAAGGTATTGGGATGACCAAAGAAGAAGTTGAAAAATACATCAACGAGATTGCTTTTTCTGGTGCCGAAGAATTTATTGAAAAGTACAAAGACAAGCAAGGGGACGACGCTGGAATCATCGGACATTTCGGACTCGGATTCTACTCTGCGTTTATGGTAGCTGAAAAGGTTGAAATTATTACCAAAAGTTACAAAGAGGAACCTGCAGCACATTGGACCTGCGATGGTTCTCCTAACTACACCTTGGAAGAGGCTGATAAAACCGAACGTGGAACCGAAATTATTCTGCACATTGCTGAAGACGAAACTGAATTTTTAGAGGAAGGGAAAATTCGTGAGCTGTTGACAAAGTACAACAAGTTCATGCCCATCCCGATTAAGTTTGGTACTAAAACGGAAACACTTCCAAAGCCGGAAGATGCTAAAGAGGAGGATCCTGCTCCAACAAAAGAGGTCGATAACATCATCAACAATCCGAATCCGGCGTGGACCAAAACTCCTGCCGATTTAAAAGAGGAAGACTACTCGAAGTTTTATCGTGAACTCTACCCTATGCAGTTCGAGGAGCCGTTGTTCAACATCCATCTGAATGTAGATTATCCGTTCAATCTTACCGGAATATTATATTTCCCGAAGATGACAAACGATATGAACATCCAAAAGGATAAGATTCAGCTCTACCAAAACCAAGTATTTGTTACGGATAATGTAGAAGGGATTGTACCTGAGTTTTTGACCATGTTACGCGGTGTAATCGATTCGCCAGACATCCCACTGAACGTTTCTAGAAGTTACCTTCAGGCAGATGGTGCAGTTAAGAAAATTTCGAGCTATATCACCCGTAAAGTGGCAGACAAGCTGAAATCGTTATTCAATGAAAATCGTGAAGATTTTGAGAAGAAGTGGGATGATATCAAGATTGTGATTGAGTACGGAATGCTCACGGAAGATAAGTTTTTCGAGAAAGCACAAGATTTTGCCCTGTATCCGACGGTAGATGGCACCTATTTCACTTTTGAAGAACTGCGTGAGAAAATTAAAGACGCGCAAACCGATAAAGACGACAAATTAGTGGTGCTATATGCTTCAAACAAAGATGCACAGCACAGCTATATTGAAACTGCCAAAGAAAAGGGCTACGAAGTCTTGTTGCTAGATTCGCCCATTATTTCGCACCTGATCCAGAAGTTAGAGTCTGAGAAAGAAAATGTAAGTTTTGTGCGAGTTGACGGTGACCATATTGACAACCTCATCAAAAAAGACGAAGCTGCGATCTCTAAACTTTCCGAAGAAGAGCAAGAAACGTTGAAAACATTTTTAACTGAAACTATTCCGAGTGAAAAGTTTACGGTACAGTTAGAGGCGATGGACAGCAATGCGAATCCATTCACTATTACTGAACCCGAGTTTATGCGCCGCATGAAGGAGATGCAACAAACCGGTGGCGGTGGTATGTTTGGAATGGGCGGATTGCCAGAAATGTATAACTTGATTGTAAATACCAACAACGAGCTGGTAAGTGAAATCTTAAACACCAAAACCAAAAAGAAAAAAGAGCGCTTAACAAACCAAGCACTCGATTTGGCAAGGTTGAGCAAAGGTTTGCTGAAAGGTGAAGAACTCACCCATTTCATTAAGCGAAGCTATGAGATGATTAAGTAAAATCAAAAATCATATTTCTAGATGCCGCTTCCTTATCGGGAGTGGCTTTTTTTTTGTTCCAATGCGAAAAATTACCTCTTGCATCTCAATATTCTAGACTATTAGATAAAAACCACATCAATATGTGATTGATGCTCGCATCCCTAACATTTATATTAGCATAGTGGCTGAAAACTGAACACAAAAAAATTAATTAACCATACGTACATGATTTTAGACGCGCTAAACAGCCCCTTTATCGAATAAACTTAAAATACTACCAACGTGTATGAAATAGTGTCTAAGGTTTTCATATTTTCAACAAACTAACTACCAACCAGATAAAAATGAAGCAATTTTACCGAGCATGCCTTTCGGCATTCACAACTGCTACTAAAATAGGGTTACTTTTTGGGTTTTTATTATTTCTGTGTACTAGTTATTCACAGGTAGCGATTACTTGTCCGGGTAACATCACCGCCAACATCTCTGACAACCCGATAAGCTATACCGCACCAACATTGACCAATGGAGCAATAGCACCGGCCACCATACCTGGATATACGTTCTTAGGATCATTTGACAGCAGTAGCTATTATCTACAAAACTCCTCAACCAGTGCGCAACAGGCATATAATCTGGCGGTATCCTCAGGTTGTACCATTACTCAAAATTCTTTTGCTTCAGGTAATTCAATATTTGTTGACAATCTTCCCAGCCCGGGAATAAACCCAGTTACAATAAATATAACCAACACACTTATTTGGGATTATAATTCCACTAATGGCTCACCCAATATATTTAGTCAAGACCCTGCCAATACGGTAGAAAATTTCAATTACTCACTCGTATCGGGCTATGATCTTACAGCTAACAACGGCCTAGACGGCACAAACCTCGCGAACGACCCACAATTTACAGACCCCGTCACCAACGATTTTACCCTACAACCTACCTCTCCAGTAATAGACCTTGGAGATAACACAGCTGTTACGCAATCAACAGACCTTAACGGAGATACGAGAATTATTGATGGGGATAATAACGGTACTGCCACTGTCGATTTTGGCCCTTTTGAGAGTCCGATGGTAGCAATATCTAATATCATGGTAACAGCAAGTGGTGATTTAGAATTTATAGACAATGATGATAGAGATGATAATCTTACTATAGTTATAGATGGAGCTAATTACCGCTTTACAGATCCAGACAATACTTTGACTACTGGTCTGGGTGCCATTCAAATAGACCCTAATACCGTAGACGTGCCAATTGCCTCAGTAACAGGAATAATTGCTATTAATTCCCTTGGCGGTGATGACACATTCACTACCAATTTTTCTGGTGGAAACTTTCTAGACCTTATTAATTACAACGGCGGAACACAAATTAGTTCAGCTCCTGGTGATATTTTAAGATTGCAAGGAGGCAGTACTTTTTCTTCTGTTGAACACGTTTTTATAAATGAAAATGACGGAAGTGTTGAAGTAGCTGGAAATCCTGTTATAACCTATACAGGCCTAGAACCCATTGTAGATAACCTAAGCGTTACCGATCGTGTATTTACGTTTACAGGCGCTGATGAAACAATCACGCTTAGCGACGATGGTGATATAGCAGACAATGAAAGCTTTATAGACTCTACCCTAGGTGAAAATGTTACGTTCACAAATCCAACAAACAGCTTAACTATCAATACCGAAATAAGCGGTGGCTCGGGTGCCGATGTAATTAATATTGAAGGTCTTGACACCAACTTCGATGCAGATGTAACGGTGAATGGTGGAGCTGATGATGACGCCAACTTTCAAACCAACCCTACTTCAATTGGTTCAGGAAGTATCAACATAAATGCACGAACTATTTCAGTTACCCAAGATGTTTCAACAACCCAGACGGGTAGTATCACTTTGAATGCTTCTCAAAATATTGTAGCAGATTCAGGTGCTGTGGTTTCCGCAGAAAATGGAGACATCAACTTTGGTGCAAATACAGCAGCTACCTTAGCCGGAATCAATACAGTCGCAATTTCAGTAAATAATAGTGCTACGATACGTACAACAGGAACAGGAAATATCGAATTGACCGGAGTGGCCGTAGGAGATGGTACGGTGTCAGATCGGGCGGGAATAGTGCTTTCAAATAATTCCACGGTACAAACATCAAGTAGTGGAAACATTACAGTAACAGGAACAGGCGGGGATGGAACTTCGGGTAACCACGGAATTTTATTAGACTCAGGCTCAAACATACAATCGAATTCTGGAGCCGTTACTATTACTGGCACTAGTGGACAAGGAACAGATGGCAATACAGGAGTTTATGTAAATTCAGAAATAAGTACCGGAGGTGGTGATGCTATCATAATGGGAACTTCTATAGATGCAGCTGGTGTAGACAACGCGGGTATTTTTGTGAACGCTAACATTGGTACTAACGGCGCCGGAAATATTGATATTACTGGAACATCGGCAAACGCGGCAAGTGATGCAATTACCCTATTTAGTTTTGACAGAAGAATCACTGCCTTTGGTGGTGGCACTATACATATAGCGGCTGTAACGGGCCCCCTAACAGGCCCTGCTGGTATCGCGCCAAATCCGGGACCTGGACCGTATAGCATCGCAGGGTTATCTACAATAACATTGCAAGGGGAAATTCAGGCCGGAAATAATGTAACGGGACCGGGACAATTACCAATTTTAGGTTTTTCAAACAATGCTTTTTCTATAGGAGATGAACTTACGTTAGCTATAAATGGTGTTACCACACCAGGTGTTGATTATAGTCAATTGGTGGCAACAGGAATGACCGTAGATATTACCAACACTATCCTTAACTTAGTAGATGGTCTTGCGGGACCCGTACCAAACGGCACAACAATTACGCTTATAGAAAATAATGGAGGACCTATCGTGGGTACTTTCAATGGGTTGCCAAATGGTGCAACAGTGCCATTTAATGGACAAACTTTTTTTATAAATTACAATGCTGGTAGTGGAAGTAATGATGTAGTACTCACTGAAAATTCGCTCTGTGCCGCTTTTCCTGCTAACATAGTGTATGTAGATGTAAATGCCACCGGTAGTAATGATGGTACGTCATGGGCAAATGCCTTTACCAACCTTCAAGATGCAATTACCCAAATTAACGATTGCCCAGCACTTGACACTATTTATGTAGCAGAAGGCACCTACTTGCCTACCACAACCACCGATAGATATACTAATTTTAATATTCCAGGTAACTGCTCTGTTTACGGCGGGTTTTCACCAACTAACGGGGCTATTGATTTAGGCACAAGGGACTTCAACGCCTACCCCACGATTTTAAGTGGCGATATTGGAGTACCCGCAACTACTGCAGATAATGTTATTCATGTAGTATATATTACTGCAATAGCAGCTCCAATCTTATTAGATGGTTTAACCATACGCGACGGATTTAACGATGAAGGCCCTGGTAATCCGAATTTTGCTCAACGTAGTGGCGCAGGTTTGTTAATTGAAACGTATATAGGGGGTGCTAATCTAACGCTAAACAACTGCACATTTTCAAATAACAATAGTAATTATGCTGCAGGAGCCCTTGCAAATACACGTCAAAATCATACCATAAACATAGACAATTCGTTCTTTACAAACAATGGAGGCGGTGATATTGGGTCCATATTTTTTAGAGGGGATGAAGTAATCACCATAACCAATACTACCATCTCAAACAACAACGGTGGTAATAGTACTATGTATTTACTAGCTCCTCTAAATCTAACTATTGATAATTGTGTATTCGACAATAATGGAGCCCAAGAATATAACGCCCTCCGAGTTGATGGTTCAGGGACATCTCAGATTAGCAACTCTATATTTAGAAATCATAATGCTACGATTAATGGTGCCTTAGGCTTAATTAACGCAAATATGATCATTGAAAACTCGCTATTTCATGATAACACAGCTGCAAGAGGAGGCGCGATTTACATGGTTAGCTCATCACTTGAAATTATTGGATGTACATTTACTCGCAATACTGCTTCTAACAATAATTTTGGGGAAGCTATTTATGTGGATAATAGTGCAATATCAACCTTAAATATTACAAATTCAATTGTATGGGATAATGACGACGGTGACGGCATAGATGATGAAATTAGTTCAGATGGTTCTATTACAGGAAACTTTAATCATTCGCTCATAAAAGGATTTGATCTTACCGCGAGCAACGGCCTAGACGGCACCAACCCAGCCAACGATCCATTATTTACCAATCCTGCTACGAACGATTTTACCCTACAAACCGCATCTCCAGTAATAGACCTTGGGGATAATACTGTGGTTACGGAACCTAACGACCTCAACGGAAATACCCGAATTGTAGACGGTGACAGCAACACCACAATGATTGTTGATTTTGGTGCTTATGAAGCCCCAGAATTGGCAGATACAACACCACCCGTTATTACCTGCCCAAGTGATATCACAGGTGATTGTGCTATAAATCCTATAACATACCCGTTTCCAACAGCAACAGACAATATTGGCGTAACACCAGCAACACCAGCCGGGTTCCAGTATGTAGCTTCAAAGAACGGTAAATCGTACTTTTTGTCAGATGCTGGATTTGATGGCCCTAGCGCATTTGCAGATGCCATTGCACTAGGAGGAACTGTCGCAACCATAGTAAACCAAGAAACCAATACTGAAATTCAAGTCGCTGTTGAGGCATTGGCGCCAGGAATTAGTTTTTACATCGGACTTAATGACCTTACAACTGAAGGCGCTTTTGAATGGCAAAGTACAATCCCTTTTGCTTACGAAAACTGGTTGGTTGGTGAACCAAATGGAGGTGCTAGCGAAAATTACACAGTCATGAATGCTACCAACGGTTTTTGGGTAGATATTGGCGCAGGTTTTGTAGCACGATACATCCTTGAACTTACCGGCGGTATCGAACAAATTGCAGGTTTACCTTCAGGATTTAATTTCCCCGTTGGCACCACGACCAATACATTCTTAGCCACCGATACATCAGGCAATACTGACACTTGTAGCTTCGATATCACAATTACAGACAGTACACCTGTTACTATTACCTGCCCGGCCGATATTACCACAAACAATGATCCCGGTCTTTGTGGTGCTTACGTAGATTACCCTTATCCTATTCCAAATGAAGACTGCAACCAAACCAACCCTTTATTATTGTCTCAAGTAGATGAAATTGTAAATCTTGGATTTGATTGTGTTGATTTTATTTCTAGTCATGTACGTATTTTTGATTTAGCTGCGGAAGGTGTTACTAACGACTATTTTATAGATACCATTAGAGTGGGTATAGCATTTGCGAATCCAGCCGAAAACGTAACTGTAAATATCTATCTGGATGATCAATTGCCTAATGCCATCACTACCTACAATTCACCTTTAAGTGATCACGTGCTCCCTTATGCGACCAATACAGTTGCTTCACCAGCTACTAATTCAACAATACTTGCCGTTCCAATAAACGTTTTTATACCCTCAGATGCTACCATTATTGTTGAAGTAGTGACCCCCGAAACGGCAAACTTTTTAATGGGATATCTCAATAATAATACATCCGAAACTGCAGTGGGGTACATTGGCTGTGGTTCCTTTTTTGCTCCTTCAGATTTGTACCCTGCCATTATTTCTGTAGATGGTTCAGAATATTTAAATCAAACCACCATACAAACGGCCGGCTTGAGTCCGAACAGCCTATTTCCAATAGGTACGACCACCAATACCTTCGTTGTTACCGATGCAAACGGAAATACAGATACGTGTTCATTCAATATTACTGTAAATGATACTGAACTCCCCGTACTAACATGCCCTGCAGATATTACTGTTGACAACGAACCACTAGCATGTGGTGCAACTGTTGACTATACAGTGTTTGGTTCTGAAAATTGTATTACGAGTACAATCCCTGGGTTCGAAGTAATTGGATCTAGTAATAAAAAAATATATTACCTCTCTGACGCTAAATTTCTACCTCCAGATGCATTTGCAGACGCGGTTGCGAATGGGGGGTTTGTTGTAACCATTGAAGATGATGTTATGAACTCGTTCTTATTCGACAGAGTTCAGCAAATGGCACCAAATGCAACGCCAATTATAGGATATAATGACATTGCCTCAGAGGGAAATTTTGTCTGGCAAAGTGGTGAACCTTTTGTGTACAACAATTGGTTTACTAGCGAGCCCAATGGAGATACTAGTGAAAATCACAGCCAATTGAGAACAGATGGTTTTTGGAACGATATAAGTCCTACGGCGGGTGCTTATCGATACATTCTTGAAATTGATAGTGCCACCCTACTCACCCAAACAGCCGGGCTAGCTGCTGGTTCTGAATTCCCTGTTGGCACCACGACAAATACTTTTACCTATACCGATCCTTCTGGAAATATCGGTATGTGCAGTTTCGACGTAACCGTAAACGATATTGAAGCTCCTGTTGCCGTGTGCCAAGATATTACCATTCAGTTGGATGCCTTCGGAAATGCAACCATTGTTGCCACCGATGTAGATGGTGGTAGTACCGACAATTGTGCGGTTACAGATTATCAAGTTGACATAGACACCTTTACCTGTGCCGATGTTGGCAATCCAGTCACCGTTACTCTAACGGTTTTTGATGATGCGCTCAATTCTGACACATGTACGGCAATTGTTACGGTTGAAGATGTGACTGCACCAGACATCACCTGCCCAGGAGATCAAAACGAAGATTTTGATGCCAATTGTGAGTTTATCCTTCCTGATTATACCGCATTGGCTACTGTTTCAGATAGTTGTGATACAAATCCAACAGTAACACAAAGTCCGATTCCCGGCACTACCATTACAGGCAGTACGCAAATCACACTTTCTGCTGAAGATGCCTACGGAAATATGAACACTTGTGTTTTCGACGTAATTCCAGAAGACAATACAGCTCCAACCATTACCTGTCCAGCCAATCAAACCGAAGACCTTGACGCTAACTGTGAGTTTATGCTCCCAGATTACACGGGATTAGCAACTGTATCTGATAGTTGTGATTCGAATCCAACGGTGACACAAAGTCCAATAGCTGGAACCGTAGTTACGGCCACAACTCAAATCACACTTTTTGCCGAAGATGTCTCCGGAAATATAAATAGCTGTGTTTTCGACGTAATTCTACAAGACACAACAGCACCGACTATTACGTGTCCGCCCACTCAAAACGAAACACCCGATGCCAGCTGTATGTTCACCCTACCCGATTATACCGGTTTGGCAACAGCAATCGACAACTGCGGAACAGTTTCAGTCACCCAAACACCAACACCCGGAACGGTGGTTGGTATAGGAAATACTACAATCACTCTAGAAGCTTCTGACGGCACCAATATTAGCAGCTGTACATTTGATGTTGTGGTAAGCGACACATCTGCTCCAACCATCACTTGCCCTGCAGACCAAAATGTTGATTATGACAGTTCGTGCCAGTTTACGCTTCAAGATTACACGAGCTTAGCAACCACAACCGATGCCTGTGACCCTGCTCCTATTATCAGCCAAAATCCGCCCGCTGGCACGGTAATTTCAGCAACCACAACCATCACACTAACAACAACAGACGCAAGTGGAAACAGTGATTTCTGTACCTTCGATGTGATACCAACAGATGCAACGCCCCCGTCACTTAATTGCCCAGCAGATCAAAATGAAATACTCGATGCAAATTGTGAGTTCGTTGTACCAGATTATACAAGCCTAGCTTTTGTAATTGACAATTGTGACCCGAATCCACTTCTCAGCCAGAGCCCAATACCAGGTACCATCATTGCAACGACTACCGTGATCACTATTTTTGCTGAAGACAACAACGGCAACACCGATAGTTGCACATTCACAGTGACGCTAGAAGATACAACTCCTCCTGTGATTACTTGTCCGCCCACACAAAATGAAACGGCCGATGCAAATTGTATGTTCACCTTACCCGATTATACGGGCCTAGCAACTGCGACAGATAATTGTGGTACAGTCTCGATCACCCAAACACCCCCACCCGGAACCATGGTGGGCTCGGGAAATACCAGCATCACCTTAGAAGCTTCAGACGGGATTAATACCAGCAACTGCACCTTCACCGTTATTGTGGCCGATACAACCCCGCCCACTGCTGTCTGTCAGGATATCACTGTTCAATTAGATGCCTCCGGTATGGCAATAATTAATGCATTCGACATAGACAACGAAAGCTCAGACAACTGTTCCATTGCTTCTAGCAGCGTATCGCCCAACACATTTAGCTGTGCCGATGTGGGCACACCACAGACCGTCACACTTACCGTTACAGATGCTAGTGGAAATACCAGTACGTGTACGTCTATGGTAACCGTAGAAGATGTTTTACCTCCTACCGCGATTTGCCAGGACATAACGCTTATTTTAGACGCTAGCGGAAACGCAACCTTGATACCTTCAGATATTGATGGTGGTAGTAGTGACAACTGCGGAATCGCTTCGCTTTCGGCTTCTCAAACGGCCTTTACCTGTGATGATATCGGCCCGAATGACGTAATCCTTACCATTACCGACGACAGTGGCAATACAAGCTCCTGTACAGCAATTGTGACCGTTTCCGAAGCAATAGATCCTATTGCCGTATGCCAAGATATTACCGTACAATTAGATGCAACAGGAACTGTTACGATACTTCCTGCCGACGTAGATGGTGGGAGTTCAGACAACTGTGGTATTGATACGCTTACACTTGACACAGACACTTTTACGTGTGCAGACGTTGGACCAAATATGGTAACGCTTACCGTGTTCGACACTTCTGGAAATAGCAGTAGCTGTATGGCAATTGTTACGGTTGAAGACAATGTAGTTCCTGAAGCTATTTGTCAAGACATTACAGTAATACTTGATGCCAATGCCATGGCAACGATTGTCGCGAGCGATGTAGACGGCGGAAGTACAGATGCCTGCGGAATCGCGCTGTTGGAAATAGATATAGACACCTTTACCTGTGACGATGTGGGACCTAATAATGTGACACTCACCGTAACCGATGTAAACGGAAATATGAGTTCGTGTGTGGCAGTAGTTACCATAGAAGAGGAAAATATAACACCAATTGCGGTGTGTCAAAATGTGACAGTTCCATTAGGTATTGACGGTACGGCTACCATCCCTGCCTCTAGCATAGATGCGGGATCTACAGGGGCTTCGTGTAGTGGCGGACTCTCCCTAGACATAGACACCTTTGATTGTAGTGACGTGGGCAAGCCTGTAACAGTGACCCTTACTGTGACTAACGGAAATGGCGTAACCGATAGCTGTACGGCCGTAGTAAATGTGGTTGACACCCTAGACCCAAGCATTACTTGTCCTGATGACCAAGTGGTACAATCTGATGGACTTTATACACTTCCAGATTATGTAGCAAATGGGCTTGTTGTGTATCAAGATAATTGCGGCCCTTTAACTACCGTACAGCAGGACCCAGCACCGGGAACGATGCTCGACCTAGGAGAATACCTGATCAACTTTACGGCAACCGACCCTTCAGGCAATGAAATTGATTGCTTCTTTAGACTTACCATAGAAGAATTATTGGCTACCAATACAACAGTTTCTTTGGAAACAGTAACACTTTTTCCAAACCCAGCGAGCGAATTTATAGTAATAGCTAATCCTGCTAGAATCGAACTTCAAGAAGTCGCTATATATGACATGACGGGCAGGTTGGTTCAAAATCTTGCTATTAATAATGCTGCGGAAACCGTCGTGCCAATTTCACATTTAGCAAGTGCTAGTTACATGGTACTCATTACTTCGGAAACACAACAGCTTACAAAACAATTAGTTAAAGAGTAGATTTTACTTTTCTTAAACATACAACTCTAAATATTGGGTGTTTGTCTGTTACATTTTATCTAAAAACGGTTTGGAATTCCATATTTTAAAAAGTATTTTCGTGCCTCTAACTTTAAAATAAATTTTAATTATGAAGAAAATTACATGGATTTGGCTTTGTGCCATATCAATGTTGCTGTCTTCTCATTTTGCTGCCCATGCGCAAAGTGTTGATGACACCACATTACAGACCAGTGTAAGCACAAAAAGTGCAAACACTATTATTGCAAGCCCTGCAACACAAGTGGGCAGAATGGCAGGAACTCCTTTAGCAAGTGGAACACCAGGTCTTGTACTTGATCCAACTACTGATACACCTATGGCAATAGCGTACAATCCGATAGATGATTTGTACTACGCTGCTACTGGTGGTAATACGGGCCGTCCAATACAGTGCCATGATGCTACTACAGGTGCACTTATTAGCTCATCTCCAGTAGGTGTAGACCAAAGAGGAATTTGGTGGAACCCAAATACTATGCAAACGGAAGCGAATGGATTTGGTTCTGGTGGTGTATATACCATAACTTCATCTGGCACTTGTCCAGATGGCAGTACGCTTTTATTCGCTGCTAATCAACCAGATTCTCAATCTGGTGGGGACTATGACTATGACAATGATGAAATCATTTATTTTGATGAGTCAGCCCCTGGGGTTTACAGAGTAGACCGGGCCACCAATACTACGATTGGAACTACCATCATCACTGCTACCCCTGCAGGAACAAATTATGCAGAAATGAGCATTGGGTATACGGGAGTGACTGGTTTTGAATATGCGCTCTTTGATGTGGTAACAAACTCAGTACATCTCTATGATCTTGCAGGCGCTTTTCAAGCTACCGTTACTATTTCCGAAACAATAAGGGCTAGTAATAGTAGATTTTTGTTCTCCTATGAAAACGATTTAGCATGGGTGTTAAATGGCACAAATAACTGGACTAGCCACACCATTTTTTCTTTTGCAGTTGGT
>TARA_R100000306_G_scaffold56709_1_pt1 | contig 44895 bp, 36 predicted proteins | sample TARA_R100000306 | Tara Oceans TARA_R100000306 (sample SAMEA2620824) | marine metagenome | biome: marine biome (ENVO:00000447); feature: mesopelagic zone (ENVO:00000213); material: "saline water (ENVO:00002010), including plankton (ENVO:xxxxxxxx)" | depth 1000 m | reverse complement strand
GGCGTCACCGCCGCCTGCTACTGTTGAAGCCGACTTCGGCTTGCGCTTGCGCCCGCCCTTGCCTGGCGTTTTCTTGACCCCGGCGTCGGGATCGCTCTTGTACTCCTGCTCCCACTGGGCAAGGATTTCCTTGCGCTTCCCGCCGGACTTGACCGGCGTACCCGCCGCATCAGCCGCCTTGGCCTTGCCAGCCTTGCTTCTCGAACTCTTGCGACCCGTCTTGGCTCGACCCTTCAGTATAAGATCGACCTTGCGCTCATCCAGATTCACCTGTGCGACCTGAACAAGGAGCTGATCGCCAAGCGTGAAGGAGCTGCCAGTCCGCTCACCAACCAGGCGCTGCTTGGCAGGCTCGAACTTGTAGTAGTCCGAGTCGAGCGAGGACACATGAATGAGTCCTTCGACATACAGGTCCTTCAGCTCCACGAACACACCGAACGCAGTCACGGCGCTTATGGACCCTTCGAACTCTTCGCCGACGTGATCGAGCAGATACTCACACTTCAGCCATGCCATGACGTCTCGTGTGGCATCGTCTGCCCTGCGCTCAGTCATACTGCAGTGCTCACCCAGCACCAGCAGGCTTGCCATGTCATGCTGATAGCGCTCGTTGTCACTTACCGCTTTAGTTGCTTCGGTGCGAATGACGTTCTGGTTCGGCTTGCCACTGCGGATAGCATCGCGGATGGCACGGTGAACCAGCAGATCCGGGTATCGTCGGATTGGCGAGGTGAAGTGCGTGTAGGCCTCGAAGCCAAGACCAAAGTGGCCATGGTTTTCAGGATGATAGATGGCCTGACTCATGGACCTGAGTAGCACGGTCTGCAGCACATTGAAGTCTGGCCGCTCACCGATCTCGTTAAGGAAGGCCTGATAGTCTGCAGGCGCTGGCTTCAGACCGCCGCCCAGATTGAGACCGAGTTCACCGAAGAACGAGCGGGCATTGACGAGGCGTTCAGCCTTCGGTCCTTCATGCACCCGGAACAGTGCTGGAATCTTGTACTTGTCCAGGAACCGAGCTGTGGCGACGTTTGCACAGAGCATGCATTCCTCGATCAGCTTATGGGCGTCATTCCGCTCGACCGGTACGATGGTGTCGATTTTGCGATCGGCATTGAAGACGATCCGGGTTTCGGTGGTCTGGAAATCTATCGCACCCCGGGCCCGACGCGCTGCCGAGAGGGCCTGATACAATTCATAGAGATTATCGATGGTCGGCAGAATGCTCGAGTAACGCTCGATGAACGCTTCGCCCGCGGGCGATTCGGGCGTCTCGATATACGCTGCCACTTTGTTATAGGTTAGCCTCGCCTGTGACCGCATCACTGCTTCGTAGAAGCGATACCCGCTCAAGCGCCCCTGTTGACTCACAGTCATCTCACAGACCATGCACAGGCGGTCGACATCCGGATTCAGCGAACAAAGGCCATTCGACAGGACTTCCGGAAGCATCGGCACCACGCGACTCGGGAAATACACGGAGGTACCGCGATTTACGGCCTCCTTGTCGAGCGGTGTACCTGGCCGCACGTAGTGAGAGACGTCCGCAATGGCCACGTAGAGGCGCCAGCCCCCGCCTTTCTTGCGCTCGCAGTACACGGCATCATCGAAATCGCGGGCATCTTCACCGTCGATTGTAACCAATGGCACCTTGCGAAGATCGATTCGACCCGCTAAATCGTCGTCAGTCAGCGGCTTGTCGAGGGCATCTGCCGTCTGCAGCACATCTGCCGGCCACTGAAATGGAATATTGTGTGAGCGCAGAGCGACCTCGACCTCCATCCCGGGGGCCATGTGATCGCCCAGGATCTCGACTACGTGTCCCATAGGTGCCGACTTGAACTCAGGCTGACGCTTGATTTCGACGGAAACGTATTGACCGTCCTTGGCCCCGAGCAGCGCATGTTCCGGTACAAGAATATCCTGGGTGATGCGGATGCTCTCAGGCACGACGAATGCCGAACCCTGGTCGCGATGCAGACGTCCAACAATATGACTGGTCTTGCGTTCGACGATCTGGACGATCACGCCTTCTTTCTTACCCTTGAAGCCTCTGCCCTCTTCCCTGGCAAGAACGATGTCGCCGTCAAAGACCTGCTTCATCTGACGGGCGTTGAGGAACAGATCGTCGCTACCATCTTCAGGGATAAAGAAGCCGAAGCCATCACGGTGTCCGGAGACCCGACCTTTGACGAGACTCATCTTCGCCGGCAGCCCGAAGGTGCCGCGCCTGTTCTGCAGCAGCTGACCATCGCGCACCATGGCGATAAGACGCCGCCGGAGACCTTCGAGCGCGTCTTCGTCCTCGTATTTGAGAATGTCGGCGATTGCCTCCATCGTCAGTGGCCGTTCCTGTTCCTCGATCAGACTCAGGATGAATTCGCGGCTGGCCACCGGATTTTCATAGTTTGCCGCCTCACGTCCTGCATGTGGATCGTCTGGCATTTTTGGCATAAGCATCGTTACCGAAAAAAATGTGTGTCATTGTTACGCAGTTAAGCGCTCTGAGCAACGTCAACAGCCCGTGGCACTCAGATGCAGCGGAACTACGGGTTAGTAATACGTAAAAATTTACCGCGCAGCTAGGCCGAAAATATTTACGTCAGGCGATTGACATTAAAGCTGTTCCTTATTAATCTGCCGCCCTGCTTCCAGTCAGGCAGTCGCGCGCTTCCAGCGCCATGCTCCGGACTGAACCATCTGCCCAGGTGGTGAAATTGGTAGACACGCCAGCTTCAGGTGCTGGTCCTCGCAAGGGGGTGGAGGTTCAAGTCCTCTCCTGGGCACCATTACTACCCGGTTCATTCGAACCATTCGCTCTGTCTGTTCAAGAACCCGCAAGCTCAAAGTTCCCCTGAAAAATTCGGCAATGGCCGACTATTGGCTTTTGCCTGCGTCGCTGCTACGCCATTACTGTCGATGTCCTTGATCAGCCACTCCATCTCGCCAATCTCCTTTCGCTGGTTTCGAATGATCCTTTCAGCCAGGGCCCGCACACGAACATCCTCCAGGCCCGCTCGCTCACTGGTCAGCAGGGCAATCGAATGGTGCGGGATCATGGCCTTCATGTAGAGATCATCTTCCACGGTCTTCTGCGAGCGCACCAGCCACAGAGCGATGAGGAAGGTGATACTGCTGCCGATGATGAGCACGGTATTGATCAGACGATTTTCGTACATGTGCAGCATGAACAGTAGCATCACGACCGACAGGGTGGCCCCCATGAGAATGGCCATGTACAGTCGGGTTTCACTAAACCTGACATGGCTGATCTCATAAGTATTCAGGTACATCAGGCCGTACATGATGACTGTCGCCGTAGCTACCATGGCGGCAAAACGCCAGTAGTGCGCATAGCCATCGTTCATCATCACCCCCCACTCTTCTGTCCTCAATGCTTACGAGCGACCGAATGCAACCGATTGAAGTATCTGAATACTCCACCCGATCCGGACTCATTGCGGCAAGCTCCTTTCTCCTGACCTATACTTGAATCCGGGTGCCCGCGTAAGGGCTGCCCACGCGTTGCAAACTGGCCTGACCCGATAGGAATCGAGACTTGAAGCTTTCGTCCAAACCGACTCACCTTAATATACTCGCGATCAGTAGTTCCGCAGATCTCAGGCAACTGCAGACGCAACTGCACTCAGCTTCGGTGCAGGTCACGCTGGAAACCGCGCATGGCTTCAGCGAAGCACTTGCCAAAATCAGCAAGGGGCAACCCTACCAGGCCGTGCTTGTCGACCAGCATCTGGCGGAAGGCAAGGGCCTGGCGCTCCTGCAACAAATTCGCGAGATTTCGGCTGAGCAGATTGTCATTATTGTCAGCGAGGCCGATGATCTCGAAGCAGGTCTGGCCAGCCTCGAAGCCGGCGCCCAGGATTTCATTCCTCGTGCCGAGCTGAGCGTCGAACGGCTTACACGCTCGATTCTCAAATCACAGCTTCATTCCAGTCTCGACCGTAAACTGCAGCAGAGTCTTGCCAACGCGCAGAATCTTTCTGAGCGCGACGCACTGACCGGTCTGGCTAACCGATATCTCTTCGATGAGACGCTAAAGGTCTGTCTGACCAACAATCGCGGCAAGTCAACCAAGCTGGCCTTGTTCCTGTTCGACCTGGATCGCTTTAAATTTATCAACGATTCCTACGGACACGTAGTTGGTGACCGGCTCCTGCAACAGTTTTCGGCGAGGATGTCGACCCTGCTGCGCCCTGATGAAATGTTCGCGCGCCTGGGTGGAGACGAATTCGCGCTGCTGGTGACCAATTTGCGCAGTGACAAGCCTGTCAGCAACATCGCAAACCGTATTCTGCGCTCGCTATCAGATCCTTTCGAGATTGAGCGGCATGTGCTGCCAGTGACTACCAGTATTGGCATTGTGGTGTCGCCGGAAAATGGCCTGAGTTCTGAAGATCTGCTCAAGAATGCTGATATCGCCATGTATCGGGCCAAGAAGAGCGGTCGTAATACATTCTGCTTCTTTTCCGATGACATGCAGCATCACTATCACCAGCAGCAAACGACCGAACTGAAGCTGCGGCAGTCGATTGAGCGTAACCAGTTCGTTCTCCACTACCAGCCCATCGTCAAATGTGGCCAGGACAGTGACCAGAGCATAATCGGTGCCGAAGCCCTCTTACGCTGGTGCGAAGATGGCACATCAATGCGAATGCCAGACAAGTTTCTCAAGGTTGCCGAAGAAACAGGGCTCATGGGCGCAATAGGTGAATGGGTCATTCGCGAAGCCTGTGCGCGGCTAGCCGATATTCGTGCAGCCCTGGATGAGCAGCAGCGCGACGAATTTTGTATGTCGATAAACGTTTCACCAACGCAACTGACCGACGGCAGCGTGGTGACGGCTATTGAGGAAATGATTGCAGAGTACAATCTACCGCCACAGAGTCTGGAGCTCGAACTCACCGAGACGGCCTTTGTGGAAGACGCCGGTATGATCGAAAAGAGCATCAATGCCATTGCAGCTCTCGGGTGCCGGATTGCCCTGGATGATTTCGGCACCGGCTACTCTTCGATCCAGCATCTGCAGCGATTCCCGATATCAACGGTGAAGATCGACCGCTGTCTGATGCCCGACCCTTCGCAGACCGGCCTGGCCAGCGAGCCTGGAGCAGCCATGTTAAGCAACTCCGGCGGCTATCTGCATACGCTGGCCTTGCTCAAAGGCTTGCTGGCCATGCTCAACTCGCTACAGCTGACCACGACCGCAGAAGGTGTAGAAACTGAAGAGCACATCAAGCTGTGCATGAAAATGGGCGCTACACGGATGCAGGGCTGGTACTATTCGAAAGCTCTACCTTTCGAAGAGTTCATGATCATGCTTGGTAACAAATCGTGCAACAAGGCCACCTGAAGGTCTGGCAGGTCAGTGACGGCAAGCCCGGACATGTCAAGCAGGCCACAGCGCTCATAGCAGCGCTGGGAGCGCTCCGCCATGTCGAGCTGTCGGTTTTGCCCGCCTGGCCCCTACGGAAAGCACTTTCGGCACTGCTACGACCGAATGGCAGCGGTTTCACGCAGCATCCCGGCCTGGTAATTGGCGTCGGCCACGGCACGCACCCTACGGTTCTGGCTCTACAGCGACAGCTCGGCGCACGCAGTGCTGTCATCATGAACCCAAGCCTGCCTGCAAAGCTTTTCGATGCTGTGATCACGCCTCTTCACGACGGCTTCAAGGCTGGCGGTAACCGCCTGGTAACGCCGTTGTCGCTAGCGCCAGTGCCTGATATCTCCGCGGCGCCCGATTACCAGAAAGGCCTCATACTGCTTGGCGGCGAAAGTCGGCATTTTCAGTGGCAGAATGCTGATGTTCTGCAGCAGATGTGTGCTTTGGCCGAACGCTATCCAGCAGTACACTGGCAGGCAACGACTTCCCGCCGGACGCCCGAGAACTTCGCAGGCACTCGAGCCAGACTGCCCTCATCGATCGAACTGCTGGATTGGTCAGACCTGCCAACAGATTGGCTACAGCAGACGCTGCCAACAGCTGGACACATCTGGGTAACCGAAGACTCCGCATCCATGCTGGCCGAGGCGATGAATACACGAGCCTACGTGGGCCTGATCAAGCTTGCCAGTAGCCAGAGGACCAACAAACTGCGTCGAGGCACCAGTGTGCTCATAGCAGATGGGCGCCTGGCGACACTGGAGCGGTGTCATTCAGAAACCTATAGTGCAACAGCCGATACCGCCTGCGAACAGCGTGAAAATCCAAATATAGTCTGTGCGCAATCGCTCCTGACCTTACTTGATCTGTAGTTCCTGAGGCACTGCGACCGCAGCACACGATACACACCCATAACAACTTCAGAGAATAACAGGTGCAAAAACCGAATAGCGCTCACGACAGACCCGCCAACCCTCCTCACGAAGGCCATGGTTCGACCGCGACCCACCCCGGCCTGTATACCAGTGATCGGAACAGCAGACCGCTCCACATCGTCCAGGTCTTGCCAGAACTTCAGTCAGGCGGGGTAGAGCGTGGCACGATTGAGTTCTCCCGCTATCTGGTGACGCACGGCCACCGCTCAACCGTGATCTCCAACGGCGGCCGTTTGGTAAGACAACTCGAGGCTGAGGGTGGCCATCATATTTCCATCCCCATCCATCGCAAGAGTCCGACCTCGCTACGGTACGTCGCGCCCTTGCGACAGGCACTGTTCGCGCTGAACCCGGATATCGTGCATGTGCGCTCGCGAATGCCAGCCTGGCTGACATGGCTCGCCATGCGCAAGTTATCGCCGAAAGAACGGCCGGTGGTTGTCAGCACCTTTCATGGCCTGTACTCCGTGAACCGCTACAGCGCCATCATGAGCCGTGCGAATTCAGTTATAGCCATTTCAAGGTGTGTGCGCGATTACATCGTCGCGAACTACAAGCTGGACGCAGCGGCCATCAAGGTCATTCCCAGAGGCGTTGATGTCGCGCTTTTTCCCCATCGGGATGCGCCATCGCACGAGTGGACCGAGCGTTTTCGGGGCGAGTTCCCGCAAGCACAGGACCGCTTTCTGCTGCTGATGCCAGGGCGACTTACGCGGTGGAAGGGGCAGCTGGACTTTCTCAAGCTGATTGCCAGCCTCAGGCACGAAGCGCCCGGTCGATATTTTGGCGTCATTGTTGGTGAGCCCGACCAAGGCAAGACAGCTTATCTTGAAGAACTGACGCAATCGGCAGAGACGCTGGGAATAAGCCAGGATGTTGCATTCGCCGGTCACCGCAGCGATATGACGGAGTGGTATGCCGCAGCTGCTGCCGTCTTCAACCTCTCCACTCAACCAGAACCATTCGGCCGCACTGTGATCGAGGCACTTGCCACGGGCACCCCTGTCATTGCGTATGATCAGGGTGGACCGGCAGAAGTCCTTGAAGACCTCTATCCAGCCGGGTTGGTGAAGACCGGGGATATCGGGCTACTCGCCCGACTTGTTCGGGCCTTGTGCGAGAGCCCGCAATCCCGCCCGGTCATTGATTTTGGCGCGCCCTATACGCTGGCTGCCCAGAGCGAGTCGACCCTGGATGTCTACAGATCTGCGCTAGCGGCGAGAAACTGAGGTCTGCCTGCGCAAGCCCCCCGTAACCAATTGGACATCAAACACCAATTCATTACAGGAGTTTCTGCCATGGCGGACCATATTCTCATTGTTGTCAGCGGACATCAGACACTAGGTAGTTCCGGTGAGCCTACCGGCTGGTTCTGCAGCGAGGTCAGCCATCCTCTGGAAGTCTTCCGCGAGGCTGGGTTCAACGTTACCTTCTGCAGTCCACAGGGTGGCGCCACGAAACCAGATCCAGGCTCGCTTGATCGCAGCGATCCGCTCAATAGCAAGTTGTTGGACAGCAAGGCCGATATGGAATCACTGGCCAGCACCTTTAAACCAGAGGAGCTGGATGCAAGTGCTTACAAGGCGATCTTCTTCGCCGGTGGCCACGGCACCATGTGGGACTTTCCGGACCACGCGGGTTTACGCAAGCTGATTCAGTCAGCCTACGAGGCCGGAAACGTCGTAGCAGCGGTTTGTCATGGCCCTGCGGCACTGGTCAATGCCACCCTTAGCGACGGTAGCTATCTTGTTGCTGGCAAGGATGTCACCTGCTTTACGGATTCTGAAGAAGCGGCGGTCGAGAAGGATGACATCGTGCCCTTCCTGCTCGAGACCCGCCTGCGCGAAAGAGGCGCAAATGTTCATACTGCGCCCGACTTTGAGGTCAGTGTTCAGGTCAGTGACCGTCTGGTGACTGGACAGAACCCGGCTTCAGCCCACGCAACCGCACAGGCAGTAGTCGATGCGGTATTCAAGTTGCCGAAGCGGGTGGTTGCGCACGCCTGAGTGCCGTGAACCTGCTGCTAGATGCCACTCAGATCACTTCTGAGCGCCATTGAGCCGCTTAATCGTCAGGTTAGGCCTCTGATAGCGCCTCGACCTGGCGATCACCGCTCAGGGCCTTGTTGAGCAGCCTTACCTTCCTGTTGATAAAGCGTCTGTCCATGGTGCTTTCGATCGTGGGATCACTGACGCGAACGATATCATCGACAAAATCGATCAGACCTGCTCGCTGATCGTCATCGAGCTCCGCGTACGCAATGTTGATGCAGCATTCCACCAGCTTCGCCACGACGATCGCATCCTTGCGGCCATACTCCCTGATCGGCCCGAGCGTGGTGTATAGCAAATCGAGAAAGTCCTGGGCCATATAGAACATCCGGGGCTTGCCTTCGTCGTCGCATTCCACGTCGAATCCGGGGTGACTTGCGAAATCGGCAAACAGTATCGAGAGCATGTCCAGCGCACGAACAGCTGTACCTGGGTCATTGATGCCGGGGCTCAGGGCCTTGACTGCAATTTCCGAAAGCTGGTTGAAGCCAAAGGTGTAATGGTCGTCTGCGATCTCTTCGATATAGAAGGTGAAACAGTCGAGGATAGCCTTCTTCACGTCGTCATCAACATCTGTGTCGATGCGCACGAGAGGCCGCCCTTTCGCGACAAATTCTCCCAGGTGCACCTGAGTCACTAGGCTGAGCTCATTCTTGGTCAGTATCCGCATCAACTCGGAGATGTTGGACTTCTTGAAATAGCCGGTATGGTCATTGGGAATCCGGACCCACTCACTGGTGTTCGGTATCGTCTCGTCGTCCTTGGAATCCTTCAACTGCTTCAGCCGATCTGCTATCTCCTCACGAGTTCGTTCAAAGATAGAGTCCATGACGAAATCGACCTGAATGGACCGAGTGATGGAGTGGATGAAATAGACGAAGAGGGCCAGTGAGAGAACGCCGAAGAGCATGGCAAAAAATATGCCGAGCCCAGGCACCTCGAATCCGTTTTCCACGCTGTTGATATTCGTCAGCAGGACCAGAGAAAAAATGATGGTTCCGATGTAGACGCCAAGTGTTCTCTGATGCTGGGGCCTGGTAATCAGGCCGGGTATGATCCGCGGCGACAGCGTGGCGGAGGCGCGTGTAAGCACCACCATCACCATAGAAAAGCTGAAGACGGTGAGCGAGATGATCCCGCCCACAAGCGTGCCGAGTATGGTGCGCGCATTCTCGGCGTCGTCAACGAACAACACAGGCCAGCTGTCCTTGAAGCTTTGCACAGGCGGCTTGTATTCGAGATAGATGATAAGGAAGTAGAACAGGAACATCGCAATGGCTATCAGCGTAGGCACGAACGCGATGCTGTGGTAGACCCGCTGCACGAATCGGAAAAGCGAGTTCTTCAGTTTTCTCATCTTGTCCGCCCAAGCTGATTCATTAAGACGCCTGTGGAGGCTTGACTGGCTCGCTCAGCACCTCGAGGGTATAGTTTTCAAACGCGTCCAGTCCGCCGGTGGCCTCCGCTGCTTTCGCACGCTCGAGTCGATCGAACAAGGCGTCATCATCGTGCTGCTGCACAAGCGTGCAGAGGACTGTGGGGTGAATATAATACTCCCGGCAAATGGTGATCGTGTTACCAAGCTTGGCCGCCACAAGCTTGACCAACTGAGTCTCGAACTTGCGTTGGGGGTGCTCGCGAACCAGCTTGACCGCCGAAGTAAACTGCCGCGCGGCCTCTACAGTCCCGCCCCAGGTGCGGAAGGCTTTGGCAGTGTACGGTAATCCACTGACTGCCTGAATGTACTGATTCACATCATGACTGTCGATAGCTCTGAAAGCTTTCTGGTCACGATCGTAATATCGGAAGAGTTCATAGCCGGGCAACTCACTGACTGCTCTCAGCAGCTTTTCCAGCTTCCTGTCCGCAATTTGAATAGAGCGGTACTTTCCACTCTTTGCCCGGTACTGCAGTGCAAGATGGCCGTTCTCCAACTGCACATGCTTCCGCCTCAGGGTGGTCGCACCGTACGTATGATTGCTGTTTGTGTAAGCCTGATTGCCTATTCGCAGGTGGTAGGTATCGAGCAGACGAACCACCAGCGCGAGCACCTTCTCCCGTGGCCAGTGACGTCTACGAAGGTCGCTCTCGAGCCGCTGCCGCACTGCTGGCAATGCTCTGGCGAAATCAGCGAGGCCGGAAAACTTGCTGGCCTGACGGTGCTTGCTCCATTCTTCGTGATAGCGATACTGCTTGCGGTTCCGCTCGTCGTAGCCGGTAGCCTGAAGATGACCATCGGGCTGGCTACATATCCATACCCGCTGCCAGTTGGGCGGAATGACCAGCGATTTGATGCGCTGCAGCTGTTCCGGATCGCTTAGCTTGTGGCCTGCGTCATCGAAATAGGTAAATCCCCGGCCGCAGCGGCGTCGGGTAAAGCCCGGCGTAGTGTCATCAACATACGTCAGGTGACTGGGACAAATCGGTATTGTAGGCGCTTTCAACCTGGTTCCTTCCGTTGGCTTTTGCTCGGTAAAGCGCTGCGTCCGCTGCCGCCAGTATGTTGGAAAAACCGTGATCCTCCGGCACGAGGCCAGAGTCTGCGACATCGAGCTGCAGGCCCTGTAGCTGGCTCAAACAGGCGACACCGATGCTCACGGTGATATCGATGCCGAGCGGGCGGCTCGTCTGAACGGCCCAGCGAAATCGATCCGCCTTGTGTACGGCGTCTACCAGGGAGCAGTTTGGCAACAGCAATACGAGCTCTTCACCACCGATCCTGAACGCGTAATCTTCAGTCCGTGTGTGCTGCCCCATTAGCTTTGCCACCGCCTGCAGGATATCGTCGCCCGCCTGATGGCCAAAAGTATCGTTCACATGCTTGAAGTGATCGATATCACACATGAGTACGCTGTAGTCGCCTTCATGGCGCAGTGCATTGGCATGAACACGCTGGGCGATGCTCTCGAGCGCATGTCTGTTAAGCAGTCCCGTTAGCTGATCGGTGAGCGCCATGGTCTGCAGTCGCGCCTGCTCTTCCTCGATGCTGCGACGCTCCTGATAATCTGCCCAGACCCCCAGAATGCGACTATGCAGTTCCTCCAGTGAGACTGGCTTGATAAGCACATCATCAGCACCGGCAGCCAGCATCTGCATCTTCTGAGCCTGGTCCTGAAGCCCCGAGACAATGAAACAGGGCAGTAAGCGCCCCTGTGCACTACCCTTGATGCTTCGCACCAGAGAAAGGCCCGTAAGCGTGCCCTCGACCATGACATCGGCAACGACGAGGTCATACGATTCTTTCAAGGTGGATTTAAGGGCCTGTCTTGCGCTGGTGAAATGGCTGACCTGAAATCCCTTGGCACTGAAGTACTCGATGAATACCGCGAAGATGGATGGACTATCTTCGACATAAAGCATATGCAGCGGCTTATCCGGTACCACGGCTGCCATCTGGAAATCGGAGACCAGCCTGTCAAGCGATGCAGAATCTCCGGACTTGATAACATCGGTAGCGCCTGCCACGAGGAGGGCGTGGAGCGTAGCCTCTTCGAGGCGATCGACTACGACGATAACCGGAGTGAGCGCATTCAGCGTGGTCTGACGACACTGCCGTACAAGATGACGCACGCGCTCGAGGAGAGATTCATAGGAAGTCGCCCGCACTTTAGTAACATGCTCATTCTTGTCGGCATGGGCATCGGGAATCGGATCCGGCGCAGTCGACTCAGGTAGGTAAACGAGGATGAGATCCTGCTTCTGCGCCTCGATATGTGCCAGCGCCTTACCCAAGTCGGCAAAATCGCTGATCTGCATATGGGCCGAGTCTACCTGTGCCTTGCTCCATAGGCGCCGGAATTGAAACTGCTCTGTACTGTCAATCTGGCAAATCATCAAAACGGTATCTTTACCCTGCTTCAGTGTTGGGTTCTGCAGAAACGTATGCAAAACCCGAGCCGGCTGCGAGCTATCCACGTAATAGACCCGAGTTTACCTTAATCATTTATTGATAGGCTCTGTTAATCATTCCGTCGGACAATCTTTCAGACACTTTCAATTATCTTAAAATTACAAACTGCTTGTATATGCTTCCACAGTTGTGACCCTTAAAAGCTAGTTTACGTTGAGAGTCTCGGCAATAGCCATTTTTGCTTTAAATCTCTCAAACCGCACCTATGACGGGGTCGAGCAACTGCTGGCGGGGCCATGAAGGTAAAGTCTGGCTGCTTGGCACGCTTCTCGCTAATTGATTCGATGAGTGTCATCAGACACCTATCAGGGCAACAAGGAGTTGATATGAATTGGGACCAAGTAGAAGGTAACTGGAAGCAGCTCAAAGGCAAGGTTCAACAGAAGTGGGGCAAGCTCACAGATGACGATCTTGATATCGCGAAAGGCCACAAGGAAGAGTTGCTTGGCAAGATTCAGCAGAAATACGGCATCTCGAAAGATGAAGCCGAGAAGCAGCTGAACGACTTCGAACGCAATATGTAACTGCGCTCTCGTTCAGTAGGAGCCCCTGATTGTTCAGGGGCTTTTTTTTGCGAAGCGTTTCTCCAGCAGATTGAGCAAAGACCTTATAGTGATGGGTTTCTCGACATAGGCGTCAAATCCGGATTTGAGAGCCCGTGACTTCATTTCAGCCTGCGTGTGTCCCGTAGTCGCTACGCAGAAAAGATCCTCTGTTCGTAGTCCTTCGTGATTCAGAGCAGCCATGACCTCGAAGCCATCCATGTCGGGCAGCGAAATATCCAGCAGCAAGGCATCCGGATTGAAACGTCTGAGCGTTTCAATGGCGTCGGCACCCGTATTCGCCGCAAGCACTTCAAAACCATGCGCAGTCAGCAATGCCTGCATCGCCGTGGTGACATCGAGATGATCGTCTACGACTAGTATCTTCCGCCGCTGCTGGCCGGATTGACCACTGCTTACGGCACTGTCTGCTGTCTGCACCTGCTCAAGTCGTGCCTGCCATGCCGGACCGTCTCTGCTCTGCATGAACTGCTCAATTCGTCTGAGCAAGGCAGAAATATTAATCGGCTTGGCGAGGTAGTCATCAACTCCCAGGCCGATGATTATCTCCCGGTCGCCTTTCATGGCCGCAGCGGTGATGGCAATGATCGGCTGCTCACATCCGAGACGTCTCAAGGCTTGCACTGCTTCCCTGCCGTCCATCCTGGGCATCTGCATGTCCATCAGAATGATATCGATAGAAGGCTCACCATTCTCTGCCGCCTGAAAGGCTGCCACTGCCTCTTTTCCGTCTGCCGCCTGCACCACTGTACCACCACAGCTTTCAATGGCACTGGCCAGATAGCTGCGAATGTCATCATTATCGTCGGCAATAAGCGCTCTGACTGGTAATACCGGGCGCTGGGCGTCAGCCTCCATGGTAACTGAAACGGCATCAAGCATGCCGCTCCTGAGCGACTTATAACCAGGCGGTACAAGCACCGGCAAACGTAGGGTGAACAGGCTTCCGAGACCAGGCGTACTTTCGAATCGGATATCGCCAGCCATTCTTTCAGCGAGATCCTTGCTGATGCTCAAGCCAAGCCCCGTGCCCTTTGCCTTTTTCACTTCGTCATTGCTAGCTCGCGAGAACGGCATGAACAGCTGATCATGGAATTCGGTTGGTATACCGATACCGGTATCCTTGACGGTAATCTCAAGTAGGCGTACGGCCGACGAAGTGAAATGCTCTGCCTCGCCGAAAACCTCGCCCATGCCCGGTGGTATGGTCTGTACTCTGCTGGCGCCAATTGTGACTGTTATACTCCCAGCGCTTGTGAACTTGATGGCATTGCTGATCAGGTTGTCGAGAATCTGCTTCAGACGGGTGGTATCTGCCTTGATGCGGGCAGGAACCTTGTCGAGAATGTCGAAGCGGAGCGCAAGGTTCTTCTCATCGCTGCGTGGCGATGCCACGGCAAGGATATCCATGATGAGATCCATCAGCTCGAACTCCTCAGGCTCGATCACCAGCTTCCCCGCTTCTACTTTTGACAAGTCCAGCAGGTCATTGAGCAACTCTTCGAGATAGGTGCCGTTGCGCCGGATGACGTTGATCTGCTCGAGTGCCCGCGGGTCGGAGACTTCAAGACGGAGCAGTTCTGCAAAGCCGGCAATAGCGGTCAGCGGGGTTCGCAGCTCATGGCTGATCCTGGCCAGAAATTCCGATTTGGCCTGATTGGCAGCCCGCGCCTCGGCAGTGATCGCCTCAAGTTGCTGCTGATGATGTTTACGCTCGGTGATGTCCACGAAGGTAATCACGGCACCAACGACCTTGCCTTTGTCATCAGTCTGCGGATGGCACCACAGCTCTACCGGCACAGCTTGCCCATCACGGCGCCACAGCACCTCGGCATCGGAGTCGACCATATTGCCGCTGCTGAGGCTTTGCATGATGAGGCTCTCAGACTCGGAAACGGCCTGGCCATTTGCAGCGGAGTGCTGAATGGTCGCGTGGACACTGCGGCCCACCAACAAATCAGGTGAAGTGTAACCAAGCAGTCTGACCGCACTCTGGTTGCAGAACGTACAGTGGCCATTCGCGTCCACACCGATGATGCCCTCCGCCGTGCTATCGAGCAGCAGGCGAATCCGACGGGCGGTGGCACTCGCCTTCTGCTCACGTTCTCTGCTATCAGAGACATCGAACTGGCAGCCGATGAAATGAGTCACCTCACCCAGCTCGTTTTTGACCGGTGTAATGGATAAATCGTTCCAGAATTCCGTCCCGTCTTTCTTGTAGTTCTTCAAGGTCACCCGGATCGACCGCCTGGCTTCGATTGCCTGACGTATCTTCTGCACCGAAACGGGATCAGTGTCATCACCCTGAAGAAATCGACAGTTACGGCCGATGGCTTCCTCACGTGTGTAGCCGGTCGTATCGTGGAATCCGGCATTCACATAGGTTATGAGTTCGGACCCAGCATCAGTGATGACAATGCCTGCCTGCGACACTTCCAGTGCCCGCTCTCGCAGGAACAGCTCGAAATTTGCATTGAGTCTGCTGCGCAGGTCGGTTGCGAGCACGAGTATATTTTGCTCACCATCGTCGAACCGTATCCGCGACATGGAGATCTCGACCGGGATCGAGGCATCTCCAGCACGATTCAGCACGAGCGCCTCACAGGTGGCCGCCCCTTCTGATACAGCCTGTTCGAAGGCGGCGACAGGCTGACTGCCCTTGAAGCTGGCCAGCGTTTCTCGAAGATGGGTATTGAGCAAGCTGCCCGCATCAGTTCCTGCAAACTCCATCAGGGTCCTGTTGGCGTAAGCGATACAGCCATTGAGGTCCAGAAGAATCGTGGCGTGAGGTGAACGGTCACTGAGCTGCTTGAACTTGCCAGCCTCGAACTGCGCCTCGCGCAACGAGCTGATATCAATCAGCGTCAGTACCGCGCCGGTAATCCGCTGGGACCGTTGCTCGCGATACGGCAGCAGCCGGAGTAGATAGCTCCTATCCCGGTGGGTGTGAATCCCGAGATCAATGTCTCTCGCGCTCTCAATGACTTCACGAATCTCGCTTGCAAGGTTTTCACGCTCAAGCGGCCTGGCCAATGCCTCGAAGCTTCGTCCCAGATCCTGTGGGCTCAGGTCGAAAAAATGAGAAGCTTCAGGGGTATAGCGGCGCAGGCAAAGATCTTCGCCGATGAACAACACGCCGATACGGGTATTGGCCATCAGGTTGTACATGTCATCGTTGGCTTCAGTCAGCTCATGAATCTTGCTCTGATACTCGGTATTGACCGTGTACAGCTCCTGATTAACCGACTGCAGCTCTTCGTTAGTGCTTTGCAATTCCTCATTCGAAGAGACAAGCTCTTCATTGGACGCCTGCAACTCCTCGTTTGTGGTCTCAAGCTCTTCGATAGTGGATTGCAGATCCTCCTGCGACGCCTGTAGCTCGGCCTCGAGTCGAACAATATGCTGTCTCGCCATTTCGTCGATATCGACCGCCACATCATCCAGCGCCTCGAGCTGCCCGACCGCTGATGGTTGGAATGAGACAGCCAAAAGGCCGGGACGTTCCGCCACCTCACCACAGGGACGAACCATAAGTTCAAACTGGTGAGCTTTTCCCTGGTTATCGTTAGTCCTGAAGCCCTTGTAGCGTACGTCCTTGTTCAGTTCTCGTGCGCTGTTGATCGCCGTGGCGACGGTCGATCGGGAGGCAGTATCAAGCATATCGACAAGGCGACGCGGCATACGGCCGGAAGAAATAATGAGGAAGCGCTCTCCGCCGCCGAAAATATGCACCAATTCGCCATGATCATCGATAACGAAAGAAGGCGGCATGTGCGTCTGCAACAAGCTTTCGAACAAGGCCGTCTGCGCTCGTTCGATATCACGATGGCTGCGCTGGGCGCTCACAGGACTGCCGCTGTGAAATACTTCAGTTCTCGCACGTAAACTTCCCCGATCAGGAATACGCAAACGAACATCCCGACGCTTGCGAAACAGTCTGGCGCGCTTATCGATCACCTCGAATTCGTCTGCCAGCTCTCCGAGAGACTCGCTGGAACCCAGCATGAGCACACCCTGAGGCTTCAGACCGAAGTGAAACAGTGATATGACTTTACGCTGCACTTCCGGCAGGAAATAGATCAGCAGGTTACGGCAACTTATGAAGTCGAGATTAGTGAAGGGCGCATCGCGAATCACATCATGCGCTGCAAAGGAGACCAGCTTGCGCAGTTCGGCGATCACGCGAAACTTGCCGTTTTCCTCGGCAAAGAAATATCGTCGCCTCGATTCACTCAATTCTCCGACGCTTTCGGCTCCGTACAAGCCAGCCGACGCAAAACGGACTGAGGACTGATGGACATCAGAGGCGAAAATCTTGAACCTCGGCTGATGATTGAGACGTTCGAATTGCTCGTACAGCAGCATACCAAGGGAGTATGCCTCCTCACCGGTTGCGCAGCCGGCACACCAAAGCCTGAGCTCGGTAGAGGCCTCCGTGTTGCGTGCCAGAAATTGCGAAACTAGTTTTGGAATGATCTGCTTCTCAAGCACCTGAAAGGCGACACTGTCACGAAAGAACCTGGTTACGCCGACGAGTAGATCCTTATACAGCAGTTCAATCTCCTCAGGATGGCCCCTGACGTGATCGACATAAGCCGTACTGTCGCGCAGACCTGTCAGCAGCATGCGCCGCTCGATGCGACGCCCGACAGTCCCGGTTTTATAGAGCCCGAAGTCGATACCGAAGGCATCCTGCAGAAGTGTGAAGACAGGCCGGAACTCTTCCAGTGACCGCTCACTTTGAGAAGAAGCAAAGCGATCTGGAGACAAACCGCTACGCACGTAACGCAGGATCGCGTCAGGCATGAGCTCGGGGGCGAGCGAGAGGGACACCACGCCCGTGGCGACGGCACTCAAAGGCATGCCATCGAAGGCAGCGGTTTCCTCAGATTGGGAAATGACCAGTCCACCAGCACCAGCAACCTCGACAACACCTTTCGAACCATCCGATCCAGTGCCGGAGAGCACTATTGCAATCGAACGCCTCCCACAATCCTTGGCCATTGAGTGGAAAAAAGTGTCCACTGGTAGAGCCGGTTGTTCCGAAGGGTCCCTTTCGAGCAGCTGCAACTTCCCCATGCTGATCGTCATCGACTTGCCCGGCGGCAGAAGGTAGACCTCGTTCGGAACGACTCGCATGTTGTCGCTCGCAGGCTGGACATGCAGTTTCGTTCGGCGCGAGAGCAACTGCTCCATCTGGCTTTTGAAGTCTGGCGAAAGATGCTGGATAACGATGTATGCAGCGCCCGAGTGCTCCGGCACCGCCGCAAAGAACTTTTCAAGTGGCTCCAGCCCCCCCGCTGATGCGCCAATGGCGATAACAGGGAAAACTTCCGGAGCACCGGCAAACGACTGTTCAGACACTGACACTCACATACCTTCTATCTGGGACTGCTGAGCATGATAAAGAAAATGGTTCTGGCGCTCCGTATGTACTTCTTACATGGAAAAAGCATTTGAGAGAACTAATGACAAAAGTAGATACGAGCCAGCTGCGGATTCCGGTGCCAAGAAATATGTTAATGAATTGTTTTTCATATATTTTTCTAAATCAGGCACTCTAATCGCATAGAAGAAAGTATTGAGGAGCAACTCAATATCAAAAAAAGCAACGCAAGGAGTGTATTATGTTGTATTGGGCCCTGGTATTTTTCATCGTAGCAATTATCGCAGGTGCAATGGGTTTCGGCGGTGTTGCGGGCGCTTCGTCCAGTATCGCTCAGATCCTGTTCTTCGTATTCCTGGTAGCACTGGTTATTTCCGTCATTATGCACTTCGCAAAAGGCCGGCGCTTATAACGGTATAAACTAGTTTAAAATAGGCCTCCTCGTGAGGCCTTTTTATTGCCCAATCGTGACCTTTCCGTAAAAGAATGCTATCTATAGCGTCAGTTCCCATCTGCCCGCAACACGGCTACCTCTCCACCCAAACAATTCTGCACGGAAATCATGAGCTGCATCGTTGAAAAGTTTTCGCACTTTATTGAACTTACCGCCGAGGAGCGCGAAACACTCAAGCATCTTGAGAAAGAAGAGTGTACGTACCGGAAGCGGGAAGTGATCTTCAGTCAGGACCGATCAGTCGAAAACCTGTATGTCATCAAGGAAGGTCTGGCTATTTCCTATTGCGAGCACAGCGACGGCGGGCGAATTGTGCTTAACTTCCATTTTCCCGGCGACCTTGTCAATGCCATGACACTCGGGCTCGGGGAAACACCCTATAGCCTCATGGCCGTGTCCGACAGTGTACTCTGCCCTTTCCCGAAATCAGGATTCAGTGAACTGTTTTCGCAGTCCGCAAGGCTTACATCGCTCATCTATGCCTTTGGCATGCTCGACAACACGGTTCTAATCGATCGCCTCCGGGCCATCGGACGGATGTCTGCGGAAAATCGCCTCGCGCTCCTGATATTACAGATCCATGCTCGGCTCAACCTGTTCTCTGACCATGAGACACTTGAGTTCGATGCGCCGATCTCCCAGGAAATCATGGCTGATGCGGTGGGCCTGACGCCCGTATACGTCAATCGGATACTGAGCAATTTCCGCGAACAAGGCTTGCTCTCATTTCGGTCGCGACGGGTTGTAATTCACGACAAGCCCGCTCTGCTAAAGATGAGCGAGTTCAAGGATCGATATTACAACCTCGATATCTCCTGGCTGCCTAGCGAGCACGCAACCGCACAGGACAGCATCGATCGTACTGCAAATTAATTAAACTATATTATAACCCTGCCAGTTGAGTCGGCGTAGTATCAGTACAGTGAAATTTCTGACGCTCCATACACAGCTTTGCGGAGAAGTTATGGTTGCCATCAAGAAAAAAAATAACCGGAACTCATACTACCCCGATCCCCACCAGCCAATCAGTCCATCTCGTATTGCCGATATCCGCAGCTATACGCTCGCGAAATTGGAAGAGCAGATTCGAAGAATATACCTAGCGACAGAAGCGGCCAGAACCAAAATTAGTACGGCCGAAGATCTGGAGCATGTATTGGCGGATTTGAAATCAGTGGCCGACGACTGCGGCAAATGCAGACTTCTCGTCGACAAGGCAATCGGCGAGCAACGAAGCGATTAGCGAGAATTCTGATTGGTCTTGTCAGAGATATCGACCTGCTGCCTGAGCAGTGACACGATAGAGCTGAACTTCTTGCACTCGTTCAGAATCCGGTTGAGGTTTTCGAATACCTCCTGACTGGACTGCGAGTTTTCGATCTTGAGTTTAGCCACTTCGGTGTTCATCGATATCGCATTGACAATATTTCGAAGCTCATGCAACTGATTGGCATCACTTCGGCACTGGTCCACCAGGGACTTGTCGAGCGAATCGTCACTGCTCATTCCTTTACTCTCTCGTATTGATTCAAACGGTTGTACAAAGTTTTCAGACTCACACCGAGCATCTCGGCCGCCTTTCGCTTGTCTCCACCGAGCTCTTCAACAGTCATAAGAATCAACTGTCGCTCTGTGTCTTCTATCGTCGTACCAACCCGTAATCCAGTCGGCGCAATCTCTTCACTGGAAAATGGCGACGCAAGCTGCTCAGGGAACTCAATCTCGTTAGAGTCCGGATCAGACATTATGTAGGCGCGATGAATGGTGTGCCTTAGTTCACGCACGTTGCCAGGCCAATCGTAAGCCTGCAACTTAGCCATATCCCGCTCTGGCAACTGCAGTGAAGTGCCGCCACGCTCATTGAGCTCCTTCAGGAAATGCCTCGCCAGCAGGGGAATATCACCTCTGCGTTCCCTAAGCGGCGGAATCGTGATAGGGAATACGGCCAGACGATAGTAAATGTCTTCTCGAAGACAATTTTTTTCGGCAATTTCCTGAGGCGAACGATTAGTTGCCGAAATGACGCGGCATTGTACCGGCAGCTCCTTTGTGCCGCCGACCCGCAAAACCATGCCGGTTTCGAGTGTTCGCAACAGGGTTGGCTGCAGATCCAGAGGCATTTCAGTCACTTCATCGAGGAAGAGTGTGCCCTGGTCTGCACGCTCGAAGAGACCACCTTTACGAGCGATTGCACCCGTAAATGAGCCTTTCTCGTGACCAAAGAGCTCGCTACCAATCAACTCTCGTGAGAAGGCCCCACAGTTGGCAGCGACAAAGGCACCGCTCGGTGTAGCACAGTTGTGAATCGCTCTGGCCACAAGCTCCTTGCCTACTCCACTCTCGCCCAACAGCATGACGTTCGCCCCGCTGTCGGCTACTCGCTCTATCGTCTTATAGAGCTTCTTCATCACCTCAGACTCACCGACGAGGCAGTCGAAATGCAGGCCATCATCAGATTGCGCCTTGTCACCAGCCTTGGCGAGTAGACTCTTGATCTGATCGAGAGAAATAGGTTTGGTGAGATATGAAATATGCGGACCACACAGCGTGCGCACTTGTGCTTTCACAACCGGGTGGCCAGTGATAATGGCAAGATGAGTCGCGCGCTGGCCCTTCGACATCTCGTCGAGCAGTTCGAGTCCGCTACCATCCGGCAACATCAAATCCAGAAGGCCGAGATCGAATTGTTCGACAGCAAGTGCCTGCTTGGCTTCAGCAACACTGTGAGCGAGCGTTGCGTGGTGTCCCAGCATCTCAATCATCTCACTGAAAGCCTCGGAAAAGGCGTGATCATCGTCAACAAGCAATATATTCAACAAAACGGAGCTTCCACAGTTTAGACTGGTTCCGAGTGTACCCGTCTTTGCAGAAAAGCTCCATTAAACAGATAAAGGACGTCCTTACGGAACGTCCTTCTGATAAAGACCTCACAAAGCTCAGTGAGTCTCTTCCAACTGCTGTCGAGCCTGACGCAACTGCTGTGCGCTGGCATCCATCAACTGGTTTTTCAGCCGATCGCGCTGAGCACCCATGATTCTATCCTCGCGCCTGGTCGATGGCAGGAGCAGGCCGAGGGCAGCACCTATGCCTACGCCAATGGCCACGAGTGCCAGTGGGTTCTGGTCAATGGTTTCAGAGATTCTTGACCGAGCACGGCTGACCTGCTGCTTGGCCTTTCTCGTGCCGGTTCTGTACTGCTCGTGAACCGCATGCCCTGCTCTGTTTGCAGACTCTCTGGCATCGTGAGCCAGGTTGCCGGCCTTGTCTCTGAAATCCTCGGCTGTGTGTTCGGCCTTGTTTCTGAGATCTTCGGCTTTGCTCTTCATACCAGCGGAACCCGAGTTGGAAGTTGTATTTGAATTGCTCATCAGTTCACCTGCCTTGTTCTTGAGTTCACCAGCCTTATCCTTGACACTATCCGCCGCGTCGCCCATAGACGAGCGGAGGCCTGAATCGGATTTTGACCCAGATGAGCCGCTTACCGACCCACTGGTATCAAGCTGTACCTTTTGATTGCCACGATCTGGCAATTGATCTGTCCGCTGCGACGGATCTTCGCCTGTCCAACCATTTATATCGGCCGCACGTCCATCATGGCGCTCACCTCGATCACCACCGTGATAGCCGGATGAGGCCGCTGATGGCGTGGCCAGCGGAGACCCTGAGGTCGGAGTTTCCCACCGGGGCTGGGCGTTACCACCAGGATTATTCATATCCAGGTTGGACAGCTGATCCCGATTAGCGGATGTCGTCTTTTCATCGATGCCGCGGGCATTCTTGCGAAGTAATTCTGAATTCGGCGTCTGCGATGCCGACTTTGACTGTTGATGTTTGTCCTGAATAGCCATTATTGAACTCCTTTTTCAGTCAGATATCTTGACGGGCTGCACGCGGTGGCAGCCCGATGATCAGCTCAGTGACGTGAACGCGGCTGCTGGGATGTCTGGGCAGCGTGCTGGCTTGAGCTCTGGGCGAAGCGTGCAAACAGAAAAGCTGCAGCTGCGGCGCAACCAATCACCACACCGGGATAGCGTCTCGTTGCGTCTTCGAGCTGTCGCAGCATATCGGCCGGTTCGGTGTTCTTGATGCGCTCGCCGACACCGGACAGCTGCCGCGCGGCGTCGCTCATGTAGCCAGCTACGACTTCATTTTCTTCTGCCAATTCGTCAGCGGCACGATCAAGCGCTGAAGAGAAACCCTGAACACGGCCAGCGGCTTCGTTCTTCTTTTGTGCAGCCATGTCAGCGATTGCATGCTTACCTTCTTCAATAATTCGGTTGCCTTCCTGCTTCACATCGGCCTGACCGCCACCCTGGTTACGGGCATTCTGGCTTCCACTGTTCTGAGTGTTGCCGCTCTGGTTGGCCCCTGCCTGATTGGCCGTGGAATTCTGCGCACCACCGGCTTTGCCGGCCGCCGCTCCAGCGTTCAGGGTATCGTTGCTGTTTGGTCGGGACTTATTTTCGGTGTCTCGGGTCGTTGTTGTCATACCAAATCTCCAGTCTATCCAAAATTGAGCTCAGGAATAATCGAGCTAGTGCCACGGTCGCTGGACGGCATTCGCCGCCAGAATCACGAATCGGACGCCTGACCTGACTCGAGGTAATCAAGCGTGTCATCTGCGAGGTGCTTCGCCTTACTACCCAGGCCGGAAAGAACGCTATCGATAGAACCTATCAACTCAACATATTGTTCGCGCTGTGATGCTTCGGCTTGCTTGCCAAAAACATCGCCATTCAGTTTGATCGAAGCTCCCGAACTCATGCTCTCCAGGCCGTTACTGTGACCTAGGACTAGAATGAGGAGTGCGCCGACAGGAAAAACTGTATGTTTTGCCATCCGGGCACCGGAGAATTTTTTGAATCTGTGCGCGTTCATTATGTAGAGCCTGCTGGTTCATTCCATGGTGTGGCGAATGCAAGCTGTGCTCCTGCCCAGCCTCTACCACACCCCGTTCAATACGCAGTTACATAGCGAGCTACGAGCCAGCAACTTATAAATTCTGTAAAAACAGCAGCTTGGAAAAACGAAGGGGGTTTTTAGGCTCGCTGAAAGGCGAATGAGCGCTCTAATTGAAGCTGCAATTACAAGCGCCCAGGAAAAGATGCCGAAATTTACAAAGACAAGGCGGAGGGATTAAGACTACTGAGGGTCTGGAAGCGCTCTGGCCAGAGATTTCTGGAGTTCACGCGTGGAGGCGGTGTCGGGTGCCCGAGCACCGTCATCCTTCCAGGCATTCAAATGATTGCCTACGAGCTGAGAAAGCGCTGCGATATGGCCGTCCTCCGCATTCAGGCAGGGTATGAAGCCATATTCCCTGCCACCTGCCTGTATGAAGTACTCACGGTTCTCTTCGCCAATTTCCTCGATCGTTTCGAGACAGTCTGCAGCGAAGCCGGGGCAGAAGACCTGTACCGACCTCAAGCCAGCAGAAGCTAGCGACTTGAGGGTGATATCGGTGTAAGGCTTCAGCCAAGGCTCCCGTCCGAAACGCGACTGGAAAGTGGTGAGGTACTCATCAGCACCGATCCCTAGCTTGTCTGCAATGAGTCGTGAGGTCTTGTGACAGTGACAATGATAGGGATCGCCAGCAGAAAGATAACGCGCGGGTATGCCATGGTAGGACAGCAAAAGTTTTTCGCTTCGTCCGTGCCTGGCCCAATAAGCCTCGATGTGAGCTGCACAGGCCGTGATGAAAGGATCAAAATCGTGGTAGCAGTTGATGAACTGCAGCGCAGGCAACCAGCGTCGACGGGTGAAGTCGGCGGCGATGGCATCGAAGGTTGAGCCGGTCGTGGCAGCACAGTACTGTGGATACAGAGGCAGCACGATCAACTGCTCGACACCAGCTTCCTGCATGCGGGTCAACTTACTGGTGATTGATGGATTGCCGTAACGCATTGCAAAATCAACCACGAGATCATCGCCGTAATCAGCCTGCAACTGCTGCTTGAGCGCCTCGCACTGGTCTACTGTATGGAAGAGCAGCGGCGAGCCGCGGTCGGTCCAGACTGTCCTGTACGCGCGAGCTGAGCGCGCGGGACGGATATTCAGTATGACGAGGTTGAGAATGCACCACCATAGCAACCTCGGCACCTCGACGACCCTGGGATCACTCAGGAACTCCTTCAGGTACCGTCTGAGCGCCTTCCTGTCAGGCTGGTCAGGGGTACCGAGGTTTGTTATCAGCACGCCGGTGCGGCGGCGCTGGCCATGTTCGAAGCTGGTTTGCGCCTTGTATTGGGCGGTATCAACAGGATGTTCGCGCCTGCTCAATTCTTGAATTCCGGCGCAGTTCTGGTCATTCCGGCTTTCATGGCCTGCTGAATGTCATCGCTCAGGATCATGGCAGAATTCCAGGTCGCTATGTAATTCAGCCCCTCCTCGACGCTGTGGTCGCGTGAGAACAGGATCATCTCCTTGGTTCCACGAATAGCCAGGGGCGCCTTGCTGGCAATCTGAGCAGCCACTTCTCCGACCAGCATATCCAGCGCTGACTTATCCCCGGCCACAGCATTGACCAGCCCCATGCTCCTGGCTTCCTCAGCACCAAACTCACGGCCCGTATAGGCAAGCTCACGCATGATGCCATCGGGAATGATTTTTGGCAGCCGCTGCAGTGTGCCGACGTCTGCTGTCATACCGATGTCGATTTCGCGGATGGAAAATTTTGCATCGCAGCTGGCATAGCGCATATCACAGCAGGTTATCATGTCGATCGCGCCACCAATAACGGCGCCATGCACGGCGGCAATCACCGGTACCCGACAGCGTTCGATAGCAGTGAAGCTGTTCTGCATGGCGAGTATCTGACGACGCAGTCGCTCGCGGAAACGACCCTCACAATCGCGCTTAGCGGTGAAAATGGCTGAGAACTCTGCAAGGTCGATGCCGCCGCAAAAATGCTTGCCCTCTCCTGCCAGAATCGCGACCCTGATCTCCGCAACCTGATCAATAGCTTCAAAAACCTGCCCTACCTCAGCCCACAGTCTCATGTTGAGCGCATTGGCCTTATCCGGGCGGGACAGTGTCACCGTAGCGACATGCTCATTGACTTTAAGCGTCAGGTGCTCATATCGAGTTTCTTCGAGCGACTCGAGCGTGAGTTCTTTCAACAGTTGCATATGAGTTTCCAAAAACGGGTGAGCGGAATCAGATCGATTCCGTCTTGAGATAGTGGTCCAGCAATGGCTTGAAAGCCGCCTGTACGCCAAGCCCCTTCATGATCCAGTAATGACCAGCAATCATTCTGTCGATGAAGAGCGTTTCCACCGGCGGTTTGAACGACGCCAGATGCTGGAATACAGTATTGGCTTTGGCTGCAACTTTCAAATGCACATCACCCGATCTGAAGTCGTAGCTGTCTTCGCTGAAGGGTTGGATGATAATGTCACGCCACAAAGCGTAATACGCCTCATCAACGGCTGGCATCTCTTCAACCCTGACCCCGAGGTCGATCATGAATCGATCAAGAGCGGCGTAGTCTTCTGCTAGAGCAGCATTGACCGCCTTTCGGTAGGCCACCACGATCTCCGGCTTGAGCTTTTTGACGCAGCCAAAATCATAGATGATAAGGGTGCCATCAGGGCGGAAGGCGAAGTTGCCCGCGTGGGGGTCGCCATGAATGGCTTTAAATTTGAATAGCTGATCTGCCATCGTTCGGAAAAGACGCTCACCGATTTCATTGATGGTGGCTTGGTCGTAGCGTTCGGTAGTCACTTCACTGACATGATCCCCAGCGACATATTCCATTGTCAGCACGCGACGTGAACTCAACCCCGTCAGCACAGCGGGTATCAGGACCTTCGGCTCGTCCTTGTGAAAGCCACGGAAGAGCTCGACATTTCTCGCCTCGTTCTCATAGTCGAGTTCCTCGATGAGACGCGCGCGAATCTCAGCAAAAAGCTGGTCAACAGACTCCTTCGGCATCTTCAGTAGCCCGCCGAGTTTCAGTGCCAGTCGCAGCTGCTTCAAATCGGAGTCGACTGATCCACCCACCCCTGGGTACTGCACCTTGACGATGACCTCCTGCCCTTCTCGCGTGGTCGCACGATGTACCTGACCAATCGAGGCGGCGGCATAGGGTTCTTCATCGAAGGTGGCGAAGAGGCTGTTATGGCTCGCGCCAAGCTCTTCTTCGATCTGCTTAGCAATCACCTCGAAATCCATCGGCGGCGCTTCCTTTTGCAGGCGCTGCAAGGCTTTCGAGAACTCTTTCGGGAGGAAGTCCTGGGTCTGCGAGGCCACCTGCCCCACTTTCATCACCGCACCTTTGAGTTCCCCGAGGGTATCGACGATGCGGGCAGCCATCTTGTCGTAGCTCTCGGCTTTCTGCTCGTCGTGCTTCTGTTCGTCGGTGAACTGGCGGCGAATCTTCTGGCCGGCATAATTACTGGCGACCGATGCGGTCATGCCAGCCAGTTTGAAGAATCGTCGAGTACGGCTGACAGGCGTGACCCTGGCTTTACCAGGCTTGCTGTCCTTGTCGTTGGTCAAGAGTACACCTGAATATCTATGGCTGGATGAGCTGTCTAATGTATACCATCAGCCATAGAATATGGATTGCTGTACAGTTATCTGCAAGCGTGGCTTTCAGGGAGCATAATGCGTCGAGCGATTGCGACCGCCCTGTTTTGACTTATAAAGTGCCTGGTCGGCATGTTCTACCCACTGCATCGGCTCAGTTACCGAATCATCCACCGGGGCGATACCTAGCGAAATCGTCCATCGGATGGCGGTGCCCTCATGATGAACGGTGAGCGCCTCGATCTTCTTGCGCAATCGCTCGGCAAATATCATGGCGTTTTCAGGAGGTGTATCAACCAGAATGATGGTAAATTCCTCACCACCGTATCGTCCGGATATATCGGTTTCACGCATGGTTTCGAGCAGTACTGAAGCCGTTTTCTTTATGACCTCATCCCCCGCAGGGTGACCGTAGGTGTCATTGACCTTCTTGAAATGATCGATGTCGAACATGACCAGGGTGCTATTCTGACCGGTACGTTTGTGTCTCGAGTATTCGGCTTTTAGCGACTCCTGCCAGGCTCCCCGGTTGTTCAGGCCAGTCAGGGCATCAGTTCTGCTGAGGTACCCAAGCTTGTCATTGGCGGCCTGGAGTTGCTTGGAATTGGTCGCGATATCCGTCACGTCGTAAATAATCAGGCAGATGTGATCGACCTGACCCGACGCCGAGATCAGCGGGGAGATCGTGATGTTCTGGAACATGTAAGGCTCGGTGCCCGTTATCGGCCGATAGTTCCGGAAGCGAAACAGGTAGGGCCGCTGGGTCCAGGTGGTGAAAGTCCGATTCTGCAACAGGAATACCGCCTGGGTCTTACTGAAGAACCAGTCTTTCGGAATCTCGGTAAACAGGTCAAAGATGACTTTGTCCCTCACGGCATGAGGCTTCTTGCCGCTGTGATTTTCCATGAAGCTGTTCCAGGCCTGCACACGGTAGCTCCTGTCCAATACCACCAGACCAACGTCTATGGTCTGCAGCATATCCATCAGCCAGTGAAATTCACCAGCATCCAGGTTTTCCGGTGCAGTCATCGTAGATATCCTTTGCTGGCGCCAACACTGTTCATAAGGGATTTATTCAATGAGGTACGCGACCTTGTCGCGCATGACCGGGAGAGAATCTTCAGTAAACATCAGTAGCAGATCGCACTGAATGTTGTAGTTCTCGACCTTGTAGGCAATTTCGATGGCGAGCATGCGCTCCCAGTTCCACTGGTTATTCTCCATGAGCTGGGATACATCGACGTGTTGACCAAGCACCTGAGGATGCCCCTGGCTGAATGAGATATCCATTTGCTCAGCTATGCCCTTGGTACAGGCGCCGATGAGGATCGAAGCCGTGTCCATCAACAGCTCCAATTCGCCGAGTGCATCAAGTTCGCCCTTATATTTCATAAGGCGTGCAAGGTCCGCGAAGCTGGCATCATGAAACAGCAACAATGCTTCCCCAGCAATTCCAGAGCCAATGAATCCCTGACAGACCGCCGAGTAGCTGTCTTGATCCTGTGTGGCCTGCAGAGCCATCCGGAGCTCGCTCTGCTCTAGCAGGTTGACCTGAGGCACCGGCAGAAGAATGAATACGTCGAGCAGTCTGGCAAGCAGATCCGCGGCCTGTCCCATCGCGACGTTGGCAATCTCCTGGTAAGCATCCAGCTCACTGGTCTTGCCACTCTTTTCGAGCATAGTCGGCGTAAGCGCGGGCTGGGCTGTCGGCGTCTCCGAACCAGGACCCAGGATACCCAGGCGCTGGAGGATCTCGGCCAACTCATCCGTTCCAATCGGCTTACGGATGAAATCGGCAGCACCGAGCTGCATGACACGTTTACGCGCATCCGGCTGAATGTCGCCCGACACAACCACGACGATGCTAGGCAGATCCTCTTTGGCTATCACCGACAGCGTTTCGTAGCCGTCCATCACAGGCATATTCAGGTCAAGGAAGAGAATGTCTCCTTTGCCCTGCCTGATAAGCTCGATCGCCTCACCGCCGTGCTTTGCGAAGGAGATCTCGATGTCCCAATTTTGAGGGAGCGATTTGGCCATTTGTTTTCGCGCGACGCTTGAGTCATCGCAGATCAGAACAGGTGTGGTCATTGATTCACTGGTCGCTATGGCTTATACAGGGGCCTTGTTTTAACACTCAGTAAAGTGCATGCATCAGGATATTGCAAACAGTGCCGGAACAGACCCGGAGGACAAAGGTTGGCAAGCGCGCTTCGGTGGTACGAGTCGCCTTTATGGCCCTAACGCACTCTCGCGATTCATCAAGGCTCGCGTGGCAGTCGTTGGCTTGGGTGGCGTGGGATCATGGGCCGCAGAATCCATGGTGCGCTCAGGCATAGGGCAGATTGACCTCTTCGATCTCGACGATATCTGCATGTCGAACACCAATCGGCAGCTCCATGCTACTAATGCCACCATTGGACAGATGAAGTGTGAGGCCCTGGCGGCGCGGTTCCGCGACATCAATCCACTCGCCGTGATTCGAGCCCACCCCACCTTTGTGACGAAGAGCAACCTCGAATCAACGATTGGCCGTGATTATGATTTCGTCATCGATGCCATCGATTCGGTGAAACATAAGGTCGCCCTGCTGGCCTATTGTGCGCGGAACAAGATTCCAGTGGCGACAGCTGGCGCTGCCGGGGGACTGATCGATCCCTTTCAGCTACAGCGAAGTGACCTCAGCGTGACCTATCACGATGCCTTGCTGGCGAAGGTGCGTCGGTTATTGCGGCAGGAGTATGGCTTCTCGGTGAATCCCAAGCGGCGCTTTGGCATACCGGCGGTGTTTTCAGCCGAACAGGCGAAACTGCCAATACAGGCTGAGGCCTGTGCTGTCGAAGGTATTGATGAGGGTATACCCGCGGACGACCTGATCGGAGGCGCAGCGCAGCAGTCCATGAGGCTGGACTGTGCGACTGGTTACGGTGCGAGCATGGCAGTTACCGCCAGCTTCGGGCTCGCGCTGAGTGCGATAGCCCTGGCGAAGCTTGCGGGACAGCCGGCGCGCTGATACCGGCGGGCCAGCCCCGAGGGACCGGCCGGCGAGGTCAGGCCTTCAGATTCAGGCTGAAGCCTGAGCCTTGGCCTTGCGGCGGTAGGCGTGCAGCAGGGGCTCGGTGTAGCCGTTAGGCTGCTCGGTACCCTTGAACACGAGATCGCAGGCTGCTTCGAAAGCAACACTTGAGTCGAAGTTGGCAGACATGGCCTTATAGCCAGGATCAGACGCGTTCTGCTCGTCAACGATCTTGGCCATACGCTTCATGGCTTCCATGACTTCTTCTTTGGTGTACAGACCATGACGCAGCCAGTTGGCGATGTGCTGACTGGAAATACGCAGCGTCGCACGGTCTTCCATCAGACCCACATCGTTGATGTCCGGCACCTTCGAACAGCCAACACCACTTTCAACCCAGCGTACGACGTAGCCGAGCAGACCCTGGCAGTTGTTGTCCAGTTCCTGCTTCTTGTCTTCAGCGGTCAGTGACTGCGGATCTTTCAGGACCGGCACAGTCAGGATGTCGTCAAGCTTGGCGTGCTCGCGTGACTTCAGTTCCTGCTGCAGCGACATGACGTCAACCTGATGGTAGTGCAGCGCGTGGAGCGTTGCTGCTGTTGGTGAAGGCACCCAGGCGCAGTTGGCGCCAGACTTTGGATGGCCAATCTTGGCGTCCATCATCTGCGCCATCTGATCGGGAATGGGCCACATGCCCTTACCGATCTGTGCCTTGCCATCGAGGCCGGTCTCCAGACCTACGTCGACGTTCCAGTTTTCATAGGCACCAATCCATGCTTGCTGCTTCATTGGCCCCTTACGCACAACCGGTGCCAGTTCCATGCTGGTATGGATTTCATCGCCGGTTCTGTCCAGGAAGCCGGTATTGATGAAGACGACTCGATCTTTCGCCTGTCGGATACATTCCTTCAGGTTGACCGTAGTGCGACGCTCTTCATCCATGATGCCGACCTTGATGGTATTCTGCGGCAGACCCAGGCCCTGCTCGATCTGGTCGAACAGCTTGACGGTGAGCGCAACTTCGTCTGGACCGTGCATCTTCGGCTTCACGATGTAAACGCTGCCATGTCGGCTGTTGCTAACAGTGTTGCTGCCATTGAGGTCGTGGATAGCGATCAGGGTGGTCACGAAACCATCCATGATGCCTTCCTGAATCTCGTTGCCGTCCTTGTCGATGATCGCATCGTTGGACATCAGATGGCCGACGTTACGCACGAACATCAGGCTCCGGCCTGGCAACTTGAACGCGCTGCCGTCTGGTGCGCTGTATTCACGATCGTCATTGAGCTTGCGGGTAACGGTCGAGCCGCCTTTCGCAAAGCTCTCAACCAGGTCGCCCTTCATCAGGCCGAGCCAGTTCGAGTAGACCACGACCTTGTCTTCGGCATCGACAGCCGCTACAGAGTCTTCGCAGTCCTGAATGGTGGTCAGGGCGGCTTCCATCAATACATCCTTGATGTGGGCCTTGTCAGTCTGGCCTACCGGATGTGAAGCATCGAACTGGATCTCGAAGCGCAGGCCGTTATTCTGCAGCAGCACTGCATCAGGCTGGCCAGCAGCACCCTGGTAGCCGGCGAACTTGTCCGCAGTCTTCAGCGTGGTTTCTTCACCTGACTCCAGTTTGACCTTCAGCTGACCATCGACCACGGCATAGCTTACAGCATTGCTGTGCGAGCCCTTGGCGAGGGGCGCGGCCTGATCCAGGAACTTCTTCGCATACGCGACGACCTTGTCGCCGCGGACCGGGTTGTAACCAGGACCCTTGCTAGCGCCGCCTTCTTCGGAGATGACATCGGTACCATACAGCGCATCGTACAGGCTGCCCCAGCGCGCATTTGCCGCGTTGAGCGCAAAGCGTGCATTCATGACTGGAACGACCAGCTGAGGACCTGCCATGGTGGCAATTTCAGGATCAACATTTTCAGTAGTGATGTTGAAGTCGCCGCCTTCAGGAACGATGTAACCGATGTCCTTGAGGAACTGCTTGTAGGCGCCGAGGTCCTTGATCTGACCGTTCTGCTTGCGATTGTATTCGTCCAGTTGAGCCTGGATCTCATCGCGCTTGGCGAGCAGCTGCCTGTTTTCGGGACCGAGCTCATTGACGGCCTTCTCAAGGGCTGTCCAGAACGTTTCCGGCTCGACATCCGTGCCTGGAATCGCTTGCTCGTTGATGAACTTGTAAAGTACTTCTGCGACCTGTAGACCGCCAACCTGAACTCGTTGCGTCATGCTTGTTTCCCATCCTGACGAAAATTATGTCTGAGTGCCGTGCTATTGAATTTCAGGCGGCAGAGTTTACTGGATTACTGGCGGTATTACGACCATGTGCTGAGCCGGGGCAAAGCCATGCGACCGCCAGGCGACGGTCAACAGGCGCCTCGTCCGTGCTTCCGCAACATCATCACTCTTGCCCGCGACTGACGGGGCGTAAGCAGCAGATACGAAGACGCCGGGCATGCAGACCGGCTCGCCGTCGTAACAGATCAGCGGCAGTACGTCGCGCTCCCATGGCAGCAGACGCCGTTCGGACAGCAGTTTTTTCAAGGTCGTGGTTCTGGCACGCCCGGCCACCTTGACGAGCGTGGCACCTGTTCTTGGCCTACAGCTCACCACCTGTCCCGGTTGAGGTGCAATTATGGTGCTGTACATAGGCCATAAGCCGGCATCAGGCACAGACGTATCGAAACAAGCAAGCGAGCCCGCATCGTCACCAGCCTCCCGCGATTGTTTGATGCCCTGATGCACAAATAGCGTTTGCTGGTAAAGTGAAAGGCACGATGACTGAGGCTCGACGTTCGCGCCACAGTCATGGTTGCCGTCGCCTGCCAGCTCGAAGTGCGCCTGCTGACCGCTGTCACTGGCTGAGCGTTCGACGACATCGAGCAGTTCGGCCCAGGCGCCTTCAGATAATGATAGCGACTGACGCTTCAGCCAGTACCTCAGCAGATTACGCTGCCGTGATTCGGGCCACGGATAAAGTTCAGAGAGCGGTAGCAACCCTGCGTAATCCGAGCCGATGAAACGACCGATGCCTTGGGCTGCGCGACCCAAGTCGAGCTCAGCGAGCGTTTCACAAAGCTCAGCCGCGTCCGACAGGTATTGCGAGCTCTGATACATGCGGATGCGCGCAGCTGGCCAGCGGGAAAGCAAGGTTGGGAGCACCGCATGCCGGAGATAGTTGCGGTCGAAGCTGGTGTCGGTATTACTGGGATCTTCGACAGGATGCATTGGCATGCCAAGGGCTACGAGTCGCTTCTCGACTTGCTCGACATCGTAACGACCCAGACCAGCTGCCAGAAAAGGCCTGTGTAAGCTGCCCTGACCTAGCACCCTGGATACTGGTATACCACTCAAGCCTTGCAGCCCATGACCCAGTACCAGCCGGTGCAAAATCGTTTCGGCCTGATCGTCGAGGTGGTGCCCCTGCAGGAGCACACCCTGCGCAGTGAGTCGGTTTTCGAAAATTTCATAACGTGCAGATCTGGCGGCGGACTCCAAACTACCGCGTGTACTCACTTCTACCCGTACGATGTCCAGGGTCACAGAAAGCTGCCGACAGACAGCCCCACAGCGCTGTGCCCAGTCCGAAGAGGCAGCGTGCAGACCATGGTCAATATGAATGGCACGGAGCTCAGGCCGCTTATGCGCTGGCAAGCTTTCAAGCCAATGAGTGGTCAGACAGAGCAGACTATGCGAGTCGAGCCCACCACTGTAAGCAACGAGGAGCGTGGTAACTGGCTTGGCGTTCAGGGCATCAAGCTGTTCGAACACCCCGCGCATGAATGAATGCTCAGAAGTACTTGTCATAGGCGACGAGGCGCTCGTACCGCTCGTTCACCAGGTCGTCGGTGGGCTTGTTCATGAGGCTGTCGACCGCTTTCACCAGAGACTTCTTCAAGCGTCGGGCAATCACACGAGGATTTCGGTGCGCGCCCCCGAGCGGCTCCTGTACGACTTCGTCGACGAGATCGAGCGCCTTGAGCTTGGCTGCAGTGATACTCATGGCATCGGCTGCATCAGGGGCATAGTCGGCGCTCTTCCAGAGTATGGACGCACAGCCCTCAGGTGAAATGACTGCATAGGTGGCATACTGCAGCATCAGCAGCCTGTCGCAGACGCCGATTGCCAGTGCACCACCAGAACCACCCTCGCCCACCACCGTTGCGATGATTGGCGTTTCCAGACGCGACATGACGGCAAGATTGTAGGCAATCGCCTCACTTTGGCCACGTTCTTCAGCGCCAATACCGGGATAGGCGCCCGGTGTGTCAATAAAGGTCAAAATGGGCAGGCCAAAGCGCTCAGCCATCTCCATCAGCCTGAGCGCCTTGCGATAGCCTTCTGGCTTCGGCATGCCAAAGTTCCGCTTCACCTTCTCCTTGATCTCCCGGCCTTTCTGATGACCGATAACCATGACTGGCCGACCATCCAGACGGGCCGTGCCACCGACGATCGCCGCATCGTCAGCAAATGAGCGATCGCCGTGCAACTCGTCGAAGTCGGTGAAGATGCTGTTGATATAGTCGAGCGTATAAGGTCGGCGGGGATGCCGGGAGAGTCGTGAAATATCCCATGGCGTCAGATCGGAAAAAATGCTTTCCGTCAGATTTGCACTCTTGGTCCGCAGGCGCTCGATCTCTTCGCTGATGTTGACATCCGCCTCTGAGCCTATCAGGCGCAGCTCCTCTATCTTTTCCTCGAGCTCCGCAATTGGCTGCTCGAAGTCGAGATAGTTCAGGTTCATTGCTCTGTCGGCACTGGCCATATCAGCTGGAAATCCTTCAACTGGTCATGAAAGGTAAAACGTCAATTGTAAACAATGGCGACGTTCTGATCGCCCAGAAGATAACGCAAACCATGCAGCAAGTCATCTGAGAGGCTGACGCGCCAGCTGTCGTCCATGGCCAACTCGGCTTCGGCAAAGTCATGCTGATAGCGGATGCTGACCGGACAGCCAACCCGTACATTGCCCTCACCATTCCCATTGGCGGGCTTGAACTGCTGTAGCAGCGTGCTGAGTTCACCGATGAGCGAATCATCTACGCGCTCGCTGCCAATGGCCAGAGTCATCTTACTGGCCAATGCATTGCGGGCATCAGCGATATTGACCGCTGAGTGACCGCGCACACGAAGTCCACCAGAGAAGGTATCCTCCTCGACCTCGCCCTCGATAACCAGAATCTGGTCCATGGCAAGAACATCGCGGACCACTTCAAGTGCTTCACCAAAGAAGGCTACTTCTATTCGTGCGGTTCGATCATCCAGCGTGACAAAGCCCATGAGATGGCCGCGCTTCGTTTTCATGGTGCGCATGGCTACGACAAGACCGGCGATTTTCCTGCTGTCCTTGGCGGGTTGCAGCTCGGCGATCGGCAGACGGGCAAAACGGCGTGCCTCGGATTCGTACTCGTCGAAGGGATGGCCGCTGAGATACAGGCCCAGCGTGTCCTTCTCATAGGCAAGTCGCTGCTTGTCACTCCATTCGCGGATGCGTGCGGCAGAGGCGAATGGATCTGCCTCGACAGCCACTGCATCGTCTCCGAACATGTCCATCATGCCAGCGCTTTCATTTCGATTGTGCTGGTCGGCCTGCTTGACCGCGTCCTCCAGTACTGCAAGCATCTTCGCGCGGCCTGGCCCGAGGGCATCGAGCGCGCCTGACTTGATAAGCGCCTCCAGCGCACGCTTGTTGACCTTGCGCAAATCCACACGGCGGCAGAAGTCGAACAGGTCCTCGAAGGGCCCATTCTTTCGCGCTTCAGTAATACTCTGCACGGGCCCCTCACCCAGACCCTTTACGGCGCCAAGACCATAAACCACGTCGCCATCGTCGTTGACCGTGAAGGTGAAGCTGCTGACATTGACGTCCGGTAGGCGCACCACCAGCTTCATGCGGCGACACTCTTCGATGAGGGTGACCACCTTGTCGGTGTTCTGCATTTCAGCCGTCAACACCGCCGCCATGAAGGGCGCGGGATAGTTGGTTTTCAGCCAGGCAGTCTGATAGGAAACCAGGGCATAAGCAGCGGAGTGCGATTTGTTGAAGCCGTAACCCGCGAATTTCTCCACAAGATCGAAGATTTTCTCCGCAAGATCCCGAGAGATGCCGTTCTGCTCACTGCCGTCGACGAAGAAGGCCTTCTGCTTGTCCATCTCCTCCTGTTTCTTCTTACCCATCGCACGACGCAGCAGGTCGGCACCGCCTAGACTGTAGCCGGCCATGACCTGGGCAATCTGCATGACCTGCTCCTGGTACAGGATGATGCCGTAGGTTGGCTCCAGTACAGGCTTTAGAGACTCATGCTGAAAGTCGGTATGGGGATAGGCCAGCGGCGCGCGGCCATGCTTTCGATTGATGAAGTCATCGACCATGCCGCTTTGTAGCGGACCCGGGCGGAACAGGGCTACAAGGGCGATGATGTCTTCGAAGCGATCAGGGAGCAGACGACGGATCAACTCCTTCATACCGCGACTTTCAAGCTGAAAGACAGCAGTCGTTTCAGCGCGTTTCAGCGTGTCGAAAACCGCCTTGTCTTCGAGATCGATTCGAGCGATATCGAGCGGCGGCTCATTGATTTTCTCGCGCTGGGCATTAATGATCTTGATCGCCCAGTCGACGATGGTCAGGGTCCGCAGACCGAGGAAGTCGAACTTCACGAGGCCTGCCGACTCGACATCGTCCTTATCGTACTGGGTCACCAGACCACCGCCGTGCTCGTCACAATAGAGCGGCGAGAAGTCGGTCAGCTCGGTTGGCGCGATGACGACTCCACCGGCGTGCTTGCCCACGTTTCGCGTCACGCCTTCGAGCTTGACCGCCATTTCCCAGACTTCGGCGGCCTCTTCATCGTTATTGATGTAATCCCGAAGCGCCTCTTCCTGCTCCCATGCCTTGGACAGCGTCATGCCGACTTCGAATGGGATCATCTTCGAGAGCCGGTCGCCCAGCGAATAAGGTTTGCCCTGCACTCGTGCCACATCGCGAACTACGGCCTTGGCGGCCATGGTGCCGAAAGTGATGATCTGGGATACGGCCGTTCGACCGTAGGTTTCCGCCACGTAGTTGATGACGTCGTCGCGACCATCCATACAGAAGTCGACGTCGAAGTCGGGCATCGAGACCCGCTCTGGATTCAGGAAGCGCTCGAACAGCAGATCATAGGCCAGCGGGTCGAGATCGGTAATGCCCAGCACGTAAGCGACGAGCGAGCCCGCCCCGGAGCCTCGGCCAGGCCCGACAGGAATCTTGTTTTCCCGAGCCCAGCGGATGAAATCCATTACGATGAGGAAGTAGCCGGGGAAACCCATTTGCGTGATGATATCAAGCTCAAATTTGAGTCTGTCACGATAGGTTGGGTAACGCTCCGCACGCACCGCTTCGTCTGGATAGAGGAACTCCAGTCGCGCCTGCAAGCCGTCTTCACTTACCTTGACGAAGAACTGGTCGAGCGTCATGCCTTCCGGAATCGGATAGTTCGGCAGGAAGTACTTGCCAAGCGGGATGGTCAGACTGCAGCGCTTGGCGATCTCGACGGTGTTTTCAATAGCCTCAGGGAGATCGGCGAAGAGCGCGGCCATTTCTTCGGCGCTCTTGAAGTACTGCGCGTCGCTGAAATCACGGCTGCGGCGTGAATCGTCCAGTGTGCGGCTCTGGCCGATACAGACTCGCGCCTCGTGCGCTTCGAAGTCTGTCGCGCTGAGAAAGTGGACGTCGTTGGTCGCCACCACCGGGCAGCCGGTCTCCTGCGCGAGCATGACGCTTTCGTACACGCACTGATCGTCGCCGTTGCGCCCGGTGCGCTGGACCTCGAGATAGAAGCGGTCTCCAAAAATCGAACTCCAGCTGTCCAGGCGCGTGCGCGCCAGATCCTGCTTGCCAGCCAGCAATGCCTGCCCGACATCGCCATATTGTGCGCATGACAGGGCAATGAGTCCTTCGGCGTGCTCACGAATCCAGTGGCGGTTGACGACCGGGTCGCCCTGACGCTGCTCGTCTGTATACGCTCTGGAGATAAGCCGTGTGAGATTTCGATAGCCCTTATGATCACAGACCAGCAAGCAGAGCGTTGAAATCTGGCCTGGCATATCCGGGTCGACCACGCGCAGATCGCTACCAATGATAGGCTTCACACCCGCGCCTTCGCAGGCCTTGTAGAACTTGATGGCACCACAGAGGTTGGTCTGGTCGGTGAGTGCCAGCGCGGGCATCTTCTGCTTTGCAGCTGCGCCAACCAGGGCTTTCACCTTCGCCAGTCCATTGGCCAGGGAGAAGTCTGAATGCACGCGCAGATGTATGAATTGTGTCATGCTATGGGAGTTGGACCATTGATTTTGGGGTGTCGGGGAGATTCGCTTTGGCTTTGCGACTCACCCATTCTCGGTGCTCAGCGATGATTTCGCAACCGGCTTGCAAAGAGTTTTTTGTGTCTGGCCAATGGTTTCAGCTGCCGAAGTGATCGTACTATTTTTAACCTGTTTCAAGCCTAGTTAGGATCCCATGACCTCTGACGTATCTGGAAAAGCCCCCCGAATGCTGCTCGCCATGCAGTTGAGCTACCTACTCCTGCTGATAGCCGTTTTCGCTGACAAGTGGTTTGCAGTCAACGCCGTCAACACTCAGCTTCTGAACGAACAAGCCGCTGCCGAAGCCATCAACCCCTGGATCATCGGTTTCTGGACAATTTTGCCCTTGCTGCTTTTCGCCTGGCCGGTGATTGCCGTAAAGCGCAAATTGCTCGTCGGCTTCTGCTTTGTACTCTGTATCTATTTCGCGACGGCGATCGTCGATTGGCTGACTTACAATCAGCTCATCGCCAGTGCTGTAGCGTTACTGGCAGCAGCGCATTTCACAGCGATTGGCTTGTACCTCAAAATGAGTCGGCCAGTAGTTGCAGCAAAGCCAGCAGCCGAGAAGCCCGCAGCGATCTGAGCCGAGCTGACAAGGATGCCAACAGCATCCTCGGCATTATTGGCAACTACGAAACTGTGGTTTACGGCGAGTAAGTTCTGACTCTGGAGGCAGGGTCTTTAGAGACTCCGTGTCCGTCGACCTCATCAGTCTGCTCTCCGAGTAGCTGAGCGCCCTGCCTTTCGAGGCTTTCCCAAAGATAGGTCAACTGCGAGTGCGAATTGTTGCGCAGGCGATACAGCCGTACCTCGAGAGGTATGCAGCTCTGCACCTGATCGATGAGTGCGAGCTGCCGGTGCTGAAGTGCTGTACGCACGAGCCGGCCAGGCAACCAGCCTACGCCGAAGCCGCCTTTCACAAGTGCCTTCACGCCAATACAGTGCTTTTCGGAACAGACCACCTCGAGGCTAACCCCAAGATCGACCGATTCCATCGTCGATTTTACAACAGGCCCCAGTAGTGCATCATCGTCATACACGATGCAAGGCAGACTACCCCTCGAACCCCGATCACGTCCGGCAGCGTGCACAGGCTCACCAGCCGCGTTACTCGCGCTACAAAGTAAGAGTTGCTCATGATTGACTGTGATGTGTTGTAGCAGTTGGGCCTGCTCGGCACTAAATAGCGACATGTCCGGATGCCAATAGGTCAGCATCAAGTCAGTGCTGCCACTCAAAAGCGCATCGGCGAATTCACGCGCGCCCCACTTCGAAGAATTGAGATCGTAGTCGAAGGTGAGGTCGAGCCGCTCGCCGAGAGGCTTCAACCAGCTTTGGTACAGACTGATATACAGCGACTGCGAGGTCGCGAAGTTGAGGCGCTCGGTATCGTCGGCCTGTATGCGTTGGCATTGCTCGCGGGTGTCCGCCAGCAAGGCGGTGATACGCTCTGCAGACTGCAGGAATACTTCACCAGCTGGCGTCAGCGAAAGCGGCAGCGTATTGCGGTTGATCAGCAGCGCGCCCATCTCCTCCTCCAGCAGCTTTATCCGCCTGCTGAAAGTGGGCTGTGTGACATTCTGCTGATCGGCTGCCCGGGAGAAGTGCCGGGTATGCGCCAGGGCGATAAAATCGTTGAGCCAACGAACTTCCATGGCGGAAGATTAGCTGGTCAGAATCGCAGTGAGCCTTTGGGCATGTTCTGCAGCCTCAATGCCGAGATCGGTAAGATAACCACCGTCGTTCTGGGTTACCAAACCTTTCTGATACAGCCGCTCAGCAGCCGCTACAGCCTCAGGTGCAGCCGAGTGCTTGTGAACCTTGAGGCCTTCCTGCGTGGAAGACAGACTGAACAGCACCAGCAGATTGGTTTCAGCGACGAGATCATGTGTAAGCGCCATTTCCGTTTCCTTGTTATTTTGGACGATGGTGTAGTTTTATACGATCTTGCGCCAGTCTACAAAGAGACTTTGCAAGGCCGAGACGATTTATTCACGTTCGCACAGGTCCAGCAGTGCCGGTGATAACGGGAGCAGGTCGTGCTTTAATCAGCTTCAACACGCCCACGCTCACCAGCACCACTATGATGCCAGCCCACTGCACGAGGCTCAGCGCCTCATCCGGGAACACTGCCAGCGCAACGACGACCGTCACCACTGGTCCGAACATCGCCACTACGCCTGCCTCCACCGAGTTCGAGCGGCTAATGCCCTCGAAGAGAATAAAGAATGGCACCACGGTGGAGAAAATCACCAGGAGGGACATCCACCCGAAGGCGACAGGCGTCAGCACCAGCTGCGCCGGTTCAAGCGTCGGCACCAGAAAGATTGCCATCGCGGCCAGGGTAAAACTGTTCGTCACCTGGTTGAAGCGCACTGAGCCGATGGCATTCATGATTGGCTGACTCATGCGCCAGAAGATCGCGTACGACAGCGCAGCGCCGAGGCCGTAGGCCAGACCAACAGCGTCAAGCTCTCCGCCCTGCCAATCGGGCAATACGATCATGCCGATGCCAATCCAGGCTCCGGTGAAAATCAGCAGCTGGCGGATGGTCGGCATCTGCCTGAGCTCCAGTGCCTCGATGAGGATCAGAATCGCTGGAAACAGATACAGCACCATCCGCGAGATGCTGGCGCCTAGCGCTTCTATGGCATGGAAATCACACCAGGCGCTGATGAAGAACAGAAATCCGGTGAAGGCACACAGGTACCACTGCTTCCAGGTCAACCGCGACCTGTCGCGCCCGCGCAGCATGAACATTCCGCCGAACCAGAACAGCGGGACCGCCAGTATGAAACGCCATACCAGCAGCGCATTCACCTCCACACCTTCCTGATATACCAGGCGCGCAAATATGCCCTTGAAGGCCATGGCGAATGTAGCCAGGGCGACCAGTATCAAGCCTGAATGAACTACCTGTTTCCGTGTCACGACATGCTCCTTGGTGATCGACGACTCTGTCCGAAAAAGCCTTATGGTGCACCTCCGCTTGCTATTCACCAAGCGCATCGCCAGAGTATCAGCTATTCATATTTCGTATGGCATGTCTCATGGATATCAAGCAGCTTCGAGTGTTCATGCAGGTGGCCGAGGTTGGTAGCCTGGCCGGTGCGGCACGACTTACTGATTTGTCTCAGCCGTCACTGGGCCGGCTAATCCGGCAGCTCGAGACTGAGTTGAAGGTTTCGCTGTTTCGACGGACTGGTCGTGGCGTGGTTCTTACTGAAGCAGGGGTTCTGGTGCAGCGGCATGCACGAACGCTGCTGGATGAGGCGACCGCGCTTGAGCAGGCCTTGACGGTGCAAAGTGAAAGTATTATCGGCAGCCTTGCCTTTGGTCTGCCACCAAGCATCGGCGTACGGCTGACTGGCAAGCTCGTGGAGGCGTATCGCCGGGCTTATCCAAAGGTGCATCTGAGCATCTTCGAAACCCTCAGCGGTGATCTGCAGGAGCGCCTGCTGGACGGCAGTCTGGATATCGCGATCCTGTACAGCAGCTCGATCAGCGCCAGCCTGACTACTACAACGTTGGGGAGTGAAGACCTGCACCTGATTTGTCGCCGGGATCATCCCGAAGCTCTTGAGGCCTCGATCAGTTTTCAGGAGGTGCTCCAATTGCCACTGATCCTGCCGGGTCGACGGCATGGCTTGCGTGCGCTTTTGGAGCAAACTGCATTCAGGGAGGATCTTGCCTTCAAGACTGACCTTGAGGTGGACTCGTTACGGGTGCAACTGGATCTGGTCGGTCGCGGGCTTGGCTACACAATACTGCCATCGCAGACGCTGCTTGCGAGTCATGTGGATGGGCTTGTGGCGGTGCCTATCGTGGCACCGGTGCCCAGGCGACAGTGTGTGCTGGCCTGGTCGAGGGATCGGGCGCTGTCGCCTGCGGCGGGGGTGATGCGGGCGCTGGTGATGGGGCTGTTTGAGCAGACCTAGGGTAAACCCTAGCTAGGGTTCGCCCTAGCTGCGGGACAGGGTGGATCTGGGCACAATGAGGTGACTTGTCGTTACCCATCATGGAAGAGCCCTCATGACATCAATCACTGCCGCCCGCTCGCTTGATTCGTTTGCTATCAGCGAAGCTAGTAATGCGCGCCTGTCAGCCAGCAGCAGCAGCGGCGCGCCCACTGAACTGAAAGCTTTCGAATTCACTGGCGCAATTGCGCCGAGAACACCCTCGGCCCAGGAATTGGCCCAGGCTGTTGACAAGGCCAGCGCCCGTCTCGACCAGGGTGATAGAGCAGGCGCTTATCTGGAGCTCTATTCAGTGACCGGAAACGAGCAACTGCTTATGCAGGCGCAAATCACCACCTATTCTGGCGCGATCGGTGGCATGGCGCTGGAAGGCAATTTCAGAGCGAGATGGCTAATCCGGAGCAGTACACACTGACGCTCGATAAGTTCTCGCACGATATCGATAAGGCCGTTATTGGACTGGCCAGGAATGCCGCCGACAAAGGCCGCCCAGAACTTTTCAACACCTATCAGATCATGCATACCGACAGAGCGGTCTGGGAATCGAAGGGGATGGGAAACTACTTCCCTGGAAACGCGCAGTTCATCGGAATCCCTGGCGACGAACATATCGCGAAATCGGAAGGTAGCGAAAACGCGATTCTGGCGCAAGACGAGGCCGAGCTCGGGCGGCGCCCCTCCGAATATGCAAATGATCCTCGCTATGATATCAAGACCAGCAGGGATGGCCGTTTTATCACAGTTGTGAATAAAGAGACGCAGCGCATTGAAGTGCTATTTGACAAGGCATTCGACTCAGACCATGGGTCCGCGCTTGATCGCTTGCATTCGCCCGACCTTGAACAGATCAAGGATGAGCTGCCCTCAGATCGAATCATTGCGGAGAGGGAAAGAAAAATGAATTTCGTGCAGGCCGGGCTCATGGTGCCGGTGGATGACCTCCCGGCGTTCGACCCAAGTCTTGCCAGACCAGCCGCAAACTTCGATCGGGTGTTCGAATTCGAGGGTGAATACTATCAGGTTGACGACAAAGTTCTATTCGAACAGGCAGGGGTAGACTTTGAGAAGATGACCGAGGATAGCTTTCATGCCGCGTTCCAATACGCCTGGCAGATGGGCAGTATTGGGCGTGATGTAGATGCGCTGGTATCTGGTAAAAACCTTGATTCTTCAGCCGCATTTCGAACAAGCCTCGAGCAACTCGTAGAGACGAAAGCCGTTGTCAAACTGACGGACGCTGAGGTGGCAGCTCACTTGGCAACCGATGAGCCGGTAATGGAGTACCACCCTGTCAACGACGCCCATAGACAACTTCGCTTCGATCTTTTCACAGAGCTCAAAGCCCAAACGACTGAAAACGCATGAGACAGCAGAGCCGTCGATTTTGAAGGCGTATAATTTTCTCAAAGGCTGCAGCGGACTCATCGGTCTGCTGCTCTTGGGTGCTTGTGAAGATCAGCCGCCGAACACTTACGACACCCCCTGGACGGTCTATCTCAAGTCAGAGGACGTCACCTATACCCTGCGTGTGCCCTTCGGTGCACTGTATCTCTACAATTTTGAGGACATCGACGAGGATAATCGCTCGGTAGTGAGAACAAGCACCGAAATGGAGTGGGATTCCGACAGCGAGAAGCCGTATGCGCTCTGGCGGAAAGAACAACTTGACGCCAATCCTGGCTTGAACACTGACCACGTCTCGAACAAATTCTGGTTTCACATCGGCTTTATAGATCCATCCATGGATGCCGGCAAACTGGCGCTACGCGTCTACTTCGAGGGTGCGAGTAGTAAGGGACGCCCTTCGAATGCACCATACTCAACCGGATTAATTTGGAACAACACCGCCGAACGATACGAACAGCCTGGTTATGAGTACATCCTGATCAAGACTCGAGACAGCAATGATGCCTCCATGATCGACTGCTCGAAGTCAGCGGTTTATTGTAATTTGCGTGGAGCTCGTTTGTCGCCCCATCTAAATTTCGACACCATTAGCATACCGAAGGACGACCTGCAGAACTGGCGCAGCTATCAGGAGAAGGCGATCAGGCTGTTCAACAGCACTTTGGTGTCAAGCGAAGTTCATTCTGAAAATACATGAGACAACAGAGCCGTCGATTTTGAGGGCGTATAATTTTCTCAAACGCTGCGGCGGACTCATCGGTCTGCTGCTCCTGGGTGCTTGTGAAGATCAGCCGCCAAACACCTATGAGACCCCCTGGACGGTGTATCTCAAGTCAGAGGAAGTCACCTACACCCTACGTGTGCCCTTCGGTGCGCTGTATCTCTACAATTTTGAGGACATCGACGAGGATAATCGCTCG